>NPIG01000928.1_pt1 | contig 18223 bp, 15 predicted proteins | sample 8637441 | NCBI WGS metagenome assembly NPIG01 (sample SAMN07420675, study PRJNA396082) | bioreactor metagenome | isolation source: sample BR6 brine-fed electro-methanogenic bioreactor BR | place: Japan: Kochi | collected 2016-06-14 | reverse complement strand
TGCCCTGATGAAAAAGGTGTTGGGCGCCAAGGCCCTGGGCCACGCCGCGCTGGGCTCGATGGTCGGCGGTGTCATCGGTTCGCTGCTGCTGATGTTCGTCGCGCCGCTGGCGGTGAAGCTGGCCTTGCTCATCCGCACGCCGGGCAAGTTCTCGCTGATCCTGTTCGCCCTGATCGTGATCGTGATCGCGCAGCGCAAATCCTTCGCCAAGGGGACCGTCGCCACAGCTCTCGGCGTCATGATCGCCACCGTCGGCATCGACGTGATGGAGCCCATAGCGCGGTTTACTTTCGGCATGGAGATCTTCGTACAGGGCATCGACATGATGCCGTTGATCATCGGCACCTTCGCCATCAGCGAACTGCTGATCCAGGCCGAGGAGGCGCACAAGAAGGTGGTGATCGTCGGCGACGGAACACCGATCCGCCGCAAGGATTTCATCCCGAAGCTGGCCGAAATCCGCGAGATCGGGCTGTTCACCTATCTCAAAAGCAGCGTCATCGGCTTCCTCATCGGCGTTCTGCCCGGCGCCGGCGGATCGATGGCGGCCTTCGTGTCCTATGCCGAGGCCATGCGCTCGTCGAAGCGGCCCGAGGAATACGGCGAGGGATCGACGGAGGGCATCGCGGCCGCCGAGGCGGCCAACAACTCCATGTGCGGCGGCGCCTTCGTGCCGATGCTGACCTTCGGCATTCCCGGCGATCCGACAACGGCCATCGTGCTCGGCGTTCTGATCATCAACGGCCTGCAACCGGGGCCGATGCTGTTCGCCAACCAGTTCGACCTGATCTCGCCGATGTTCGCCTCGCTGTTCGTCAGCGCCCTGATCTTCATCCCGCTGACCCTGTTCACGCTGGGCCCCTATTTCATCAAGATCGTGACCATCAACAAGGCGGTGCTCTATTCGGGGATCGCCGTGGTCGCGGTCGTCGGCGGCTATGTCGCGACCTTCTCGATCTTCCAGATGTCGCTGACCCTGGCTTTCGGGATCATCGCCTATTTTCTGCGCAAGCAGGACTTCCCGACGGTGTCGATGCTGCTGGGATTCATCCTCGGACCGGACCTGGAACTCTATTTCCGGCGCGGTCTGTCGCTGGAGGACGGCAACCCGATGGTCTTCCTGACCAGTCCGGACAGCCTGGTCTTCCTGGCGCTGACCGTGGTGTTCTTCTACTTCTTCGTGATCCGCAAGCCGAAAGCACAGGTCGCCTTGGAGGAGAGGGGCGGGGGATGAACCCTATTTCCCTTGTCTGTTGCGCGGGTCGGTGTGCCTTTCCTGGCTTGGATCGAGAACGGGCTGGAAAAGGCGCGGAAAACCGCTAGCCTTCTGAACCGACGGAAAGGCCCGGTTTTCAGATCGTTCATGCAAGGAGGCTCCCCCCATGCTGCGAGGCAGTTCGCTCTACGTCGATCGGGACAGCGCGGCCAAGCGGCAGGCCGAGGAATGGCGGGAAACGCGGCCGAGCGACGCGACGCTGATCGACAAGATCGCGGCAAAGCCACAGGCCGTCTGGCTCAACGGTCCGAATGCGTTTCAGAAGGCCCGAGAGGTCATGAATGCCGCCGCCGGCCGGAACGAGATGGCGGTTTTCGTAGCCTACAATATTCCGAACCGCGATATGGGAAACCATTCGGCCGGTGGCGCAAGCGACGAGGAAAGTTATCTCCGATGGATCGACGGCCTCTGCGGGGCAATCGCCGGGCGGTGCGCCACGGTGATCCTGGAACCGGATGCGATTGCGCATATCGAAGAAGATGTGAAGGACGCTGCCAACGGGCGTTATACGCTGTTGTCAGAGAGCATCGACAGACTGAAGCGAAGCGGGGCGCTGGTGTACCTGGATGCCGGACATGCGGCCTGGCGTCCTTGTGATCAAATTGCTGCGCGCCTGGACAAAGCGGGTGTTCGCAAATCCGACGGATTTGCCTTGAACGTCTCGAACTTCGTCGATACCCAACAGAACATCAGATACGGCACCCAGGTCTCTGCCGCGCTCGGAGACAAGCCGTTCGTAATCGACACCAGCCGCAATGGACGTGGCCCCCACGAGGACGGAATCTGGTGTAACCCACCGGGAAGGGCACTGGGAGAGCCGCCGACCACGGAGACGCGTGTCGACCTTGTCGACGCCTATCTCTGGATCAAACGTCCGGGAGAGTCGGACGGTAGATGCAATGGAGGGCCGAACGCCGGCGAATGGTGGCCGGACTACGCCCTCGACCTAGCAAGGCTTGCGGCCTGGTGACGAGAGGCGCCGGCCCCGCCGGCCTAATCCTTCTTCCGGCCACCCAGTTCGGATAGGCTGACAACGGAACCTTTGGACGATTTGTCGATTTTGACGCCAAACGGATCGTCGAGTTGGACCTGTGGCATGGTGGCGACCGCCAGGGCGATCGCGATGGCACCTACTACAGCCAGTAGTAGGCCCGCCGCCCAAAGGCCGCGTTCGTTAGATGACCCTGGAGCCATATCCCCTCCGCTCGGTCGTATGTTCCTTCCGCCCTCGCTTCTATTTTGCCGCTAAAATTGAGAGGTTCGAATTCTCAAAAGGGGTAGAAAGCCGCAAGCTGTGGATAGCTGCCGGTCGGTACCTCCTTTTGATCCATGCGGCGTCGGGGAAGTATCTTCCGATCGCGCCAGGATCCCCTTGTGGAAAAAGCACCCGCCGGCAAGGGCGCGGAGCGCAAACAGCGCCTTGATTTCGCCGGTGGGAGGCGTATTTCTGCATTCGCGCGATCGACCGCGCGGCTGGGCCCCGCCGGGGCCGGGGTGGAAGAACCGGACTCATGACTTCTGAGCACAAGGCGGCGTCGGCCAGGTTCGGCGCGGTGTTGGGAATTGGACCGGGCGGTGTCCCGGTCTATTCGTCGGACTATGCCTCGGCCGACAAGGCGGAACTGCCGACCCGGCAGCACTACCGCAGCTACGTCGACGACATCTTCATGGGTTACAAGTGGCAGTGCGTCGAACTGGCGCGGCGCTGGCTGTATCTCAACAAGGGGTACATCTTCGACGACATCGCCATGGCCTACGACATCTTCCGCCTGCGCTGGGTGCGCACGGTGGCCGATGGCGAGCGGCTGCCCCTGCGCTCGTTCCGCAACGGCGCCAAGCGGCCGCCGGAACCGGGCTGCCTGCTGATCTGGAACGAGGGCGGCGAGTTCGAGGTGACCGGCCATGTCGCCGTCGTCACCGAAGTCTTTCCCGACCGAGTGCGCTGCATCGAGCAGAACGTCGACAACCGGGTCTGGCCCGAGGGGCAGGAATTCTCGCGTGAACTGAGCGCCCAGACCCTGGACGACGGCAGCTATTACGTCGAGTGCCAGTACCACGGCGCCGAGATCATGGGCTGGGTCATCCAGACCGACGACGATACCCATGCCGAGATCATCGAGGACCCCGATCCGCGGCTGTTCGATCTGAGCCTGAATGAGGCGCCGAAGAACGGGCAGGCTGCCCGGACCTGGCTGGACGCAGGTAATGCCGCCGAAGCCGCCTACATGAAGATGATGGACGGCAGCAAGCTGAGCTGCCAGGAAAGCGACCAGTACAAGTACTTCCGGATCGGCGAGACGGCGTATCGCGAGATCAAGCGGGCGACCAACGAACTGCACGCCATGTTCCTGCGGGCCACCAGCTACGTGCTGGACGACGACGACCTGCTGCGCAAGTTCAACCTGCCGCCGGCGCTGTGGCCGCGTATCCATCAGTCCTGGGACAACCGCTCCAACGAGATGATCACCGGGCGGTTCGACTTCTCGCTCTCGCACCGGGGTCTCAAGGTCTACGAGTACAACGCCGATTCAGCGTCCTGCCACATGGAATGCGGCCGCGTGCAGGGCAAGTGGGCGGCGCATTTCGGTGTGCCGGAGGGAGATTGCTCCGGCGAGGCGCTGTCGGGCGACCTGATCGCCGCCTGGCGCAAGGCCGGGGTCAAGGACCTGCTGCACATCCTGCGCGACGACGACCCCGAGGAGACCTATCACGCCCTCTACATGCAGGAGGCCATCGCCAAGGCCGGGTTGCGCAGCAAGATCATCGTCGGCTTCGAGGGCCTCGGCTGGGATGACGACGGCTGCGTCGTCGACGCCGACGGCCTGCGCATCGACTGGGTGTGGAAGACCTGGGCCTGGGAAACGGCTCTCGACCAGCTGCGTGCCGAATGCGACGAGGACGACGAGAACATCCGCCTCAACCACGTCATCGACCGGCGCGCTTCCAAGCCCCGCCTGATCGACGTGCTGCTGCGCAAGGACGTCATGGTCTACGAGCCGCTGTGGACCCTGATTCCGAGCAACAAGGCCATCCTGCCGGTGCTGTGGATGCTCTATCCCAACCATCCCTACCTGCTGAACACGCAGGAGCGGCCGACCGACGAGTTCCGCTCCAAGGGGTATGTCGCCAAGCCGATCGTCGGCCGCTGCGGCCACAACATCGCGCTGTTCGACGGCCATCACGGGCTGATCACCGAAACCGGCGGCCAGTTCGACGATCGCGACCAGGTCTATCAGGAACTGTTCCCGCTGCCGCATCTCGGCGGCATGAACGTGCAGGTCTGCACCTTCTCGGTGGCCGGCCATTTCGCCGGCGCCTGTGTGCGCTGCGACACCTCGCCGATCATCGTCAACCACAGCGACGTCCTGGCCCTGCGGGTGGTCGACGACCTCCAACTTTTGAAGGACGTGATCTAGGGACTAGCGAATCCGCCCGACTGGCCTGCCGACGGCGCCCTTCCTGGCAGCCAGCAGGCACAGGATATCGTGGGCGATGTGGGCGGCGCTGAGCGCGGTGACCTCGGAGACGTCGTAGGGCGGGGCCACCTCCATCACGTCGGCGCCGACGATCTGCAGATCGCCGAGCGCACGGATGATCTCCAGCGCCTGGGCCGGGGTCAGACCGCCCGGGACCGGCGTGCCGGTACCCGGCGCGAAGGCCGGGTCGAGGCTGTCGATATCGAACGACAGATAGACCTTGCCCGTACCGACACGGGCCTTGATGGCCTCGATGGTGGCATCGACGCCATGACGATGGACCCAGGGCGCAGTCAGGATCTCGATGCCGCAGTCCTCCTCGGCATAGGTGCGGATGCCGACCTGCGCCGAGCGCCGGGCGTCGATCAGGCCGTCGTTGCGGGCGCGCAGAACCATGGTGCCGTGGTCGAGTCGGCTGCCGTCGTCGTCCCAGGTGTCGCTGTGGGCGTCGAACTGCAACAGGGCGACCGGCCCGTGCTTCCTGGCCACCGCCCGCAGGATCGGATAGGTGACGAAATGATCGCCGCCGAAGGTGAGGGGAAAGGCCTCGCCGTCGACGATCGCGGCGATATGCCCCTCGATGGTCTCGACCACCGTCTCGGGGTGGTGCGGATCGACGAAGCAGTCGCCGTAGTCGGTCACAGCCAGGGTATCGAACGGATCGAACCCGAAGGGGAAGGCCTTGAGTTCGGCCAACTGCACCGAAGCGGCACGGATGGCCCGCGGCCCCAGGCGCGCGCCCGGCCGGTAGGTGACGGCGGAATCGTACGGCACGCCGCTGACCACCACGTCGGCGCCGTCCAGTTCGCGCGTGTAGCGGCGGCGCAGGAAGCTGAGCGCCCCGCCATAGGTCATTTCCGGCTCGCGGCCGAGGTTGCCGGTCTTGCGGAAGGCCTGATCGCCAGAGGGTTTCTCGGTCACGTGTCGACTCCGGAATTGCCAACGGATCTGCGGCCGCGAGACTATCCCATCCGGACCGAAGAAAACAGCCGCTCGCGTACGGGATACTGTTGCGCAACGCGGCGCGATCGCTGATATAGGGCGCAGCGTAGCCACAGCAATATCCGGCCGGCCGGAGGGGCGAAAAAATGGCAGACAACACCCAGGAAACGGTAGAAGACCGCTATCGCATCCGGCGCTGGGGCGACGGCTACTTCGGCATCGGCGATGACGGCAAGCTGCTGGTCCTGCCCGACCGTGGCGCCAACGAGAAACCCATCGCCCTGCAGGACGTGGTCGACGAACTGCGCGACGGCGGAATCCAGTTTCCGGTCGTCATGCGCTTCCACGACATCCTCAAGAGCCGGGTCCGGCAGCTCAACGAGGCCTTCGCCGCGGCCATCGAGGAAGCCGGCTACGAGGCGTCCTATCGCGGCGTATTCCCCATTAAAGTCAATCAGATACGCGAAGTCGGCGATGAAGTTGTCGAGGCCGGCCGGCCCTATNNCGATGCCGGCCGACCCTATCACTACGGCCTCGAGGCCGGCTCCAAGGCCGAGTTGATGGCGGTGCTGTCCTATGACACCGGCGACGAGGCGCTGACCGTCTGCAACGGCTACAAGGACGACGATTTCCTGCGGCTGGCGCTGCTGGGGCGCAAGCTCAAGCGCAAGGTCTTCGTCGTCATCGAAAAGTTCACCGAGATCGAACCGCTGTTGCGCCTGGCTGCCGAGATGGATGTCCAGCCGCTCATCGGCCTGCGCGTCAAGATGCGGGTCAAGACCGAGGGCCGCTGGGCCGAATCCAGCGGCGAGCGGGCCAAGTTCGGCCTGACCATCTCGGAGATCCTCAACGCCATCGCCCTGATCGAGGAACGCGGCTACGGCGACGCCGTCCGGTTGCTGCACTTCCACGTCGGCAGCCAGCTTTCCGATATCCGCTACGTCCAGGACGCGGTGCAGGAGGCGGCACGCATCTACGCCCGCCTGCGCAAGCGCGGAATCCCGCTGCAGTACCTCGACGTCGGCGGCGGTCTGGCGGTCGACTATGACGGCAGCGGCGCCGGCAGCAACCACTCGTCGATGAACTATTCGATGCAGGAATACGCCAGCGGCGTGGTCTATGCCGTCAAGCAGGTCTGCGACCTCGAGGAGGTGCCGCACCCGACCCTGGTCAGCGAAAGCGGCCGCGCCGTTTCCGCGCACCATTCCTGCGTCATCATGAGGGTCGTCGGCGAGATCGCCAACGACGCCAATCCCATTGCCACCGATCCTTCGGAGGACGAGCACATCCTCGTCGCCAACATGCGCGAACTGCACGAGGACCTGACCAAATACCGGAACTACCGCGAGACCTACAACCACGCCTCGCGGCTGATGGACGACGTGCTCGACGGTTTCAAGCTGGGCGTGGTGCGGCTCGAGGAACTGGCCCGCGCCGAAACCCTGTACTGGCAGATCATGCGGGCCATTTCGCGCGGCATCCAGACCGAGGATTTCGTGCCCGAGGACCTGCGCGGCGTCGAGGCGCTGCTGGGTTCGCAGTACCTGTGCAACTTCTCGCTGTTCCAGTCGGCGGCCGACAGCTGGGCCATCCAGCAGGTGCTGCCGGTGGCGCCGCTGACCCGCCTCGACGAGGCGCCGGCCCGCAACTGCACCCTGGCCGACATTACCTGCGACAGCGACGGCAAGATCGCCCAGTTCATCGGCGAGTTCGGCAACGAGACGACGGTGCCGCTGCACAGCCTGAAGGCCGACGAGAACTATTATCTCGGCCTGTTCCTGACCGGCGCCTATCAGGACGTCATGGGCGACATGCACAATCTGTTCGGCCGCCTCAACGAGGCGCATATCTACTGCGATCCCGGCGATCCGACGGGCTTCTACATCGAGGAGACGGTCACCGGTTCGTCGGCCGGGCAGGTGCTCTCCATCATGCAGTACAACCCGGCCCTGATGGCCAAATCGGTGAAGGGCATGGTCGACCGCGAGATCAGCCAGGGCGGGATACGCTCGCGCGACGGAGTGAAGCTGGTCGACTTCTACGAGGCCTGCCTCGACCGCTACACCTACCTGCGCTATCCCGACCCCGGCGCACCGAGTTGAGGCTCCGCGGCGCCGCTGCTTCCGATTGAACCTTTGGTAGTGTCTCAGTTTGAAAATTGCTTGGGTTGACTTCTCCGGGCCATCCGCTCACGTCTATGGTATGCTTACCAGTAAGCAACCACGGGAGAGATGAATGCCCAAAGGCCCCAAAGGTGAGAAGCGCCCCGCTGACGCCATCGGCGCGGCTGTCATGGTCGCCAGGATCGCCACTGGCGAGATCGAGGAAGAGTTGACCGAGGACGGCAAGAACAGGGCCGCCGTCGAGCTTGGCCGTAGGGGTGGGGCTGCGCGCGCGAAGAAACTGACGAAGGAGCAGCGTGCGGAGATCGCCAGGAAGGCGGCGGCAAAAAGGTGGGGAAAATCATAATTTCTGCATAATTTGCCTTGCAAATAGGAAAAACGCGTGCAATACTCCGAGCGGCATTTGATCGGAGGCAATGCATCGTGATAGCCGCTATGGAAGATGTGAAGGACGTTCTCGCGGATTTCGCGCCAAGGCTTCGTTCCGTGATGGATACTTCGTGGAATGAGCTTCAGGACGTCTTCAAGGTGCGCCGTTTTATGTACCCGCGCACGAACGCAAATATGTACTTTGACATCCTTGCCCAAAACGCCATTGCAGAGTTTGACGGAGATGAGCACATCCGCGTGCTGGCAAAAAAGACCACCGTGCAATTTCTCTTCAATGATCGGGTATTGCTGAGGTTCAAAAAGGGAAACGCCAAGGGAATTGGGTCAAACATCGAAACCCAGCCCGTTTTGGATTTTATTGACCCGCAGTTAAGCATACCTGGCCTACTTCCCGATATTCATCGCGTAGAAATCTGTTATCAGCCGAATGTCCTCGGCACGCAGTTGCAAGAGATCGATGTTGTGGCTCGCGATCGCACGAAGCGTGTATGGGCCTATCCGCTGGAAGGTAAAAAGTTGCCCGACGCCATTCCGTTGCCACAGCGTTCGCCGGACGATACGCCCCCGACCGTGTTGCCCAAGACGCGCAAGCAGGACATCGAAGAGCAAGAGTAAGCGCCATGCCCGCAAATGGAGATATGCTGCGCTTGGCGCGGCAGCTAAGAGGATTCCAGCAGACCGATGCAGCCAAGCGTCTTGGGGTTGACCAATCTCTTCTTTCGCGTTTCGAGAATGGAATGGTCGATATCCGGGACGAGTTGGTTTCCCGCGCGGCCAAAATTTATAATCTGCCCGCATCTTTTTTCTTACAGACTGAGCCAGTTTACGGAGCGCCGGTCAGCGTTCATCCAATGTGGAGGAAGAAGGCAGACGTAAGTGCGCGAGAACTCGACAGTGTAATCGCTGAGTTGAACGTTCGCGTCATGCATCTCCGTCGCCTTCTTGACGGTGCGGATGTTGTGCATACCAACGACTTGCCAAGGTTGGATGTTGATGATTATGGAGACCCCGCAAAAATTGCAGCGGTTGTGCGGGCTCACTGGCGCATTCCGCGCGGTCCGATCCGCGATCTTACCCTATACGCTGAAAAGGCCGGTGTTGTGGTGGCACATTCCGCGCTCAACGGGGCTTCAATCAGCGGGGTAACATTTGCAACGCCTGGACTTCCTGCGCTCGTTGTCCTCAACAGCGATCAGCCCGCCGATCGTATGCGGTTTACGCTGGCGCATGAACTCGGCCACCTGATAATGCATCGGTTTCCAAATCCCAATATGGAAAAAGAAGCAAATAATTTTGCGTCGGCCTTGCTTCTACCGAGTGCCGATATTCGCCCCCATTTTGTTGGTAGAAAAATTGATCTTGCGCTTCTTGCGTCCCTAAAACCTGAGTGGCGTGTTTCTATGGGCGCTATTTTAATGGCTGCTTCAAATCTCGGATTTTTAACTGAAAATCAAAAACAGTATCTCTGGAAGCAGATGAGTGCGCGTGGGTATAGATTGCGAGAACCACCCGAACTTGATTTCGATCGGGAAACCCCCACCGTTATCGCTAGCCTTCTCAATGTCCATCAGGAAGGGTTGGGCTTCTCTGTTGGCGATCTTGTCAACCTTCTACGCGTTCCACCTTCTGATCTGCGGTCATTTTATGAGGTCGAAGACAAAAAAAGCGGGCCGACCCGTCCCAAAATGACGATCCTTAAGTGATCTAATTGCTTGACGCCAAGCATAAAAGTTCAGATAATGGGGCATGGCAAACAAGCTCCCCCTCGAAAAGCGTGTCCAAATTCTCTCCATGCTGTGTGAGGGCTCTTCCATGCGGTCGATTTCCCGCGTGGTCGGAGTTTCCATCAACACGGTGGACAAGCTGTTGAAGGATGCGGGGGCGGTTTGCGAAGCCTTCCATGAAGAGACTGTCCGCAATGTCAAATCTCGCCGCGTTCAGTGCGATGAGATTTGGTCGTTCTGCTATGCCAAGGATAAGAACGTTGCGAAGGCTAAGGACGCCCCGGAAGGGGCCGGCGATGTCTGGACCTGGACGGCTATTGATGCAGACAGCAAACTGATTGTCTCATGGTTGGTTGGTGGGCGTGATGCCGAGTACGCCAACGAGTTCATGGACGACGTTGCACAGCGCCTTGCCAATCGCGTTCAACTTACCACGGACGGGTACGCTGTCTATCTGGATGCGGTGGCGGGTGCTTTTGGGGCCGAAGTCGATTTCTCTCAGTTGATCAAGATTTACGGCACTGTTCACGGATCGACACCGGAAAGCCGGTACACTCCCGGCAAGTGTGTTGGAACCCGCAAGGAACGCTTCGAGGGATCGCCAGATCCGAAGCACGTTTCCACGTCCTACGTTGAGCGTCAGAACCTCACCATGCGCATGAGCATGAGGCGGTTTACCCGGTTGACGAATGCGTTCTCGAAGCGCCTGGCCAACCACTGCAACGCGCTGGCGCTGTACTTCGTCTGGTACAACTTCATCCGTATCCACAGGACCCTTCGCATGAGCCCCGCAATGGCCGCAGGTGTCACGGATCGGCTCATGGAGATGAGGGATATCGTGGAAATGATCAACGCGGCAGCGCCAAAACCCGGCCCGCGTGGCCCGTACAAGAAAAATAATTCAAACTGAGACACCACCGAACCTTTGGGCGGGTGTCATTCCGCCCCTATAATTTCCATAATCGCGATATGGGAATTCGCGTAACGACGGCTTCCGACTTGTCCCGGGAGGGGAGGAAAGAAGGAATGAACCGTTCTCATGACGCCGGACTTTGGCGGCCGGCACTGATCGCCGCCTTTCTCGTCATCGGCCTTTCCGCTCCAGCACTCTCCGCGGACTGGCAACCGATCACCGGATCGCAGACTCAGACCACGCCGAGATCGACGCCCCAGCCCTCGGGATCAGGGAGCGGTTACGGCAACATCCCGACCTGGGGCCGCGGCGGCGGCTGGAGCGGCGAGCCCGACCATCCCCATCCGCCGGTCTCGACAACCACGCCGTCGACTTCGTCCGACTGCAGCCTGCGCCTCGATCCGCAGACCGCCGTTGCCGGAGAGTACGCCACCGTCATCGCAACCTTTTCGGCCGACGCCCTGCGCGAACTCGGCCGCATGGACCTGCTGGTCGGCGGCCAGCCGGCAGCCGGCGCGACCCGCCAGGGCAACAGCTTCTCGTATGCGTTTAGGGTTCCCGAAGGGGAACGCCAGGTCGACGTGAGTCTGACGGCCTATGCCAGCCGCAGCGACGCCTACGGTCAGATCCGCATCCTGTGTTCGGCCGCCGCCAGCCTGACGGTGATGGACCTGATTCTCGACGCCCCTCGACGGGTGTTGTCAGGGCAGCTTTTCTCGGCGGCGGCCAGCGTAATCGGAGGCCGTCCGCCGTTCACCTTCGCCTGGTGGCCGTCCGGTCGTCTTCGGACGAGCGGCAGCGAATCCACCTATTTCAACAACTTCGACGGCACCGGAACCAAGACCGTTTCCGTCGAGGTGACCGACGGAGCGGGCAGAAGGATCACCAAGTCACAACGGTTCGAGATCGTCGGCTGCCCGGGCGTGACCATCTCCGGACCAAGTCAACTGAAAGCCGGGGATCGGGGACAATGGACGGTGGTCTTCCCGACAAATTTCCCGCCGATCCGCTACGAATTCAGGATGGGCAACTACACCCAGGTCCGGGCGAACAGCTCAAAGAAGACCGAACAGTTTGCCGTTCAGGCACGGTCGGGCATGACCGCGATCACGGTGACCGCCACGGACAGGGAACACTGCTCCGCGACCCAGAGCTATCCGATCACGGTGACCGAGGCTCCGGCAACGACGACGCGGAGCAATCCCGGGACGACGACTATCATTTGCCGCAACATCCATGGATGTTCCTGTCCCGGCAGCGGTCTCATGGCCCGGGTCGGCGAGACCTGCTGCGGCTCGGTCGTCTGCCAGCAGGGAGCGAAATGCGTCTCTTCGGGTAACTGCCGCTAGTCCCTGACGGATCGTTCGGCCCAGACGGTGAAGGCCAGGGCCAGGATCGGGGCGATGAAGAAGCTGGCCGCCAGCGGCAGAACGGTTCCGTTGTAGGCTTGGCCGATCAGCGAACCGAAGATCGCCGACAGGGTGGTCGTCCCGGTGCCGATCACCGCCGCCGCCGACCCGGCGATGTGGCCCATCGGCTGCATCGCCATGGCGTTGAGGTTGCCGAACAGCATCCCCAGGCAGAAGAAGGCCGGTATCAGGACGACGAAAAGAAGCCACAGCGGCGGCAATCCGCCCGACGCGACGGTGGCGGCCAGGAAGATGGTCATCATCCCGATGAACACGAGCAGAGCGATCCTCGCCAAACGGCGCATGCCGAAGCGTACGACCAGCCGCGAATTCGCGAAGGATGCCAGACCGATGGAGCACGCGAGCGCCCCGAACGCCACCGGGAACAGATCGCCCAGGCCGTAGAGCTCCTGGAGGATCTGCTGTGCCGAGGTGACGTAGCCGAGCATTGCCGAGAACAGGCAGGCCGCGGCCAGCAGATACCCCATGGCCATGCGATGGGTGATGACCTCGCGGAAGGCCATGCCGACACGACGGAAACTGAGCGACATCCGGCGCTCCGGCGGCAGGGATTCGGGAAGACGCAGGCGGGTCCAAACCGAGGTGACGGCGGCCATAAACACGAAGAATCCGAAGATTCCCTGCCAGTCGGTGACCTTCAGGACAGCCTGGCCGACGCTCGGCGCGAATACCGGCACCAGGATGAAGATGGTCATGATCAGCGAGGTCGTCTTGGCCATCTGGCGGCCTTCGAAACGGTCGCGGACGACCGCCACCGCGACGACCCGCGGAGCGGCGACGCCGACGCCCTGGATGACGCGCCCGAACAGCATGGTCTCGAAGGTCGGGGCCCAGACCGCGATGGCGCAGCCGACCGCGAACAGCGCAAAACCGAAATAGATGATCGGCTTGCGGCCCCAGGCATCCGACAGCGGGCCGAACACCGTCTGCGCCAGGGCCAGCCCGAGGAAGAGCGCACCGACCACAAGCTGCCGCCGGTTCTCGTCGGCGACCCCGAGTTCCTCGCCGATCATCGGCAGCGCCGGCAGCACCGCATCCGTCGACAGGGCGACTGTCGACATGATCAGGGCCATCAGCAGGATGAATTCGGCGTAGCGCATGGCTATCGGTTACCGCGGGCAAGGGATTCGGCTTAGGGGATAAGAGGAAAGGGGGGCTGCCGTCATTCCGGGGTGGCCCTCGGACGACCATAGCGGGAGACGTTGCCCACCGCAATCCCTGCTGCCATCCGGCGCGCCGAGGTGCTAAAAGTCGAGCCGGAGGAACGTGGCCGCGAAAGGCCACGCAAAGTTGAAACCGGGGGAAACCGGAAGTGAGCAGAGCAGTGCATTGGAAAGTCGCCGCATTGGCCTTGTTTGCCGTGGGGGCCCTGTGGCCGGCCGAGGCCGCGTTGGCACGGGACCAGGTGAGGATCGTCGGTTCGTCGACCGTCTATCCGTTCTCGGCGACGGTGGCCGAGCGGGTCGGCCGCATGACCCGCTTCAAGGCGCCGGTCATCGAAAGCACCGGATCGGGCGGCGGCTTCAGGACCTTCTGCGAGGGCACCGGCCCCGAAACCGTCGATATCGTCAACGCCTCGCGCCGGATGCGTAGCTCCGAGATCGAACTCTGCCGCAAGAACAAGGTCACCGAAGTGACCGAGATCAAGTTCGGCTACGACGGCATCATCCTGGGCAACTCCAGGAAGGCCCCGCGAATGGCGATCTCGCGGGTCCAGCTTTTCCTGGCCCTGGCCAAGCTGGTGCCCGTCGACGGCGCACTAGCCGACAATCCCTACCGCAAGTGGCGCGACATCGATACCTCGCTTCCCGACACGGAGATCCGCGTCTACGGGCCGCCGCCGACCTCGGGCACCCGCGACAAGCTGGCCGAGATGGTGATGGAGGAAGGCTGCAAGGCGTTGGAAGGGGCGGCTTCGCTTGGCCTCGAAGGCCCCGCCTGCGATGTCCTGCGCGAGGACGGCACCTACATCGAATCCGGTGAGAACGATGCCCTGATCGTCGGCAAGCTGCAGAAGGACCCCGACGCCTTCGGCATCTTCGGATTCAACGTGCTCGACCAGAACATGAACATGCTGCAGGGCTCGGTCGTCGAGGGCGTCGAGCCGACCTTCGAGAGCATCTCCGACAGTTCCTATCCCCTGTCGCGGCCGCTGTATTTCTATGTGAAGAACGCCCATGTCGGCTACATCGCCGGCCTCAAGGAATACATCGAGGAAATGACCAGCGAGACGGCTTTCGGGGAGTACGGCTACCTGACCGACAAGGGCCTGGTGCCGCTGCCCGAGGGCGAGCGGGAGGACTATCGTCAGGCGGTTCTCGCCATCGACGGCCGGAAATAGGCGGATCTAGACCGAGAACGAACTGCCGCAGCCGCAGGTCGAGGCGGCGTTGGGGTTCTCCAGCTTGAAGAACGAGCCGATCAGTTCATCGACATATTCGAGCCGCGATCCCTGAAGCAGATCGAGGGACAGGTCGTCGACGACAACCCGCACCCCGTTGCTCTCGAAGACGACGTCTTCGTCGTTCCGGGACTCGTCCAGGGTGAAGCCGTACTGGAAGCCGGAGCAGCCGCCGCCGGAAACGATGACACGCAGCATCAGGGCTGTGTTGTTCTCGGATTCGACCAGCTGCGCGATCCGTCGCGCGGCGCTGTCGGATATCTCGATCGAACGCGCGTCGGCGTTGGCGGGGGTGTCTAGCATCGGTATCTCCGTCGGACTTTTCCCTGGCGGCGCGTGGCGCCGTTTCATCCCATGCCCCGTATGTAGTCTATTGAGAGCGGTTTTCAATTGGCGGGCGAAATCCTGTCATCAAGATTTCATCGAAAAATCGGCCCGGATTCTCTGATCCGGGCCGTTATTTTCCGTGTCCCTGTGGAGAGAACGGGAGGCTACGCAGCCCGAACATTCGCCAGGAACTTGTCGACTTCGCTCTTCAGTAGTTCCGACTGCTGCGAGAGTTCGCTGGCCGCGGATTGGATCTGATTGGCCGCGGCACCGGTCTCGTTGGCTGCTTGGGAAACACCGGCGATATTGCTCGAGACTTCATGAGTGCCCGCCGCCGCCTGTTCGACATTGCGGGCGATTTCCTGCGTCGCGGCGCCCTGCTCCTCGACTGCCGAGGCGATCCCTGAGGCCACCTCGTCGATTTCTGAGATCGTCTTGGTGATCACGGCAATGGCCTGGACGGCTTCCTGGGTGGCGGTCTGGATGCCGGCGATCTGGGTGCCTATCTCATCGGTCGCCTTGGCTGTTTGATTGGCCAGGTTTTTGACCTCGGAGGCCACCACCGCAAACCCCTTGCCGGCATCACCGGCCCGTGCCGCCTCGATGGTCGCGTTCAAGGCGAGCAGGTTGGTCTGGTCGGCGATGTCGGTAATCAGGGCCACGACCTCGCCGATCTTGTTGGCTGCTTCGGCCAGCCCCTGGATCTTGGCGTTGGTCTGCTCGGCCTCATTGACGGCGGAACGGGCGACTTGCGAAGCATGGGTGACTTGGCGACTGATTTCGGAAATCGAACTGGAAAGTTCTTCGGCTGCCGCGGCGACGGTCTGGACATTGGCCGAAGCCTCCTCCGAGGCGGCGGCGACGGCTGCCGATTTGCGGGTGGCTTCGATAGCGGTGGAATTCATCGCCGAAGACGAGGCCTGCATCTCCGACGCGGCGGTGGCAACCGAACGCACCGCTTCGGAAGACGCCTTGTCAAAGGTCTTGCACAACTCTTCGATGCCGTTTGCGCGGGCAATCTGCATTTCCTGTTGCTTACGTTGATCCTCGGCGAGGCGGTCGGCTTCGATCCTGTTGTCCTTGAAGACCTGCACGGCTTTGGCCATGCCGCCGATTTCGTCCCGGCGTTCCGTTCCTTCGATATCGACTGTTACGTCACCTTTGGCCAGTTCCAGCATCACGCCGTTCAAGCGGTTGATCGGCTTGGAAATAAATGAGGAGACGAAGAAGGAAATGCCGTAGGCCACGATCATGGTGGCGGCGGCGATGACGATGAAGAGAACGGAGGTGTTCCGGGCAGCCGAATCGGCTTCCTCGAATTTGGCATCGCCGGCGGTCTGCCACGCCTGGGTTTGCGCGTCGAGCGCCTTGTAGAGAGCATCGAAAGCCTGGTCAGCTTCGACCATCATGATAATAGCGGTCGAGGTGTCCACCTCGATCATGTCGATCACATCGCGGCCAGCGGTTGCATACCGTTCCAACAGAGCCCCGATTTCCTCGACGGCTGCCTTCTCGGCATCCCTGAAATCATAGCTTCCAACGATCTTCGTATAAGTGGGTTGGAGGGATCCGATCTTTGCCAGGATCGTTTTCCCCTCGGCGACGACTTTTTCCTCTTCGATTCCGCTGTTGGCCCAACTCAGCATGCGGAAGAGGGCACCATTGATGGCACCCACCTCGTTCTTGACGGTAAGGCCATCCTCGATCCTGCTGGATGTGTCCTTGAACAGGGATTCGGAGGAAACCCGTGCCTCCTGCAGCCCGACGAACGCCAACAACGTAAGTGCGATCAATGCAATCGAAAAAACCGTCGGCGTAATCAATAACTTGTATGAAATTTTCCAATTGTTCATAGACATTGAATTCCTCGGGTTTTTTCTTTTTTTTCGCCGGTTCGGTTAAGATTGCGCGGCGGAGTTGGGATGTCGTAGGGAAGGCCGGACCCGGGTCGGGACGGCCTTCCCACGGTACACTTCAACTGCTTATTCGTAGTAGCCGATGATGAAGATGCGCTCGCCGGTGACCTTGCGGACCAACGAGTTTTTCTGGCCGATCTTCTTGGTCTTCGGATTCGACCACTTGTAGCGGACCCAGGTCTCTTCCTTACCCTTGAGGTTGTCGAGCATGACCTGGTTGAACAGCTGGCCGTCGGCGTCCTTGAGCTTCAGGAGGTTTTTACCGTTCAGTTTGGGATTGGTCGCGTGATGGATCATGTTGCCCTTCATGTCCTGGACGACCACGTAGATGTCGCCGACGATGAATCCACCGTCCGGCGCGCTGAAGTCCTTGAAAGCCTGCTCGGCGCCGACCTGCTTGAAATGCGCGACGGCCTTGTCCATCAGGGCTACGACATCAGCCTTCTGGTCCGCGGCTTGAGCCTGACCGGTGACGGCCAGGACGAGGGTAAGGATGCCCAGGAATTTGGCGAAGAGTTTCATTGATGACTCCGTTTTTTAAATGTGCGGGTGTTGGTCAGGAACGAGCCGCGATAAAGGCGTATAGGCAGCCCTTCGGTTCCGGAATGCCAGGAAGGCCGTAAAGGGAAAGGACACCGCGATACGCATCGAGAGCGAACGTAAGTGCGAGAATGATCATCGGAAGGAGGGGGGACGTCAAAACCTTACTCCCTTGCCTTGTTATTGTTATCGCGACGGCCGGTTGTCCGGCTCTGACATGGGAGGAAGATTACAGTCGTGTTTGTAGCGGAATGATAACAACCAAAGCGCGATATTGTAACGTTGTGTCAAAATTTGGTTACAATCCGAGCGACTGAAATCAAACGGAAAAAAAGTTTTTCGGTGCGGAGGGGAGTTGCGAGTATTTATGACTTTGTTACTTGTAACCAACGGAAATCATGGCATGTTCGATTGACGAATAGGCGCATGCATTTCTCGTGTTTAACAATCATAAATTGTTTTTTGGAATAATTTCTTGTAGTGGTCGTTGTGGCTCCAGTCCAGGTTGTTCTGGAGCAGAAAAAAGGCCCGGATCCGAAGTTCCGGGCCGTTTGAGTTGCTGCTCTTGATACGGGTAAATAGGGGAACGTTAGGCAGCTCTGACATTGGTGAGGAATTTTTCTACCTCGGATCGCAGTTGTTCTGACTGCTGAGACAATTCACCGGCCGCCGACCGGATCTCTTGCGCGGCAGCTCCCGTTTCGTTGGCGGCATTGGATACGCCGGTAATGTTCGAACTGACTTCCTGGGTGCCGGCCGCAGCCT
>NPIG01000505.1_pt3 | contig 18243 bp, 18 predicted proteins | sample 8637441 | NCBI WGS metagenome assembly NPIG01 (sample SAMN07420675, study PRJNA396082) | bioreactor metagenome | isolation source: sample BR6 brine-fed electro-methanogenic bioreactor BR | place: Japan: Kochi | collected 2016-06-14 | reverse complement strand
TCGGCCTCGGCCAGGGCCCTGACGATGGCCGCCGGGGCCTGCGCCAGCTTGCCGACCAAGGGGAACTTCTTTCCGTATAGGCTGCGGGCCCGCTTTTCCTCCAGGCCTGAGATCTCGCTGGCCAGTCCTTCGATCTGCACGCCCTTGATGTCCAACCAGTCGGCGTAGTCCTCATGGATTGTCACGGCGACCCGTGGGTTTTTCGCCAGGTTCAGGCAATGCCGGGTCGTTGGCGATGACAGGAAATAGAGGGTATAGCCGTCGCTGACATAAAAAACCGCCGCGGCCCAAAGACCTTCGCTGCCGCTGGTGGCCAGGGTGGCGACCTGACGATCCCGCAGGTAACTCTTCACGCGGCTGCGCAGTCTCTTTTTCATCGGGTCGGATTGATCGTCGGTCCGCTGGAAGGCGGCGAGGCAGTGTCGGACCTCATTGGGTCGTTATCGTGCAGGCGCCTCAGGCGATAGGCGAGTTGCGGCCGGGTCAGACCGAGCATCCTGGATGCGGCGGAAAGGTTGCCGCGGGCCTTGTCGACGGCGGTTTCGATCAGCATGGCCTCGACCTGGCCCAGCGTCATGACGCCGTTAAAGACGGCCTCGCAAAGATCTTCCCCGGCTTCCCAGGGGGTGATGTCGAGACCGCCGTTGATGTCGATGCCGAATTCCAGGGGGGGATCGTCGCTGTACGACGAAAACATGTGGTTGATTTCGATGCGACTGCCGCTTGGAGCGAGAAGCACACCGCGATCGATCATGTTCTGCAATTCACGGATGTTGCCCGGCCATGGGTAGGCGAGCAGCGCCCGCTTGGCCTTGTCGGTAAACCCGCGCAGCTTCTTGCCGTGAATCGCGGAGAATTTCCCCAGGAAGCTCTTGGCGAGGAGCGAAATGTCTTCCTTGCGCTCCCTGAGTGGCGGGATGTTGATCTGGTAGGCGTTGAGCCGGTAATACAAATCCGAGCGGAACTTTCCTTCTTTGACCAGCAGTCGCAGATCAATGTTGGTCGCGGCGACCAGCCGCACGTCTATTTTGCGGATACTCTCGTCGCCGAGCCGCTCGATCTCGCCCTCCTGCAGTACACGCAGCAGTTTGGCCTGCGCCGAAAGAGGAAGATCGCCGATCTCGTCGAGAAACAAGGTACCACCATTGGCCCGCTCGAAGCGCCCGGGGCGAGAGGCGAGTGCGCCGGTGTAAGCCCCCTTTTCGACGCCGAACAGCTCGGATTCCACCAGGTCGTGAGGAATGGCGGCGCAATTTATGGCGATGAACGATTTGCCGCGGCGGGCCCCCATGTCGTGCAAGGAGCGCGCGAACACTTCCTTGCCCACGCCTGTCTCACCCAGCAGTAGTACCGTGATCTGGCTGTCGGCCGCCTTATTGAGCAGATCATAGGCGGCGCGGAAGGCCGGGGAATTGCCCACGATGTCAGCAGGCAGTTTTTCCTTCTTGCCGATGGCTGATCGCAACTGCACGACCTGGGTTTGCAAGTCGATGAGTTGTTCGGCAATCGATTCGCGGTTGAAGAAGCGTGCGTGCTCTGCCGCGTCCTCCCATTCTTCGATGGGCTTACCGACGATGCGGCAGTTCTCGTCGCCGATCCCGGAGCATTCGGTTTCCTTATAAAGAATCGGCCGCCCCATGAAGGCCGAGGTGTAGCCGCAGGCATAGCCGATCTGGCTCCAGCACACCGGTTCGGACTGGACCCCGTAGTGGCGCAGGTGCCATTGGCCTTCCCAGGAGTTTTCCCATAGGAACTCGCCGAAGAACGTGCCTGCGAAACGGTCGAATTCCACCTTTACCGGGGTGACTTTGACTTTCCCTTCCAGCATGTGGAGCTTCGGACCGGTCATGAAGACTTCCATATCACTCGCGCTCGGGGCGCGCGTGCGGATGAGCTCCGCATCGCGCACGCCGGCCGCGTAGCCCATGCGGGTGAGAAGACCCCGTGCGCGGTCCATGCCGAGCGTCTCGATCAACTCCTCACGCAGGGTAGCCTGTGCTTCGGCGTGGACCAGAAGCATGCGGTGCTCGTGCAACCAAATCTGCCCGGTTTCGGCGCAGAAATGCACCTGTGTACGCAGATCGTCACTGGCCACATCCCAGGTCGTTCTCCCGATGCTGCGGCGCTTGGTCATGGTCGCCCCTTCTTCCTGATCAAAAGATTGCCCGCGGTGCCCGACTCCTTGATAATACACTGTTATTATAAGCACCTACCCTAAAGCAAGACCATGTGGTCCGGCTGGGCCTCGGCACCGTCACCCTGCCTAATCTCCGCAACAAATATTCGACATTAGAGCACAATTTCACAAGATCAGAAAACGAAAGGATGAAGACCTTTATAAAACATTGTTATGCTAACATTCACAATCACGGTTATGCAAGCAAGAAAGGAGGATTAATTACTCGCAGATCCAGACTTCCGGCATTCGCGCCGGATTGGCCGCCCTCATCGAGGCAACTTCGGGCGACGCTAACCCGGGTGGTGCATCTGCGTATCAGGATGGACACATTTTTTCTTTGGCTGCCGGTCACCGGCCTGTTTCCTTCCCTTGATTCCCGCCGGCTTTTCTTCTTCACCATTTACGGTAAACTCAATCTTGATCTCCCATGAAAGACCCGGGCGTACCGCGATGGCGCCTGGGCAGGTCGGGGTTCGCGATCTTGCGGCCTCCATGATTCGGATTGAAGACCGACTGCAAGCCATAAATCGAAGGAGATACGATGGATATTGTCGATGCACTGGTCGAGCACCACGGCGTCCTGAGGCAGCTCTCCCGGCAGGCGGAACAAGACCCGGCCGCCTTTGATGAATTTATCCGCCATCTGGTCGTTCATCACACCATGGAGGAAAAATATTTCTACGATTTTCTGGAGCAGGTGGCGGCAGCCCGAAAAGTCTCCCTCGAGGCGGTCAACGAACACCATATCATCGAGCTGATCCTGAAGGATGCGGAAGATTTTCCCCGGGACCACGAGCGCTACCCCATCAAGGTCGAGGGTCTGGGCGAGTACACCGCTCACCATCTCGATGAGGAAGAGTTGGACATCTTTCCCATGGCGCGCCAGGTGCTCGGCGGGGCGGACCTGGCCGAACTCGGGACGTTGTTTCGCGAGGCCAAGGACAAACTTCTGGGTGTCGAGCTGCCCGAGGCGCCCGGCAACATCGATACCTCGGGGACCCCGGCCCCAAAATCGGCGGCACGCGGTCTGGGCATCGGCAGTCTTCAGAAGTAATGCCCGCTAGTTGAATGCGGATCTACCTCCAGAAAAAGGAGTTAATATGGACATCCTGAAGCGAGAACTGGCCCCGATCCCCGCTGAAGCCTGGGCGGCAATCGATCAGCAGGCAACCCGCACCCTCACGGCCATGCTTTCGGCCCGTAAGGTCGTGGATCTCAGCGGTCCCATGGGCACGGATTTTCCGGGCGTTCCCGAGGGCCGCCTCGACTACCCGAAGAACCAGGCGAAGAGCGGCCTGACCTACGGCATTCACAAGATCCACCACCTGGTGGAGACCCGGATTCCGTTCGAGCTGGACATCCGGGAGATGGATAACGTGGTTCGGGGAGCCAAGGACCTCGATCTGGCCAGCCTGGAAGACGCCGCAAGGAAAATTGCCCTGTTTGAGGAAAAAGTCGTCTATCACGGGATGCCGGAGGCGAACATCAAGGGGCTGAAAATCTGCAAGGGCGAGCGGTGCCTCACCATCGGTTCCCAGCCGGAGCAGCTGCTGGAAGCCATCGCCCAGGGGGTCACCACCTTTACCGAGCGCTCCATCGAGGGGCCGTATTCCTTCGTGGTCGGCCCGAAACTGTGGAGCCGCATGTCCGCCCATGTGCAGGGCTACCCGGTCAAGATGCAGGCGGAAAACATCCTCGGCGGCACGGTCGTGCTCAGTCCCTACCTCAGTGAAGATTATGGCGACGAAGCGTTCATGGTCTCCACCCGGGGCGGCGATTTTGAGCTCATCATCGGGCAGGACCTGGCGGTGGGCTATGAAACCCACAACGCCGAAAAGGTGAAGCTCTACTTCACCGAATCGTTCACTTTCCGGATCCTGGAGACGGCGGCGGTCATTCCTTACCTCGCCGGCGAGTAGAATTCCGCCGGCAAGCTACTTTCCGGCCGTATCGTTTTCGGGCAAAAGGCCCAGAAGCCGGGCTCTTTTCTCCCAGTGCGCCCGGGCCACGGCCCGCATATCGACCGCCGTATCCGCTTCATCCACGATCTCCAGTCCGAGAAGGGTCTCCACCACATCCTCAAGGGTCGCCACCCCGGCGGTCCCCCCGTACTCATCGAGGACCAGCAGGATGTGCTGGCGGTGGCTGAGAAGAAGATCGAGGGCCTTGCGCAGGGCAAGCATCGCGGGAGCGACAACGATGTCCCTGCGAAGGGCGGCAAGAGGCGCTTCGGCCCTCCCCTGAGCCTGAGCCAGCAAAATGTCGGACTTGAGAACGAAGCTGGTGGCGTCGTCCAGGTCGCGGAGGAAAATCGGGATCCGCGAGAAGGGGGTCGCCGCGTGCTTTTCCACGGCCTCACCGACGCTCATCGTCTCCGGCAGGGCAAAAATGACCGTTCTTGGCGTCATGACATCCGCCAGACTCAGGGAATGAAACCGCATCAGGTTTTTCAGGATCTGCGATTCCTCCCGCCCCAGTTCCCCGAGCTGATGGCCAAGATCCGCCATGGCACTCAGCTCCTCACGGCGAAAGGTCGCGGCGCGCTTTTTTCTGGCGAGCAGACGGGTGAGCCACTCTCCGATCACGACCAGAGGCAGGAGCAGGCGGATCAGCCACTTGATGGATCGTGCCACCGCAGGGGCCAGGGTGCGCCAGAATACCGCCCCCAGGGTCTTGGGGATAATTTCCGAAAGATAAAGGATCAGCAGCGTAAGGATGACCGAGGCCGCCCCCACCCACTGGTTGCCGAAGACCGCCGCGGCCTGGGCACCGGCACCGGCGGCGCCGACGGTATGCGCGATGGTGTTGAGGGAGAGGATGGCGGCCAGCGGCCGGTCCACGTTTTCCTTCAGGTGCCGCAGCAAGGTTCCCGAGCGCTGCCCGGTCCCCTCCAGGGCGGCAATGTAGGCGGGAGTCACGCTCAGCAGCACGGCCTCGGCGATGGAACAAAAAAAGGAAAAAACCAGGGCGACGCTAATATAAAAGATCAGCAGGGACATTCACGGGCTCTCTTTCCCGGCATCCAAGGGGCTGTCGACGCGGCCGGGATAATGCCAGCCGGCTCCCCGGTTAATCCAGCAGTTGCTGAACCTTGGCGGCGCAGATGAAGTCGTTTTCGGAGAGGCCGCCGACGGCATGGGTGGTATAGCTTACCCGGCAGGTGTTGTAGCCGACCTGAAGGTCGGGGTGATGGTTCTCCCGGCGGGCGATCCAGGCCACGGCGTTGACGAAGGCCAGGGTCTGATCGTAACTCTTGAACCGGAAGGTCCGGCCGATCGTGCCTGCTTGCCGTTCCCAGCCATCCAGCTTCTCCAGCAGGCGGTCGGCCTCCTCGGCTCCAAGCGGCGGTGCTCCCCCCTCGCAGGGGACGCAGTGCCGTACCGCCAGATCGCTTCTACTGCCCTTCATCGGTTTTGCCTCCTCTCTCTCCGTTTTTTTCGGGAGCGGGTCACCGTCTCATTATACCACCCCGCCAGGGGCATCAGCCCGGCCATCAACCGCGCGCCCCGATATCGAACAGCCAGAACACCAGCAACAGCAATGCAATCTGGATGATCCAGCCGATCAGGCAGACGCCGACCGCCCGCCAGGTGCTCTGGTAATCAAGAGCCTGGCGTACGGCGATGACCATGGCCACCAGCATCCAGATCCCTGCCACCAGGTTGACCGGCGTTGCCAGCCCCGGGATCACCCCGACGATGCGGATCAGCCCGGGGGAACTGGCGAAGCCGATGGTGCGCAGCAGCTCCCCCGGATCGGATCTGGTCTGCGGCTCCGGGAGCAGCCGGGTGCCGATAACGTAGGTCAGGTAGGCCCAGACGCCCCAGCTGATCAGGGCGGCGATGGTGATGGCCAACAGGCCGCCGATGCCGCCTTCGGTGAGGCCGCCGATGCCGGCCGCGACGCTCGACAGGACGACCACCAGGCCGGCATGGCCGAGGGCGTCGCGGTCGGCCTCCACTTCCTCGTACAGGTGAACGTCGAGGCGGGCGGCCCGCAGGATGCGGGTCCACAGAAGTGCGAAATCCATGAGGGTTCTCCTTTTGCTGTCCTTCAACCGGTTAAGGCCATGGGGTCTGTATTTTCCCGACTTATTGCCCCCGTCTCCCTTCGCTTTCCGGTTTACCGAACAGTCTACCCGGTCGGGCCTGCGGTACAAGTGAATAAAGAAAAGAGAGCAGCGGGCCGACTGCGGCGGTAATTAATGACGGTCCAGTCGTTTGACAGGCAAACGACTGGACCGTCATTAGTTTAGGCGCCACAAGCAACCGGGGACTTCGCCTCGTCGGCCCCATCAGGAGCCCCGGACCACCGACAGATTGAAAACGATTTTCATTTTTTTATTGACAGCGTCGGCGGGCGTGTCTAATAATTTTGAAAATCATTTTCCCATCAAAATCAAAAGGGAAGGCACGACATATCAGCTATGGTTGCAAGCTTCGTAGAGGGCCGGGTGCGGCTGCGCCACTCGGGACTGCAGAAAACATCAATCGTTGACAGGGTTACCAGAGAGCTCGAAACCCGCGCGGGCATCGAGCAGGTTGCGCCTAACCGCAAGGTCGGCAGCCTGCTGGTATGTTACGACAGGGCGGTCACCACGCTTGAGGAGATTCTGGATGTCCTGCGCGCCTACCTCAAAGACACACCTTTCCCCCAAAAGGCGCCGTCCCTTCCAAAGCGGCCAAGTGCGCGCAAGATGCCACGAATCTCGATGAGCAGAAGGCGGGTGGTCAACCTCAGCCTGCTCGTCTCCTTCATCGGCAGCATGGCGGCGCTATTTGTTGACGCCAAGACCATCCACATTCAACTGGGAGTGTTGTTCGTCGCCCTTGCCGTTCAGCACCTTTTCGACAAACGACGTACCCTGCTGGTCTAAAGAGGATCCCCCATGGCACCGTTAAGTATTCTACCAGGCAGAATCCGCTTTGAAAGCCGCTCACTCATCGGAAAACATGAGCAATGCCTGCAGCTTGAGCAACTCCTGAGGTCCTGGTCTGAGGTGCAGGATGTTTTGGCCAACCACCGGACCGGAAGGGTGCTGGTCAGATTCGACGAAGAGGCCATCAGCCGGGAAGATCTGACCAAGGAGATCAGTGAGCTGCTTGCTACCGGAAAGTGCTTTCGCCAAGCCCCCGAACCCGCCACCTCCGCTTTGTCCCAAGACCAACCGGCGAGGCCGGTTCGCTCCGGTCATCTGACCCGCCACCTGCTGCGCGACATGGTTGCGCATGCCATCCTTCCCGCGCCGCTGGATCTTCTTGTGCCGACCGCCTTGGCGGCGTTGCGGAGATAGCCTCCGCGCCTTCGGTCATTTCGCCCTCCAGATTCAGAGTTGTTCCATTGCAGATCCGGCATGGTCTGATAGCATTTAAGTTATTTTAATGTCACTTACCAGGAAGGGATTATTTATGGACCAAGAGAAAAAAACCAATGAGAACGCTCGGGAATCGAAGGGGGAGAAAGGAGATCACGACATGGGTGCTGGCATTTTTGTTAACAGGAATACTCTTTTGCTGATGGCCAGTGGTGCGCTCGGCGTTCTGGGCCTGATGGCACTGGGCAAATCGGCGAACAAAATGCGCCCGGCCGCGGTCGGGGCGGTCAAGGAGGGGGTCGCCTTCAAGGAATGGCTGGCGGCAAAATTCGAAAAAGTGAAGGAGGACATGGAAGATATCGTCGCCGAGGGGGTTTACGAACATGAGGCCGAAGCTGCGGCCGACAGCGACCTTCGCACCAGGGAAGCGGAACTGCTGGAAAAAATCGAGCAGATGATCGAGGCGAAACTATCTAAAATGAAACAGGACGAAAAAGGAGAATAAGCGATGGGCCTGCATTTGACCGGGATGGCGCTGTTGCGCTCCGCCCTGACCATTGCCGCGGGGGGAAGCGCGGCGCTCGGCGGATCCTACCTGATCTCCAAGCTCAAGGACCGCCAGGAGATGGAAAGCCGCCTCGACCGTATCGAACAGATGGTGCAACAACTGACCGAGACGGACAAGAAGCCGGCACCGAAAAAGGCTCCACCCAAACGAGCGCCGAGACCTAAGGCAAAGCCAGCGGCAAAGCCCGAATCCAAGTAGTCTGAATGGAATTCGACATCGTCCACGAGCTGCCGAAGCGCCTGCGGATGCGCCTGGCCCTTCCGGCGGCTCCGGTTGCCGACCGCGAGGAGGTGGAAGCCCACTTCCACGATCTCAGCGGCATCAAGCAGATCCGCTTCAGCCCCAGAACCAGAAGTCTGCTGCTTGGCTACGACGGTCGGACGGAGACCAGAAGCACCATTCTGAAGAGGCTGGCTGCCGCCCCTGATCCCGGGCGGCGGCGCCCCCGCACCAAAACCGGACTCGACAAAAAAAAGGCCGTTGTCATCCGTTCCGGCGGCTTGCTGCTGGCCCGCCCCCTCATCCCCCCGCCGGTGAGGCCCTTTCTGGCCTTCTGGGGAGCCCTGCCCATTTTCAAGAAAGGGATGACATCCCTTGGCAACCGCCGCCTCGATGTCGACGTCCTTGACTCGGCCGCCATTGGCGCCGCCATGACCACCCGCGACTTCGCCACCGCCTCGGTCATCAGCTTCCTGTTGAAGCTTAGCGAGTATCTGGAAGAGTGGGCCAGGGGCCATAGCCGGAAACTACTTTCGGACATGTTCCACATCGGCGAGGAGTGGGCCTGGGTCGAGCGCGATGGTTCCGAGGTCCGGGTTCCGGTCGCCGAGGTCGCCCCGGGGGAAACGCTGGTCGTGCGCATGGGGAGCCTGGTCCCGGTGGATGGGCTGGTGCAGAGGGGCGAAGCCTTGGTGAACCAGAGCAGCCTGACCGGGGAAAGCCAGCCGGTTCTGAAGCGCAAAGGCGCTCCGGTCTATGCCGGGACGGCGGTAGAAGAAGGGGCGTTGCGGGTTACCGCCACCCGGGTCGGTGACCAGACCCGGGCCGCCCGGGTGGTGAAGGTCATCGAGGAGGCCGAATCCCTCAAGGCGCAAACCCAGAGCCAGAGCGAGCAACTGGCGGACAAGGTCGTCCCCTACTCCTTCCTGCTCAGCGGACTGACTTACGCCCTGACCGGCAGAGCCAACCGGGCGGCTGCGGTTCTTCTGGTCGACTATTCCTGCGCCATCAAGCTCTCCACCCCCCTGGTGATCCTTTCATCGCTGGCCAGAGCGGCCCGGAACCGGGTGCTGATCAAAGGGGGCAAATACCTGGAGGCCCTGTCAAAGGTCGACGCCTTCATCCTCGATAAAACCGGGACGCTCACTCATGCCACCCCCAAGGTGGTCACCGTCAAAGCCTTTAACGGCTTCGACAGCGATTACATCCTGCAGCAGGCGGCCTGCGTCGAGGAACATTTTCCCCATCCCGTTGCAAAAGCGGTGGTCAGACACGCGGAAGCCCGGGGACTGGTTCATCCCGAGGAGCATGCCGAGGTGGAATATATTCTGGCCCACGGGATCGTCTCCCGGCTCCACGGCAATCGCATCCTGGTCGGCAGCCGGCACTTCATCAACGAGGACGAGAGGGTGGACGTCTCAGTGGCCGAACCGCATATCGAAGCGTTCGCCGCCCGGGGGGAATCGGTTCTGTATGTGGCCATCGGCAAAGAGTTGGCCGGGCTGGTTTCCATCCACGACCCGTTGCGGGAAGAGGCACGGTCTTTCATCGGCGCGCTGAAAGATTCCGGCGTAGAACGGGTGGTGATGCTGACCGGGGACAACGAGGCAACCGCCCGCACCGTGGCCGAACGTCTCGACATCGATGATTTCCAAGCCCAGGCGTTTCCCGAAGCGAAGGTAGCAGCGATCAAGGCTCTGCGGAACGAAGGCTATACGGTGGCCATGGTCGGCGACGGGATCAACGATTCGCCGGCCCTGGCTCATGCCGACGTGGGTATCTCGATGAAACATGGGGCCGAGATCGCCCAGGAGGCCTGCGACGTCCTGCTCATGGACGGAACCCTGACCGACTTGATCACAGGCCGCCAGATCGCCCAGGAAGCCATGTCGCTGATTCGGGAGAACTCCCGCCAGATCATCATTATCAATTCACTGGCCATGGCCATGGCGATCACCGGAACCCTGCCACCGATCCTTTCGGCGGCCCTCCACAATCTGAGCACAATCGCCACCGGCTTGAGGGCCCTCAAGCCTTTGCGCATACCTCGGGAATAGATGTTCGCCGGAGAAAGCCTGAAACGAAGAATGCCGCGATACCATCGCGGCATTTTTCGTTTCAGGCAAACGGCAAGGGAGCGGCCTTAACCAGCTCAATCGGCAACGCTATTGGAGCGTTCAAGCCTTTGGGCGAGTTCGGAGATATCGCCGTGGCTCCAGCCGTTATCACGCAGGTGACCGACCAGATGTCTGGCCAAGAAGTTGAAATCCTTCTTTTTTATGGCAATCTCAAAAACCTTGAGATTAATGGATTTTTTGACCATCGTAAGACCTCTTCGGACGGCGCCTGCAGCCGCGACGGCTGAGGTTGAATGGGCTGAGATGCGGAGGTTGACCAATTATCAATTGGGAAAGCCCAATTCTTTCCCTTGGGAAGCGAGTTGCTTCAGACGTTTTCTGACGGTACCCTTCGGGCCACGCAGCTCCAGAGAGCGGTCGCCCAAAAAGCCGTCAGCAACGAAAAAGCAATGAAGCAGGGTTCGCTTAGGTCAGGGATCAGAACTCGAAAGCCACCTGGGCGGTAACGAGGTCGCGCTCGTCCGCCGGGCTGCCGTCGCCATTGACCGCCTCCACTGCGAAATCGCTGTCGAACCGGCCCCGGAGATATTCCACAGAAAGGGTGATGTGCTCCCAGGGACCCCAGGAAGCGGCCGCCCCGTACTGGTTTTCGGGCTGGTCGGCGAACTCGTTGCTCCCCTCGTAGCGCAGGGCCAGCTCCACATTGGTCGCCGGATAAAAGGCCAGCTCGAAGTTCCAGGCCACCGGCTTATCCCCGGAGCCGTCGCCGTTCTCGTCGAGATCGGTCGCCTTAAAGGACTTGGTCGCTCCGAGGAATTCCCCTGCCAACTCAAAGGGTCCGAATCCTATGATCGCGTAGGCACTCCAGCCCGGCACGCGGTGCTCGTACTGGTTGTCCGCCTTGCTCAGCAGAAGCAGTTCGACGTCCGTGTCGGCCAGATCGGAGAGGTAGCTGGCTCCGAACTCCAGGTCTTCCAGAAGGGTTACGGTGAGGCTTGCTCCCCAGTCGCGGAGGTGGTCCTCTTCCCCGACCTTCTCGGCATCGCCGTTAAAGAGGAAGGCGGAGAGATTGAAGTGGTCACGCTGGTAGCCGGCCAGCAGGGCAGTCTCACGGGTCTCGCCCAGTTCCAGGGTCAGGGGATCGCTGATGAAGTGGCTGTTGAAAACGCCGAAGGGAAGATACTGGCGGCCGAAACGCCCGAAAAGAACGTCGTTGGTCAGATTGATGGCGGCCTCGTCCACCTCGAGATCGGTTTCGTCCTCTTCAAAGAGGAAGATCACATCGCCGCTGATATGCTCCGTGGCTTTCAGGCCGAGGCCTATTTGGGCGGTGGCCAGAATCAGGTCGCTGCCGGCATCGGTGGTGTTGTCAGAAAATTCCACGTCCTCGGCGGCGGCCTCGACTTCGATCAAACCGGAGATGGTGATTTTCTCGGTGATCTTCTCTGCCAGACCTGCGGTTTTCTTCTCGGCCAGGGTATGGTAAATTTCGGTCTGTTTCTGCTCCAGGGTCTCAAGCCGTTTCTCGAGAACCTTTTCCCGGGGGTAGGCCTGGGCGATTTGGCCAGGTTCAAGGTCGTGGCCGGCGGCGGCCAGGGTCGGGGTGAACAGTATCAATATGGCGATGAGAATCTTCTTCACGGTGCTCCTCCTGAAATATCCATCAGCTCCCGGGACGGTTTTTCTGAACATAGAGAAATTGGTAATCGTTTTCAACCCCAAAATGCGTTTTAGCCAAACCGAAGCAGTCGTTTGCCAGAGATTGCACGCCGTGGTGAAGAGCTCCTTGGCCTCGCAGGAACCTCAACCCGGCCGTGCTGCAATCTGAGCATGCGCTGCGCCTTCTCCCCCATCTTCGGATTGTGGGGCACCGTGATGATGGCGCGCCCCTGGCGGTGCAGGTCGCGGAAGCTGTCGAGAACGATCTCTTCGTTCTGCTCGTTGAGATTGCCGGTCGGCCCGTCGGCCGGGATGATCGCCGGCTGGTCGATGAGCGCCCGGGCGGCCTCGTCCTCATCGGTCATGCTGTGGAAATACTGGGCCAGCATCAGGTTCTCCTGGGCGCTCAGGCAGGGCACCAGATGGCACGGCTGAAAGACCGGGCCGATCTTCTCCCGCCGCACCACGGTCCGTTCCCGGTCGTCGAGGGGATGCCGTCGACGGCGGCCACATTGCCAAAGCGCTTGGTCAACCTCGACATTTCCAGAACCTTCTTCATGATCATTCTCCTTTGAGCACCGCGGCCGGGGCGATGCGCACCGCGCGTGATGGCGGCCAGGCTCTTGTTGAAGCCGGTCTCCCGACTGAGCGTAGTGACTCGGTCCTCCACCTGCATGTTCCGGGCCAGAAATCGGCCGACCAGACAATTCTCCTCGTCGAAGACGACGTTGATCCAGCGCCCCTCCACCTGCCAGAAGGGGCGGGCCGTGGAGTTGGGAACCACCTCCGCGACCTGGTGGGCGCTGGTGGAGACGTAGGCGGCGCAGTACCAGCGGTCGTACTCTTCGCTATTGAGGGCGTCGATGGCCTGGTCCTCCGGCCATCTGCCGGTGACCTCCCAGAAGGGATTGATCTCCCGCACGCCGGTGCGGTAGTCGGGCTCGTTGGCCACCGGTTGGTGCCGGTCGAACCAGGTGCCGATCAGCTGGACCGGCTGCTCCCGCCCGGATACCTGCACCGGGGTCTTCAGGAAGGGGGCGAAGCCGACGATGTTGTTGCGCCAGAAGATTTCCTTGATGGCGGACAGGTCCGTCTCGACCAGAAAACCTTGACCGCGCAGCGGGTTGTAGTCGATCCCGCCGATCTGCAGCGGGATGCTCTCGCTCTTGGCGGTGACGCGGATGTTGGCGCCGTAGGACTTCATCTCCTGGGCCATCTTGTCGCCGACGTCGACGGACAGATTGAGCAGCGTCGTGATCAGGGCGGCGGCCAGGGCGACCGTCAGCACGGCCAGCATCTTGCGCCGGCCTCCCTCGAAAAACGACTGTCTCAGCATGGTGAGGAACATCGCGCGTTCACCCTTTGCCGGTTTGGAAGCCCTGGGTGCGGAAATACCGTCCGCCGGTTTCCCCGGCGTAATCCTCGGGGGCCTCGCGGAAGGTTTCGTAGGACTCCTTGGTCTCGAAATAGAAGGTCTTGCCCTTGAACTCGTACTGGAACGGGGCATCCAGGTTGATCAGCTCGGCGCCCGTCACCGGGTCGGTGACCTCGATCTCGACGATCTCGGAGAAGTACTTCGCCCCTTTCTCCAGATCGTCCGCGTCGATGGTAATGGTCTCGCCGTCGGTTTCGTGGTCCAGGGGGATGGGATTGCAGCCGCCCGGCTTGCCGATTGAGGGAATGAAGATACGGACGTTGCAGGCGATACAGATGATCTCGTTGCCGTCCTGAATATAGCCGTCGTCGCCACAAATCATGCAGGCGTCGTAAACGACGCCGATCTTCACATGCTCCTCGTCGTAACGGTTGATCAGGAAGAAGCGCACCTTGTGCCCGTCCGAGGCGATGTAGGCGTAACGGTGCAGGTTGCCGTCCTTGACATCGTCGACCTTGATTTGGATCCGTCCGTCCTTCTCCGGCGTAACGACGAGGGACTCCGACAGGGTCGGCGGCAACGAGGCATAAAGGTCGTGATAGAGCAGCGTCGCCACCAGGAACACGCTGGCCGCCACCGTCGCCTTCAGCCAGCGCATTTCGCTCAGGGCCCGGGCCCTCTGCTTGCGTCGAAGAATTCTGTCCGTCGCCGCTTCGACGCGCGGCCGGTTGCGGAAGAACGCAAGGGACAGAACGACGATCAGCAGCAGGTGGAAATAGACCGAAAAATCGGCGAGATGGGTCACCTTGGCAACGTAGGAAACCCGTCCCGGGCTGACGTCCAAGGTCCCGATCTGCAGCAGCCCGAGCAGCGCATCGCCCGACGCTATGATGACCTGTTCGAGCAGCGAAACCACGAACAGGACACGGCCGACGGTTCCGACAGCCCGCCCCTGATGCGCGACAAGAAAGGCGACCGTCACGAGGACCACCATGCCGGCGGCAATCGCGGCGACATTCTGGATGAGTTCGGTGTTGAGGACGGTGGTGGCGGTGAGACTCAGGTCGGCGCTGCGCCCCAGGTAATCGAACATCGCCTCGGCGCCCAGCACCGTCAGGAGAATCGGCACGCAGAACCGGGCAAAGGCAGACGGCTTCTTCCTTCTGCGGCCGAAACCGATCGGCAAGGCCAGCGCCATCGCGGCCATCGCGGCCAGACGCACCGCCGTGCGCCCTTCGACGCCGATCTCGGCCGCCGAGGTTGCCAGATACAGCACCGCGCCGGCCGTCAGCCCTGCAAGGGCCGCCCAGATACCGAGAGTCCCCAGGCGTTTCGGCTGTGGCACCTCCCATAAACTGAGGGCCAGACCCGCGGCCAGGGCGGCGGGCAGAAACGCGTGGGCCATATTGACCAGATACAGGACCATCGCCACTCATCCTTTCCCCGGGTGGCGAAATGACCTAAAAAGGTCAGGACGCCCTTTATGGGGATAGGCTGCCCCCTTTTTTAGGGGACCACCCGTCATCCGGAGCCCGCTTCCCGCCACCCGCCAAGGCCGACGGGGAGCGGCTCCACCATTTTCCCGATACGCTTTACTGGATCGGCACGTACTCGAAGTCGAAGCTGACGTCGAAGGGCTGGAACCATTTGCCGACGCCGCTCGCCTTGTCGGTGTGGCGGCCGAAGCCCTGCCGCGACGGAGCGTCGATGTGGTAGGTCAGCGCATAGTTGCCGGCGCCCGGCATCTTGATGTTGGCGCCATAGTGCGGGCCGTCGACTGCGACCATCGGCATCAGGTTGCCGGACAGGACCTTGCCGGTATCCTTGTTTTCGAGCCGGTAGGAAACGGTCAGGTAAGGCACCCACTCACCGGCACCGAAGCCGTTCAGATTGCCCTTGTCGGCATGGATGTCGGCTTCCAGGTGAATGTCGGCCTGGGAAGCGGGCAGGTCGATGCCGCGGGGTTCCATGTCGATCGGCTTCAGATAGACCGCGGCCACTTCCAGGGTGTTCACGGTCTGAGCTTCGCCAATGGGAAATTCCTTGAATTCCTCCTCGGCGCCCGCCGAAACGGCGAGGGTCGTGGCAAATACGGCGGAAGCCGCAAGAGTGATGAATTTGTTCATTGCACGTCCTTCCTCTTGTTAAGGGATAAAGTCGTTTTTTGTCAGGCATCCAATCTGCGACTGTGTGCCTTCCCCTCCGTTCTCTCGTCCGGTCCGGATTTTCCTGGTTACGGGCCTAATCTGCGCCCTGCGCCTCTGGCGCCGGCTTGCGGCGCATCAGAAAGAAGACCGCCGGAATCAAGGCCAGGATGAGGAGGAACTGCGGAGCCAGGGTCTGCCAATAGGGGAACAGCCCGACCATGGGAATTTCGGGTAGCCAGGAAACGAGGGTCGGCTCGAAGATCTTGCCCTCGATCAGTTCCATCATGCCCTTTCCGGCGAAGACGAAGGCCATGTAGTAGAGCAGCGTTCCCGTGATCATGAAGAACGGCCGGATGGCGATGCGCATGGCCCCGAAACGCATGGCGAAGTAGACGACGCACAGCAGGAGGCATCCGACGACGAACCCGCCGATGATCGCGGAAATCCCCGCCGCGTCCGCGTCTATGGTCAGGGCCTCGTAGAACAGCACCGTTTCCGCGCCTTCGCGGTAGACCGCCAGGAAGCTGGCGAACCAGAGCGCCCGCAGTGAGCCGGTCGAGATGGAATCCTCCACCTTATCCTTGATGTAGGCGATCCACTTCTGCGCCTCTGCCTTGGAAATCAGCCAGTAACTCATGGAGAACAGGACCACGGCGGCGAGCAGCATGGTGGCGCCCTCCAGGACCTCCTGGCTGGCGGCCGATGTCCGGAAAACCCATTTGAGCAGAACCGCGGTGATCAGGCTGGCGAAAAGGGCGACCCCGACACTCTGGTAGATGACCCGCTGCTTGTCGCCGTGCCCGGTCTTGACCAGGTAGGCGAGCACGGCGGTGACGATGAGGATCGCCTCGAAACCCTCCCGCAGGATGATCAACAGCGAATAGACGAACAGGCTGACCGGCGATTCCGATCCCGAACCGAGCATCGCGACGGCATTGTCGAAATCGACGCTCATGGCGGCCAGGGCCTGGTCCAGTTCGGCGTCGGCAGCACCGCTTTTCATCAGGCCCATCAACTTGTTGAAGTGACCTTCGAGCTGGGCTTTGAAGGCGGCGTCGCGGGCACCGATCTTGCCTTCCATGCCGGTGGCCTCGAAGACGTCGAAATAGGTGTCCTGGATCAGGCCAACCGCCTTGTCGGTGTCCCCGTCCCTGTGGAAGGAGATCGCCCGTTCTATCTCGCCGAGAACCTGGCTGGCGAAGGCCTGCCAATCCGCGTCGGGCGCCGCCTCGGCCGCCATCTGCTCGACCTCCATGCCCGGCAGCAGCGGCAATCCCTGTATCCAGCGCCGCAGGTCGTCGACCACGACCTTGTTGGAGGCAGTGACCATGCGCGGCGGCTTGCCGTCGCGGATCAAACCGATGATGCGCGTGAATTCGGCATTGATCTCGATGTCCGTCCGCTGCGAGACGTTGCGGCGGATGGAGGTCTCCAGCAACGAGTTCTTGTAGCCGTCGAACTGGGCCTTCTGCATCAGGTCGCGAGCGGCCTCGGCATCACCGTTCTCGTAGGCCTTCGAGGCCTCGTTCAGCATCTTCTCGATGCCGTTCACCACCTCTACCCAATGGGGTTCGACCTTGGTGGGATCCGCTTCCGGCATGGCGGAAGTTTCGTTGGGGCCGGCGGCGACCGTCTCCTCGGCCCGGATCTGGAAGCCCTCTTCAAGAAGGGGGATGAGTTTTTCGATCTCGGCGATCTGAGCCTTCGCGCGGGCCTCGACCCTCTCGACCGGAACGCCGTCGATGATCAGCTTGCGGATGTCGCCGAACTCGGCCTCGAGAGCAAAGCTCGCCTTGGCCGAGACGTTGATGCGGATGGGGCCTTCCAGGTTCTCGAAGGCCTCGAAGTAGGCCTTCTGGACCTTGGTCTTGGCACTTTCGACCTCGCCTGCGCGATAGTCGGCGACGGCTTCCGTCAGGAACGTCTCGATGCGGTCCGCCATGCCGCGGTAGTCGGGCGCCGCCCGACCGATGTCCGGCGCGATCAACAGGCAGAGCGCGGCCAACAGAACGGAAAATGGGAGTGCCCACAACCTCCGGCCCCGTATCGAGAGTCGCGTGGTTCGAATGGCTTCGTGCTTGTTCGGCTTGATCATGATCCCTTGCTCGCAACGTTAAGAGCCATCATTCCGATCCGTTGAATAACCAGGCCTCCAAACAATTTCTTCGAGAGATCAGCACTCAACCGGAACGCAAATGGGAGCTCAAGACAGACCGACATGCAGTTCATAAACCGCTCATTTGTTGCGAACAATATTGCGAACCATTCGCGAGTCAAGGCCGTTTCCCTAAATGAATTGTGGTTTCCCAATCACCTCCTAACTGTTTGATTTTTTTATAATTCTAAGGTGGGCGACAACCCGTTGCGTCATCGCGATTGATTTTCGTTTTCATGTCTTGAGCGCCTAACATTTGACCAAAATGGAAGGGAGAACTTTTTACATCGCGGGAAGCCACCCTGGGCCGCTACTCACCACAACGCCATTGTATTCAAGGCGGATTGGAGCTCATCCTGCCGCTTTGGTCGGCACTCGGCCCGGAACCGGATAGCGGTCATTCAGTGCCCGGAACGAACTCAGACGCCCCGCCCATGCTCAGCCAAACGGCTGTTTGCCACCGCAAGGCAGACCTTTGAAATTATCCTGAAAAGCCGCCCCCCCCCCGAGATTTCCCTTGGGGTTTCGATGGTGGGCGCGGCTGGGATT
>NPIG01000899.1_pt1 | contig 18276 bp, 19 predicted proteins | sample 8637441 | NCBI WGS metagenome assembly NPIG01 (sample SAMN07420675, study PRJNA396082) | bioreactor metagenome | isolation source: sample BR6 brine-fed electro-methanogenic bioreactor BR | place: Japan: Kochi | collected 2016-06-14 | reverse complement strand
TGATCCACGGCTATGCCTGCATTACCCACGCGGGCAACCACATCGTTTCGGGCATGGCCATCAACATTCTGGTTTCCGGGCTTTCCATCGTGCTGGGAACGACATGGTTCTCCCAGGGCGGCCGGACACCGCAACTGCCCAACGAGGCCCGTTTCCTGTCCCTGGATCTGCCGGGCGCTCAGCAATTGGCCGATGTGCCGGTCGTCGGCCAGATCTATTCGGAGCTTCTTAGCGGCCACAACCTGCTCGTCTATGTGGCCTTCCTGGCGGTGCCCGCGACCTGGTGGGTGCTGTTCCGCACCCGCTTCGGCCTGCGCCTGCGCGCGGTGGGGGAAAACCCGGCGGCGGTGGACACCTCGGGCGTGTCGGTGGTCGGGCTGCGCTATGCCGCCGTTGCCATCTGCGGGCTTCTCTGCGGCGTCGCCGGGGCTTACCTCGCCACCGCGCTGCAGGCCGGTTTCGTCAAGGACATGACCGCCGGGCGCGGCTTCATCGCGCTGGCGGCGCTGATCTTTGCCAAGTGGCGGCCCTGGCACGCGATGTGGGCCTGCCTGCTGTTCGGGTTCCTGCAGGCGATCGCGCTGCGCTATCAGAACATCGATGTCGGCGGCGTGGTCATCCCGGTGCAGGTGATGGATGCGCTGCCCTATATCCTGACCGTGGTGATCCTGGCCGGTTTCGTCGGCAAGGCGATCCCGCCGCGCGCCGGCGGTGAACCTTATGTGAAAGAACGCTGATTTGGGCCCTGGCGCGGCAGAGGGCAATTGACCTCTCGCCGCCCGGCGCCTAACAAAAATTATGCAAACCTACCTGCCGATCGCCGAAGTCTCCGTGAACGCATTCGTGCTTCTGGGGCTGGGCGGGCTGGTGGGCATCCTCTCGGGCATGTTCGGGGTGGGCGGCGGGTTCCTGATCACGCCGCTTCTGTTCTTTGTCGGCGTGCCGCCCGCGGTGGCCGTGGCCACCGGCGCCAATCAGATCGTCGCCTCCTCCTTTTCCGCCGTGCTGGCGCATTTCAGGCGCCGCACCGTCGATTTGACCATGGGCTCGGTTCTGCTGGCGGGCGGGCTGGTCGGGTCGGCCCTGGGCGTTTTCGTGTTCAACTATCTCAAGAGCCTGGGCCAGGTCGATCTGCTGGTGCGGCTGTGCTACGTGGTGTTCCTGGGCGTCGTCGGCGCGCTGATGTTCGTGGAAAGCCTGAACGCCCTGCGCAAGGCGCGCGGCGCCAGCGGCCCGGCACCGAAACGGCGCACCCGCACGCTGGTCCATGCCCTGCCGTTCAAGATGCGGTTCCGCACCTCCGGACAGTACATGTCGGTGATCCCGCCGCTGCTGGTCGGGCTGGCCGTCGGCGTGCTCGCCGCGATCATGGGCGTGGGCGGCGGATTCATCATGGTGCCGGCGATGATCTACATCCTCGGCATGCCGACCAAGGTGGTGGTGGGCACCTCACTGTTCCAGATCATCTTCGTCACGGCCTTCACCACCATGCTGCACGCCACCACCAACCAGACGGTGGACGTGGTGCTGGCGGTCTACCTGATCCTGGGCGGCGTTCTGGGGGCACAGATCGGCACCCAGATCGGGTTGCGCCTGAAGGCCGAGCAGCTGCGCGTTCTGCTCGCCGGCCTGGTTTTGCTGGTCTGCGGCAAGCTCGCGCTGGAACTGCTGATCGAGCCTGCCGAGCTCTACAACCTGTCCGAACCGGGGCGGCATTGAGCCCCGTGCGCTCCCCCTCTCCCGCCCCGGCATGGCCGCGGATTTCAGCTTTGATCGGCGGCAAAACCGGGGTTAGATAAACCCATGCAGATTTACCTTCCAGTCGCCGAAGTTTCGGTCAGCGCCTTTCTTCTTCTCGGGCTCGGCGGGCTGGTGGGCATATTATCCGGGATGTTCGGGGTCGGCGGCGGCTTCCTGATGACGCCGCTGCTGTTCTTCATCGGCATTCCCCCGGCGGTCGCGGTGGCGACCGAGGCCAACCAGATCGTCGCCTCCTCCTTCTCCGGCGTGCTGGCGCATTTCCGAAGGCGCACGGTGGACATCAAGATGGGCGTCGTTCTGCAGGTCGGCGGGCTGCTCGGCGCGGCGCTCGGGGTGGTTGTGTTCAATTATCTCAAGAGCCTGGGCCAGGTCGATCTGCTGGTGCGGCTGTGCTACGTGGTGTTCCTGGGCGTTGTTGGCGGGCTGATGTTCCTGGAAAGCCTGCGCGCCCTGCGCAAGGCCCGCGGCAATGCCGGCGGGCCGGTTCCGAAGCGGCGGCAGCGCGGCTGGGTCCATGCCCTGCCGTTCAAGATGCGGTTTCGCACCTCGGGCCTCTATATCTCGGTGATCCCGCCGATCGGCGTCGGTATCGCGGTGGGCATCCTGGCCGCGATCATGGGGGTCGGCGGTGGCTTCATCATGGTGCCGGCGATGATCTACATCCTCGGCATGCCGACCAAGGTGGTGGTGGGCACCTCGTTGTTCCAGATCATCCTGGTCACCGCCTTCACCACCATGCTGCACGCCACCACAAACTTTACCGTCGACATCGTTCTGGCGGTCCTGCTGCTGGTCGGGGGGGTGATCGGCGCCCAGATCGGCACCCAGATCGGACTGCGCCTGAAGGCGGAACAGCTGCGTATTCTGCTGGCGCTGATGGTGCTGGTGGTCTGCGGCAAGCTGGCGACCGAACTTCTGTTTCAGCCGACCGAGCTTTTTTCGCTCGGCCCCGCCGGGGGGCATTGAGCGATGCGGCGACTGCTTGCCCTCCTGCTCCTCTGGGTCCCGCTGGCCGCCACGGCACAGGAAGAGGTCGTGCTGGGCCTGTCCAGCGACCGGGTGTCGATCACGACCAGTTTCGACGGCTCGGAAATCCTGATCTTCGGCGCGGTGAAACGCGAAACCCCGATTCCCGAGGATCCGCTGGAAATCGTCATCACCGTCGCCGGCCCGTCGCATCCGGTGATGGTGCGGCGCAAGGCCAACAAGTTCGGCATCTGGATCAATTCCGACGCGGTCGAGGTGGATGCCGCCCCCTCGTTCTATGCGGTGGCCACCACCAGCCCGCTGCGCGCGGTGCTCTCCGACACCGAGGACCTGCGCCACAAGATCAGCATCGGCCGCGCCATCCGGTCGGTCGGCGCCCCGATGGAGATCAAGGACGCCCCCCATTTCACCGAAGCGCTGATCCGTATCCGGCAGGAGGCGGGCCTGTACCAGACCCTGGAGGGCAAGGTGGCGCTGGACCAGCAAACCCTGTTTCGCACCTCCATCGACATGCCCGCCGACCTGACCGAGGGCGATTACGCCACGCGCATCTTCCTGACCCGCAACGGCCAGGTGATCAGCCATTACGCGACCACGATCAACGTGCGCAAGGTCGGGTTGGAACGCTGGCTCTATGCCCTCTCCCGGCAACAGCCGGTCCTCTACGGGCTGATGTCGCTGGCCATCGCCATCGCCGCCGGCTGGGGTGCCTCGGCCGGGTTCCGGCTGCTGCGGAACGGGTGACGCGGGGCGCGCGCGGCTAGCCCCGCCCGATATAGGGCATCCTGGTCGCCATCACCGTCATGAACTGCACGTTCGCCTCCAGCGGCAGGCCGGCCATGTGAAGGACCGATTTCGCCGCATCCGCCACGTCCATGGTCTCCATCGGCGGCGCATCGGGGTGCTCGGCCTGCTGCCGTTCCGCCAGGTCCGCGACCATCGGCGTGCGCGCATTGCCGATGTCGATCTGCCCACAGGCGATGTTAAACGGCCGCCCGTCCAGCGACAGGCTGCGGGTCAGCCCGGTGATCGCGTGTTTGGTCGCCGCGTAGGGCACCGAATGGGGCCGCGGCACATGCGCGGCGATCGAGCCGTTATTGATGATCCGTCCGCCCTGGGGCTCTTGCGCCCGCATCGCGGCAAAGGCGGCGCGCGCGGCCAGGAACATGCCGTTCAGGTTCACGTTGACCGCCCGGAACCAGTCGTTCAGCGCGATCTCGTCGATGGTGCCCGGCGGGGTAAAGATACCGGCGTTGTTGAACAGAACGTCCAACCGCCCCACCCGGTCGATGAAAGTGTCGAACACTGCCCGCACCGCCTTCGGGTCGGTCACATCGGCGGGCAACACCACGGCGTTGCCCTGCCCCGCCGCAACCTCTTCCAGCACCGCTGCGCGCCGGGCCAACAGGCCGACCCGCCAGCCCTCGGCCAAAAACAGCTCCGCCGTCGCCCGGCCGATGCCCGAGCTTGCGCCAGTGATCAGAATGGTTTTCATGTCTCCTCCGCTTGCAGTTCCAAAGGCGCCGGGGCGGCGGCGCGCAGATCATCCACCCGCAACGGATAGGTCGGCTTCGACAGCCGGTTGCGCACCACCCAGATCAGCCGCTCCTGCGCCCGCGTGATCGCCACATAGGCCAGCCGTTTCCACAAGGGTTGTCCGGCCTCGACCCGGCCCATGCGCGCCGCCGCGTAAAGGTCGGGGGCAAAGACCTGCACGGTATCCCACTGGCTGCCCTGCGCCTTGTGAATGGTCACCGCCGCCCCGTGCAGGAAGGCCGCCCCCATCCGCGCGGCGAAGGGGATGAACGGCTCTTCCTCGTCGGGCTTCTCGATCTTGATGATCGAAGCGGCCGAGACCTGCGGATCCTCCGCCCCGATCACATGCAGCCGCGAGAACCCCGGCTTGCGACCGGGCCCCAGATAGATCACCTGCGCCCCCTTGATCAGCCCGCGCGCCTCCAGGTCCAGCCGCTTCTTGCGGTGCTTCAAGGGCAGTTCGATGCCGTCGCAAATCAGCGGCTCGCCTTCCAGCATGTCGCTCTCGGGGGCACCATGAACGGCACGAAACGCGGTGATCAGCCGGATGCGCGTGGCGTTGCGCCAGACCAGGACCGGGCTGCGCGCCATCAGATCGACCTCGACCCTCTGCCCCCAGACCACCCGGTCATCGCGCCGCGCGGTCTCCTCCACCATCCGCTCGAAATCTTCGAACCCCATCTGCGGATCGGCCAGCGCATGCGCCAGGTCCAGGATCGGATTATCCGCGTCCTGCCGGTGGATGCGGTGCAGCTCCAGCTTGCGGCTCTCGGGCAGCGCGTCGAACACCATCGCGCCGGACTGGTTCACCGGCGCCAGCTGCGCCGGATCGCCGAACAGCAGCAGGTTGGGAAAGATCTCCTTCAGATCCGCGAACTGGCGGTCGTCCAGCATCGAGGCCTCGTCGACAAAGCCGATATCCAGCGGATCCTCCCGCCGTTTCCAGCCGGTGATGAAATCCGAACCGCGCAGACCCGCCGCGGCCAGCGCGCCGGGGATCGACTTGTTGACCTGATAGAACGCATGTGCCCGGTCCAGCGCCTCGTCGCTCAGCCCTTCGATCTCCGGCCGCTCGCCATTGCCGGCCAGCCACTCGGCGATGCGCTCGTATTCCGGATCATAGACCGGGGTGTAGAGGATGCGGTGAATGGTGGTCGCCGGCACCCCGCGAAAGCGCAGCACACTCGCGGCCTTGTTGGTCGGTGCCAGGATCGCCAGCGTGCGCCGGTCGCGGCGCTTGCGGCCCTCGTAGTCGCCCGAAACCACCTCGACGCCGGCCTCTTCCAGCGCCTTGTAAAGCTCGGCCAAGAGCAGTGTCTTGCCCGATCCCGCCTTGCCGATCAGCGCCATCACCCCGGCGCCCGACGCGGTCGGCGGCAATAGGGTGCCGTTGTCCAGGTCCACGCCCGCGCCGCGCAACATCTCGGCCACGCTGTCATAGGCGCTGGCCTGATCTTCGGAAAATGTGATGGGCAGCTCGGTCATGGCGCGACCCTACAGCGCGCCCCAGTCAGGCACCAGAGACAAGGCGCCCCCAATACCCCTCGGACATCACCGGTCGCCGCCGCTACATCCCCCCTGCGGCCCGGCCCCGGCATCGGAATCCCGGCCACGTGTCACCAGTTCGGATTTTGCAATCTCGAAGGTTTGCCGCAATTGCCGTTCGAGCGTGACCAGGCTGTTTTCTTCGGCATAGGTCCGAAGATCTTCCAGAACGGCGAGTATCCAATGGGACCGAAGCATAGTGCAGAACCCCCAAAACGTGCTAACTATTTCTTAACACAACCTATGGTAATTCACACCTGTTTTTCAGACAGGTTATTCCGGAAAAAGAAACCCCGCGATGCGAAGGCATCGCGGGGTATTTTCGCGTTACACCGAAATGCTGTCAGGCGCGACCGGCCTCCAGAACCTCTTCAAAGGTGCGCAGTCCGGTCCTGGGCGATTGCACCAGAACCGACATGTTGCCGGGCTTATGCTCGTTGCGCAGCATCTTCATGTGCGCCTGCGGCAGGTCATCCCAGGTGAACACCTCGGACATGCAGGGATCGAGCCGGCGCTCCATCATCAGCCGGTTGGCGGCCGACGCCTGTTTCAGATGCGCGAAATGGCTACCTTGCAGTCGCTTCTGGTGCATCCACATGTAACGCACGTCGAAGGTACAGTTGAAGCCGGAGGTGCCGGCGCAGATCACCACCATGCCGCCCTTCTTGCAGACCAGCGAGCTGACCGGGAAGGTCGCCTCGCCCGGGTGTTCGAAGACGATATCGGGGCTGACCCCTTTGCCGGTGATGTCCCAGATCGCCTTGCCGAACTTGCGCGCTTCCTTGAGCCAGTCGTTGTACTCCGGCGTATTGACGGTGGGCAGACGGCCCCAGCAGTTAAAATCCTTGCGGTTGATCACGCCCTTGGCGCCCAACCCCATGACAAACTCGCGCTTGTCCTCGTCACTGATCACACCGATGGCATTGGCGCCGGCGGTGTTGATCAGCTGGATCGCGAAGGACCCCAGACCGCCCGAGGCCCCCCAGACCAGCACGTTCTGGCCGGGCTTGAGTTCATGCGGATGGTGACCGAACAACATGCGATAGGCAGTGGCCAGCGTCAGGGTATAGCAGGCGCTTTCCTCCCAGGTCAGGTGCTTGGGCCGCGGCATCAGCTGCTGTGCCTGCACGCGGGTGAACTGGCCGAACGACCCGTCCGGCGTCTCATAGCCCCAGATCCGCTGGCTGGGCGAGAACATCGGGTCGCCGCCGTTGCATTCCTCGTCGTCGCCGTCGTCCTGGTTGCAGTGGATCACCACCTCGTCGCCAACCTTCCAGCGCTTCACCTTGTCGCCCACGGCCCAGACGATGCCGGCCGCATCCGATCCGGCGATGTGATAAGGCTGCTTGTGGCCGTCGAAGGGGCTCACCGGTTTGCCGAGCGCCGCCCAGACACCGTTGTAGTTGACGCCCGCGGCCATCACCAGGACCAGCACCTCGTGACTGTCCAGCGTCGGGGTGTCCACCACCTCCAGCAGCATCGCCTTGTCCGGATCGCCGTGCCGCTCCTTGCGAATGGCCCAGGCGTACATCTGCTTCGGCACATAGCCGAGCGGAGGCATTTCGCCCATCTCATACAGGTCTTTTTCGGGCGCCTCATACGGCGCGATTCCGCCGTTGGTGTCCAAAGCCATGATGGCCTCCTTCTACATCCTCTGTGCCGCGACGCAGAATCGCGGGTCTCTGGATGAGATAAAAACAGCCGCGCAATATTGCAACATCTGATTGACCTGTTTTTGTAATTTTATGACCTTGCGGACGCAGAATTTACTTCGCGACTGCAGAATCGCGCAGCGCAGCACCCTGCATCAGATGTTCAATCGAATTGGCGTAAAAGCGCAGCAAGGTCTCCCCCTGGGGCTCCGGCACGTATTGCCCGCCCTCCTGCCGCAGCGCCCCCTGCCGTTCCAGCGCCCGCAACCCCGGCTCGGTCGCGCCATGCGGATCGGCAGGCAAGCGGCCCGCATTCGCGGCAGGGACCGCCGCCAGCGCGGCCCGCGCCCGGGCGTCGATTTCGGCGCGGCTCATGGCTCCATGCCTCAGCAGCAGCCAGGCCACCAGCGGCACGGACAGAACCGGAACACCCTCGGCAATCCGCGCCATCAGTTGCCGGGCCAGCGGTTCGGTGATGTCACCCTCCGCCTCGGAGCGCAGCGCGCGCAGCGACAGCGGCACGCCGAAGGTCACCACCGCCTGGCCGAACCGCCGGTAGCGCCCCGTCATCCACAGCCACAACTGTTTCAGGATATGTCCCGCGATCACCCCGATCCGCGCGTTGAAGCGGCGCCCGGTTCCCTGTCCGGCGGCGATCAGGATCCGGTCCTCCAGCACCCGGTCATAATTCAGCGCGACCGGCACGAAGACCACGTCGCGCCCCGCCGGATCGAACCCCGCGACAATGTATTTCAGCAGCCCCAGCTTGGGCGGCACCAGCCCGCCGGTCAGGCTCAGCCCGCCCTCGGGGAACATCGCCTGGGTCACCCCGGCATCGGTGGCCAGGCGCACGTAGCAGGCCAGCACCGTGCGATAGAGATCGTTGCGCGACTTGCGACGGATGAAATAGGCCCCCATCGCCCGGATCAGCCGGCTCAACGGCCAGACCTGCGCCCATTCCCCCACCGCATAGGCCAGCGCCGAACGGTCCGCCGCCAGATAGGTGACCAGCACGTAATCCATGTTGCTGCGGTGGTTCATCACGAAAACCACCGTCGCCCCGGGGTCGATGGCGCGCAGCGCGGCCTCGTCCAACTGCCGCAGCCGCACCTCGTAGATCGAATGGCTCAGGATGCGCGCCGCCCGGATCGCGACCCCGAAATAGAGCGAGGCCGAAAAGGACGGCACGATTTCGCGGGCATATCGGCGCGCCTGCTGAAAAGCGACGTTCTCGGGTATGCCCTCGGCGCGGGCGTGATCGACAATCGCCTGGCTGACCTGCGGATTATAAATGATCCGCTGGATCATGTCATAGCGCCGGGTCAGCTTGAACGGCTGGATCGGCCGCTCCAGCCGCTGGTTCAGACGCGCCACCGCCCGCTCCAGCCGCCGCCGGAAGAACCAGCGCACCGAGGGAAACAGGAAATGCGAGGCGAATGTGACCGCCGCGAACAGCAGGATCAGCACAAACAGCCACAGCGGAAGCTCGATCGTCGAATTCATGCCACAGCCTTGCAGCAACGCGGGACAAGGTAAACAGTGGCCCGCGCGGACCGCCCCGACAAGCCGGACAGTGATGCAGCGCGACAGCGATGAATGCCGCACCGCAGCGAATTGACACGGGCCGAAAATTACGATTTAGAACAGCAAAGCGAAATAATCTTGCGACCCCGACTCGAGAGGCTCCCGATGACGCAGACCACCCGCCGGCCCGACCGCCCCTGGCTGATCCGCACCTATGCCGGCCATTCCACCGCCAAGGCGTCGAACGCGCTCTATCGCGGCAACCTGGCCAAGGGGCAGACCGGGCTGTCGGTGGCCTTCGACCTGCCGACCCAGACCGGCTATGACAGCGACCACCTCCTGAGCCGCGGAGAAGTGGGCAAGGTTGGCGTGCCGGTGAACCACCTCGGCGACATGCGCGCTNNCTGGCGCGCGGCGAGGTCGGCAAGGTCGGCGTGCCGGTCTGCCACCTGGGCGACATGCGGGTGCTGTTCGACCAGATCCCGCTGGAGCAGATGAACACCTCGATGACGATCAACGCCACCGCGCCCTGGCTGCTGGCGCTTTACATCGCGGTGGCCGAGGAACAGGGCGCGGATGTCTCGAAACTGCAAGGCACCGTGCAGAACGACCTGATCAAGGAATACCTGTCGCGCGGCACCTATGTCTGCCCGCCGAAACCGTCGTTGAAGATGATCGCGGATGTGGCGGAATACTGCTATTCCAACGTGCCGAAATGGAACCCGATGAACGTCTGTTCCTATCATTTGCAAGAGGCCGGCGCGACCCCCGAGCAGGAGCTGGCCTTCGCGCTCGCCACCGCCATCGCGGTGCTGGATGAATTGCAGCCGCGCGTTCCCGCCGAGGATTTCCCGGCCATGGTCGGGCGCATTTCCTTCTTCGTGAACGCCGGCATCCGCTTCGTCACCGAAATGTGCAAGATGCGCGCCTTCGTCGATCTCTGGGACGAGATCTGCGCCGAGCGCTATGGCGTCACCGATCCGAAATTCCGCCGCTTCCGCTATGGCGTGCAGGTCAACTCGCTCGGCCTCACCGAACAGCAGCCGGAAAACAACGTCTATCGCATCCTCATCGAAATGCTGGCGGTGACGCTGTCGAAAAAGGCCCGCGCCCGCGCGGTGCAGCTGCCGGCCTGGAACGAGGCGCTTGGCCTGCCGCGGCCCTGGGACCAGCAATGGTCGATGCGGATGCAGCAGATCCTGGCCTATGAAACCGACCTGCTGGAATACGAAGATCTGTTCGATGGCAACCCGGCGGTCGATGCCAAGGTCGAGGAGCTGAAGACCGGCGCGCGCGCCGAGCTTGCCAACCTCGACAGCATGGGCGGCGCGATCCAGGCCATCGACTACATGAAATCGCGGCTGGTCGAATCGAACGCCGACCGCCTTGGCCGGATCGAGGCCGGCGAAACCACCGTGATCGGCGTCAATAAATTCACCACCACCGAACCCTCGCCGCTGATGGGCGACGACGGCGGCATCATGACCGTCGATCCGGCCGTCGAGCAGGAGCAAATCGCCCGCCTCGACGCCTGGCGCGCCGAGCGGGACGAGGCCGCGGTGCAGGCCGCCCTGACCGCCCTGCGCGCCGCCGCACGCGAGGGGCGCAATATCATGGCGCCTTCGATCGCCGCCGCCAAGGCCGGCGCCACCACCGGCGAATGGGCCGAGGAAATGCGCGCCGTGCACGGCACCTATCGCGGCCCCACCGGGGTGTCGGGGTCGGTCTCGAACAAAACCGAAGGGCTCGAGGATCTGCGCGCCGCCGTCGACGCGGTCAGCGACAAGCTGGGCCGCCGGCTGAAATTCCTGGTCGGAAAGCCCGGCCTCGACGGCCATTCCAACGGCGCCGAACAGATCGCCTTCCGCGCCCGCGACTGCGGCATGGACATATCCTACGAAGGTATCCGCCTGACCCCGCAGGAGATCGTCGAAAAGGCCCAGAGCGAGGGGGCGCATGTGGTCGGCCTGTCGATTCTCTCCGGCAGCCATATTCCCCTGGTCGAAGACGTGATGGCCCGCATGCGCGAGGCCGGGCTCGGCCAGATCCCGGTGATCGTCGGCGGCATCATTCCCGAAGAGGATGCCGAAAAACTACGCAAAATCGGCGTTGCAAAAATCTACACGCCAAAAGATTTCGAACTTAATGCGATAATGAACGATATCGTTTCATTGGCGGAACCCCGGGAAATTGCGGCAGAATAAACCATTTCCACAAATTTGACGCTGATCTGCGCCGCGATAATTGCTATTGTGAAAAACGCGCGCCGGCGATATCGCCGGCGTGAATGTGAATCGCAAGGAGCATCAGATGGCGATCGACCTCACAGCCATGTCGCGCAAGGAATTGCTGCAACTTCAAAACGACGTGGAAAAAGCTTTGAAAGAGGCCGAACAACGCGAGCGGCGCGAAGCCCTGAAAGCGGCGGAACAGGCGGCTGCGGAATTCGGGTTCTCGCTGGCCGAACTCTCTGGCGAGGCCAAGCGCGGAACCGGCAAACCCTCCAAGACGCCGCCGAAATACCGCAACCCGGAAGACCCGGAACAAACCTGGTCCGGCCGTGGGCGCAAGCCGCAGTGGGTCCATGACGCGCTGACCAGAGGCGCCGACATTACCGATCTGGAAATCTGAGACCGATAGGCCGGAAATGACAATCCATATCGGCGCCGCCCCGGAGGATATCGCGGAAACCGTTCTCCTCCCGGGCGATCCATATCGCGCGAAATGGGCCGCGGAAACCTTCCTGTCGGACTTTCGGCAAATCAATTCCGTGCGCGGCATGCTGGGCTATACCGGCACCTGGAATGGCAATCCCGTCACCATCCAGGGCAGCGGCATGGGCATGCCCTCGCTGTCGATTTACGTGAACGAGTTGATCCGCGATTACGGGGCGCAAACCCTGATCCGCATCGGTTCCTGCGGCGGGATGCAGGATCACGTGGGGCTGCGCGACGTGATCCTGGCGATGACGGCCACCACCGTTTCCACCCCCTCCTCGACCATCTTCCGCGAGGTGAATTTCGCCCCCTGCGCCGACTGGTCGCTACTGCGGGCTGCCGCCCGTGCGGCCGAGGCCAGGGGCACGCAGACCCATGTGGGCGGCATCTACTCCTCCGACACCTTCTATGACGAGCGGCCCGATCTGAACGAACAGATGGTGCGCCACGGCATCCTCGGGGTCGAGATGGAGGCGGCCGAGCTCTACACGCTGGCGGCGCGCTATGGCCGCCGGGCGCTGGCGGTGCTGACGGTCTCCGACCACCTGATCACCGGCGAGGCGCTGCCCTCGGGGCACCGCGAGAGCAGCTTCGAGGACATGGTGGAGATCGCCCTCAACGCGGCCTTCCCCGGCACCACCTGACGCCAATGCGCGTCAGGCACCGCGCGTGCACCCCCTGTGCACCGGGCGTGCACCGAAATCAGCGTCCGTGGCTGCGGTCATATCCGTTGGCCGTGGGCGGCTCCCATCCGGCAAGCGCGCCCTCCTCCGGCGCAAAGACCTCGATCAGCAGCGGGTGACAGGCCGCCGCATCGCTGGAATGCTGCGCCGAGCAATCCCCGCCCGGACAAGCGCTGAGCGCGCCCAGCAGGTCGATTTCGGCAAAGAACTCCAGGTAATCGCCCGGGCGCACCGGGCTGGCCTTCATGAAATACTGCCCCGTGTCGCGGGAGAAGCCGGTGCACATGAAGACGTTGAGGACGTCGTGCACATGCCCCTCCGCCTCGGCCAGCGGCAGACCGGTGTGATCCGCTAGCGCCCGCGTCAGGTTGGAATGGCAGCACTGGTGATATTGCCCGCCCGACAGCAGATTGTTGGTATAGGGATCGCAGCGGGTGCCGATCACGTCATGCACCGACCCGCCATATTGGTCGATCCCGTACCAGCCGAGCGTATCCGCAACGATGGTGGCCATCGGCCGCAGGGTGGGAAAGCTGCTCCACATCCGCTCGCCGGTGCTCAGATGGGTGCCGTGCAGCGCGCGGGTCTTGCCGGAATAGAACCGCTCGGACAAGTCATGCGCGTTCCACAGGTTCAGGTCCCCCACCTGCGGCCCCTGCACCGACGAAATCCGGAAAAACTGCCCCGCCGCGACCTCGAAACAGGCCGCCTCGCGCGGCGGCGCCACCACCTCGGCCACTTTCCGGGCCCCCGCCCGCGCGCGGGTATAAAGGGCCAGGTCGGGCTGCGGCAGGGTCTCGTTGGGATAGCAGATCACCGGCGCCACGGCGCGGCGGTCCTCGGCGTCTTCGGGCGCATGGGTCATGGCGGGCCTCCGTTGTCGGTGTCGCCGCCACCAAACCGCGCCCTGGCCGAAAGCGCAAGCGCCGCTGCCCCGCTCTTTTTCTGGCCGCAAATATCCCGGGGGACGCGCGGGGGGCCGAGCCCCCTGCCCCAAAAAAAACGCCCGGCCCCTCGGGGCCGGGCGGAGCCGCGCCTGTCGACCGCCGCGAAATGCGATGCGCGGCGGGGTCAGGGGCTCAGATCACCACCACGTCCAGCGGCGGGAACCCGTTGAAGCCGACGCTGGCATAGGTCGAGGTATAGGCGCCGCAGCAGCGGATCATGATGCGGTCGCCTGACTTCAGCCCCAGCGGCAGTTGCACCGGCGTCTTCTCATAGAGCACATCGGCGCTGTCGCAGGACGGGCCGGCCAGGACGCAGGCGCCGGTCGGTTCGTGATCGCGCTCGGTCACGAACTGATAGCGGATCGCCTCGTCCATGGTTTCGGCGAGACCCGAGAACTTGCCGATATCCAGATAGACCCAGCGGTGCAGGTCGCTGTCCGACTTGCGGGAAACCAGCAGAACCTCGGCGGCGATCATGCCCGCCTCGGCCACCAGCCCGCGGCCCGGTTCGGCCATGATATGGGGCACATCGCCGAACCGCTCGGTCACCAGTTCCATGACCCGGGCGGCATAGGCGGTCGGGCCCTCGATTTCCTCGCCGTAGAAGGCCGGGAACCCGCCGCCGATGTTCAGCAGGGACAGGTCGTACCCCGCATCGCAGGCGTCGTGCCAGACCGCGGCCACCTGATCCAACGTCGTGGTCCACATCTCGGCCCGCTTGGTCTGGCTGCCCACGTGGAACGACAGCCCCACCGGAGCGAGGCCCAGCTCCACCGCGTAGCCCATCAGCGAAAGCGTCTTGTCACGGGCACAGCCGAACTTGCGCGACAGCGGCCAGTCGGCCTCCGAGGCATCGACGATCAGGCGGATATAGACCTGGGACCCGGGTGCGAATTCGGCGATCTTCTCCAGCTCTTCCTCGGCATCGGCCGCGAACAGGGTGACACCGGCGTGATAGGCGAACTCGATATCGCGCGGTTTCTTCACGGTATTGCCGAAGGAGATGTTTTCCGGATGCGCCCCGAGGGACAGGCACAGCTCGATCTCGGCACGGCTGGCCGCGTCGAAGCCCGAGCCCAGGTTGACCAGCCGTTCCACGATCTCGCGGGCGGGGTTGGCCTTGACGGCATAGTGGATGCGCGCACGGCCCAGCCCGGCCTTCAGCGCGTGGTACTGATCGGCCACGCGATCGACGTCCAGAACCAGCGTCGGACGATCGAACTGGGTCGAACGGATAAAGGTTTCGATGCGGGATTGCGGGCGCAGATCTTGCGCCACCGGAAACCCGGTTACGTATGCGTTCATGGTCATCTCCAACAGACCCGGCCATTCCGGTTTCCCGGCGCAGACCGCTCACTTCCAAGGGAGACGTTACCGTCGCTACGTAACCATAGGGGACTTTGGAACCCCTTTCGCCAGAGGCGCGTGCGTTGGCGTCTTGAGCGCGCATATCGGGCCAATCCCCGAGTCGATCAAGAGGAAAAATCGCCCGCGACGAAATTTTTTTTCCAACGCTGCCGCCGGTATTTTTTGGGGACATTTCCGGGGGGCGTCAGCCACCCTTTTTCATGCAGATACGCGGTGCGCCCCGGTGATCTTCCGGCAGCTCTCCGCCGCAGGCCGCGCAGCGCCAGACACCGCCCGCACGGTCCAGCCGCCAGCGGCAGTCGCGCGTCAGCGAGGTGCTGCGGTGGCGCCAGATGAAATAGGCCAGCACACCCGCCAGCAGGATCAGCAGCAACACGGGCACGGGCCCCTCCCCTTCGGTTCGGGACCCGGCCTAGCGCATTGAGCCGGGGCTGGCCAGCGTCGGCTCAGGCGGCGGCGTGGTACTGGAACAGCTCTTGCGCGGGGTCCACCTCGGGCTGCGCGGGCAGAGGCTCGGGCGTGTAATAGGCCCAGGCCTGTTCCAAGGCTTCCAGCGCGGCCTGCGCGGCTTGCTCTGCGGCGGCGGGGTTCTGTGCGATAACGTCCATGGGTCGCTCCGGTCGTGTCAGAGGCCCTCCCTGACGCGCAACCTAATACCGGCGCATCCCCGCCGCATCGGACAAGAACGCAACCACGCCATGCGCTTGCTGCAACGCGGCGCGGGAAGCGCAAACGGCCCGGCCAATCGGCCGGGCCGTCAGCAAGTTCAACCCGCCACGGATCAGACCGTGCGTTTCATCATCATCTTCTTGATCTCGGCAATGGATTTCGCCGGGTTCAGACCCTTGGGGCAGGTCTTGGTGCAGTTCATGATGGTGTGGCAGCGATACAGCTTGAAGGGATCCTCCAGCGCGTCCAGACGCTCGCCGGTGGCCTCGTCGCGGCTGTCGATGATCCAGCGGTAGGCATGCAGCAGGGCGGCCGGGCCGAGGTAGCGATCGCCGTTCCACCAATAGCTCGGGCAGGAGGTGGAGCAGGACGCGCACATCACGCATTCATAAAGACCGTCGAGCTTCTTGCGGTCCTCGATGGACTGCTTCCACTCTTTCGCCGGGCGATTGGTCTTGGTCTCCAGCCAGGGCATGATGCTGGCATGCTGGGCATAGAAATGGGTCAGATCGGGGATCAGGTCCTTGACCACCGGCATATGCGGCAGCGGATAGATCTTCACGTCGCCCTTGATCTCGTCGAGACCATAGATACAGGCCAGCGTGTTGATCCCGTCGATGTTCATCGCGCAGGAACCGCAGATCCCCTCGCGGCAGGACCGGCGGAAGGTCAGGGTCGGGTCGATCTCGTTCTTGATCTTGATCAGCGCGTCCAGGACCATCGGGCCGCATTTGTCCATGTCGAGGAAATAGGTATCGACACGCGGGTTCTGCCCGTCGTCGGGGTTCCAGCGGTAGATCTTGAAGGTCCGCAGGTTCTTGGCCCCCTCCGGTTTCGGCCAGGTCTTGCCGGTGGTGATCCGGCTGTTCTTGGGAAGCGTCAGTTGGACCATCTTGTCTCTCCTGCTTCGGTCTGCGGCGCACGGGGCGCCAGAAGTGTTGCGTCGCGGGTCAGGCCGCCGCCGGATGTTCCGGCAGGCTCTCGACCCAGCTCATGTCTTTCTCATAGCCCAGCGCGATCAGGTCCGCGCCGAAGCGGTCTGCGTAAATCCGGCCCACCGCGCGCGGCAGCTCGCGCTGCCAGCGCCGCAGCCGCCCGCCCGATGCGATATGGCCCTGCAGCCGCGCGTCGCGGTCCTGCGGCCGGGCCAGCCCGCCGAACAGGCTGTTGTCCCAGAACGCGCGCAGCCCGGCCTTCAGCTCCGCCCCCTCCAGGCCCAGCCGGGCCAGAGCCGCCCCGAACAGCGTACCGTCGCGGTCGTCCATCAGGTCTTCGTACCGCAGTTCGGAACAGCGCGGGTCGCCCCAGGGCCAGTCGCGCATTTCGCCCAGGGTCTCGGCATGCTTGTTCTCCATCTCGAAGATCAGCTTCGCCTCTTGCCCCTGCAGTGCGTTCAGGTACTGCTGATAGCTGCGCCCGCCCAGATCGGCGCGCGGCTCATGCAGGAACCGTTCGCCCTTGACCGGGGCATCATGGTGATAGGCGCAGCCCGACAGCAGCACGTCACGCGGATCGCGGATCACATGCAGAAACCCGGTCTCCGTACTGTCCCAGATTGCCTTCGGAAACCGGCCGTTCCAGTTGCACAGGAACGCCCGCCCCGAGGCCGGCACCTTGTCCAGGTGCCGCTCGGACCACAGGCCGATCCAGGGCACGCCGATGGCATGGCTCAACGCCCGGACGACCCGTTTGATCCAAACGGTGCCGCCCTTGTGGTGCGTTGCGATGCACATCAGCCGCGCCATGGCCGATCAGAAGGTCCGCGCCTTCGGCGCGATCTTCTTCAGGCTGATGCCGCCCTCGTCCTCGGTGGTCAGCGGATCGGTGATCACCGGGCGATAGGTCAGCGCGACCTGATTGCCCTCGACGCGGCTGATGGTGTGCACGCGCCAGGTCTCGTCGTCGCGGTTCGGGTGATCCTCCGAGGCATGCGCGCCGCGGCTTTCCTTGCGCGCCTCGGCGCCATGGATGGTGGCCAGCGCGTTGGGCATCAGGTTGGTCAGCTCCAGCGTTTCCATCAGGTCGCTGTTCCACACCAGGCTGCGGTCGGTGACGGCCAGATCGCCCAGTTTGGCGGCGATCGCGGTCATCTTCTCGACACCTTCCTTCAGGGTCTCGTCGGTGCGGAACACCGCCGCGTCGGATTGCATCGTGCGCTGCATCTCAAGCCGCAGATCGGCCGTCGGGATGCCGCCCTTGGCGTTGCGCAGGGTGTCGAACCGGTCGAACGCCTTGTCGACGCTGGCCTGGTTCAGCACCGGGTTCGGGGCCTCCGGGTCCACAACCTTGCCAGCGCGGATCGCGGCGGCACGGCCGAAGACCACAAGGTCGATCAGCGAGTTGGAGCCGAGGCGGTTGGCGCCATGGACGCTCGCACAGCCGGCTTCGCCCACGGCCATCAGACCCGGCACCACGGCGTTCGGGCTCTCCTCGGTCGGGTTCAGAACCTCGCCCCAGTAGTTGGTCGGAATGCCGCCCATGTTGTAATGCACCGTGGGCAGAACCGGGATCGGTTCCTTGGTGACATCGACACCGGCGAAGATCTTGGCGCTTTCCGAGATCCCCGGCAGCCGTTCGGCCAGCGCCTCGGCCGGCAGGTGGCTGAGGTTCAGGTGAATGTGATCACCATGCTCGCCCACGCCACGGCCTTCGCGGATCTCCATCGTCATCGAGCGGCTGACATAGTCGCGCGGCGCCAGGTCCTTGTACTGGGGCGCATAGCGCTCCATGAACCGCTCGCCCTCGGCGTTGGTCAGATACCCGCCCTCGCCGCGCGCGCCCTCGGTGATCAGGCAGCCGGCACCATAGATGCCGGTCGGGTGGAACTGCACGAATTCCATGTCCTGCAGCGGCAGGCCCGCCCGGGCCACCATGCCGCCGCCGTCGC
>NPIG01000657.1_pt2 | contig 18295 bp, 12 predicted proteins | sample 8637441 | NCBI WGS metagenome assembly NPIG01 (sample SAMN07420675, study PRJNA396082) | bioreactor metagenome | isolation source: sample BR6 brine-fed electro-methanogenic bioreactor BR | place: Japan: Kochi | collected 2016-06-14 | reverse complement strand
AACACAAGCCGAAGCCAACAGAAGAGCAGCACCCAGAACAAAAAAAGCGATTTTTCCATAAGTCCCATAGGTCCAATATGTCCCATGAGTCCCATACATCCCTTTATTCACAGGCTTCACCACCTATCACCTATTCCAACCGGACCGGCTCCACCATGATCCGCACATCGCGCAGGGTCTCCCCCTCCACGACCTCCAGTCCATGATCGGCCGTTTCGTCATACATGCCGAACAGTTCCCCCGGCATGGGCGAATCGCCATATTCCTCGCGGGCGCCGATATAATAGATCCCCGGTTCGGTAAAAAACAGGGTGAAGCGGCCGTCCTCGCCGGTGGGGGGAGACAGGGCGGCGGGGCGCTGGTGACCGATCACGCGGTCGGTGTAGGCAAAGGCGTGCACCCCTGCCACCGGCTCGCCATCTGTATCTACCGCACACCCTTTGACGGCCATGCCGGTCGCTCGCACAAAGGTTTCGCTGCCCGATTCCTGCTGCATTTTGGTCACCATGGGGATGCTGATCTGCTGCAAATGACCGGCCTTGACATAGAGGGGGTTGGCGTGAAAGACCCCCTGCAGATCCCCCTCGCGCACCGGGCCGACGCGACCACCGCCGGAGCGCTTACGGGCCACGAGAAAGTAGCTGCTTTCGGGCAGCCCTTCGAAGGAAAAACGGCCCTGCGCGCCGGTGGGAGGGGACAAGCGGTAGCCCTGTCCCTTGAGATCGGTGTCGGCATCGAGGTAGAGATAGACGCGCGCCCCTGCGACCGGTTCACCCTCGAAGAGAACTTGGCCTTCGATGGCGCCGCTGTATTCATCATCATAGGGGGCGATTTGGGGGGGAGTCATCCTCACCGCCTGCAGCCCGGCCCAGCTTCTGCCCTCAGCCACCGCCACCGGGTTGCGACCGCAGAAGGCGAACAGGCCGCGACCGTCGTCACGGGCAAAAAGGGCATAAAGTCCGGCCGGGAGTTCAAGTCGGTAGAGACCCTCAGCATCAGTCGCCGCTGTTCCGAAGGGTTCGCCGGCAAAATCAAGGCTTTTGTAGGCCGAGACCTTGATTCCCGACACAGGGTCGATCCCATGCACCACCCGACCTTCAAATACACCGGCCTCGCCCTCAGGGCTGACAAACAAAAACAACAGAAACAGGAAAAAACCGATTCCCTTTTTCCGATCCGTCATCCGCTGATGGTCAATCATTGCTTCACCTCCGGCCCCGCGTCGGCCACCGGGGCTTCAAGCCAGGGCGCGAAAACGACCCGGTCGAGAGTAAACTCCTCCTCCCCCCACCCTTCGTAGCGCACCTTCGGCTGGTCATGCCGGTCATGGAAGAACTCCAGGTTGCCGTCCTCACCCGCATCTTCCAGGATTGATGTCCTGTCGCCCCACCAGTTGCCGCTCACATCCACTCTGTCGCTGAATGAATCCGGCGCCTGATCCAACAGCGGATTACGGCTGCGACGCTGCTGCGCCTGCTGCATGACAAGCCCCCGCGAACCTTCGCGCCCTTCGAAATCAGCGCTCTGATAGGTGCCCAGCTTCACCGCCATCTCATTGCCGATAAAGTTGTTGTTTTTCACCCGAGGATAGGACGAGTAATCGCAGAACAAAGCCAGCTTGTTTTCGCGGAAAATATTTTTCTCCAGCTCGGGATTGGACTTGCGATTATTGTGAACCGCCGTGCCGTTGCCGGCAAAGAGATTGTGAAACACGCCGGCCGACCCGAACTGATCGTTGCGCATGGCGGTCTGGTTGGCGATGAAGGTATTACGCTGTACAACCGGATAAGAGAAAGAAAGGTTGACCAGGGCATTTTCATGGTCCTCGAACCGGTTGGCGGAAATCTCCGGCGTGTTCTGGCTCTGATTGCAGAAAATCCCGACCCGGTTGTCGCGAAAATGGTTATCTCTGATGTCGCCTGGGAATTTCCCCTGAATGCCGATCGCCTGTTCGTTGCTGCTGAATACGTTGCCGGTGACGCTGCCACGGCTGCCGTGGGAAGAAACAATGGCGCTGACGCCATGCTTTTCAAAGCGACTGTCGATGATTTCGGCGCGGGATTTCATCTGCATCCCAATGCCGACCTCGCTGCCGGAGAAAAAGCTCTCCTCCACCCGCAGCACACACTCGCGCACCAGGTTGACGGCGGTCCCCGCCCCCCGGAACTCAGTGCCCCGCATAGTCAGGCGTGCGGCAAAACCGCTCACAAACACCGCTCCGCCCTCGAAGCGGGCGAAATCAATGTGACTGTGTCCCTCCGGCTCCATGAATTCAATGCCCTGCCATTGCGCAGGCGTTGAAAAAATAACAGGTTCCTCGGTAGTCCCTTTGACCCGCAGCCGGCCGCGCACCAGAATTCGGTAATCCGGGCGCTCCACCTGCACTTCAGTGCCGGGAGCAATCTCAAGAGTCACCCCCGGCGGAATCTCGACACTGCCGGTCAGGCGAACCGTTCCCTGCCAGCGGCTCCCGTTTTCAAGCCGGCCGCCGAACTCCTGTGCCAGGGCAGGAGAGCCCCACAGCAGAAAAATTGCCGCCACCCAGAAAAGCGGCCTACATAGAGCTTCGGACATGAATGTCAACCTCGAGAGAGGGATTCTCCGAAGAAAGATTTAAACCGGAACCGGCGCCGCCCTGATAGCGGCCCTGCAGCTCGTCAGGGCCCGCCGGACCGCCAAGGCTTTCACGGGCCAGAAAATACCAGGGACCTTGTGCGGAAAGCGGAAGCCGATAGAGGCCGTCTTCGCCGCTGGGCGACGACATGGCCGCCGGAGTCCCCGTCATGGCCGGATCCTGGTAGGCAAACACGCGCACTCCGGAAACGGGACGCCCTTCACTGTCGAGAATCCGCCCCGACACCCCGCGAAAGGGAGAGTCTCCTTTCTCCAGCATATCGAGCCGCGTCACTGTTTCGATATGAACGGGGTGCATCTCCCCCTCGCCGACCCGCACCGGGTTGCCATAGTAGAAGTTGAAATAGTCGCCGATCTCGATGGGGCCGAACCGCCCTCCAGCCGCGCGCTTGCGGGCCAGGATCCAGTATTCGCCGGGCGGCAGCCGCAGCCGGAAGCGCCCCTTCTCCACCGGCGCAATGACGTAGCCCGGGCCCTTGAAACCGCGTTCGGGGTCGGTGTAGACATAGAGATAACAACGCTCGAGCAACTCATCCTGAAAGGTAATCTCCCCCTCGATGCCGCTGCTGCCGCCCGGCTCCACGTCAACCTGTTCCGGAATACGAACCAGGTTGAAGCCGACCTGGCTGAAAGACTCGTTTTCCACCCGCACCGGCGCACCGCTGTAATAGCAGAAATAGCCGCCTTCCCGCGGTTCCCCTTCAAAATCACGCGCCACCAGATAATAATTTCCCGGCGGCAGTTCCAGGCGGTAGGTGCCATCCACATCCACCGGCGGTGAAACGGCCACCTCACCCCCGGTGGCAATATCGGCAATCGACCGGTAGGCATGCACCCGCACCCCCTCGACCAACTGCCCTCGCCACGCCACCCGACCCTCGATGCCCGAAGCGGCAAAAGCGGGCAGCGGCGCAGACAAAAACAACAGGATTAAAAGACTCACCGCGGAGATCGCAGAGAGCGCGGAGAAAACCTTTTTATAGTTTCTGGTCATTATTCAATCATCCTTCGTGTCTTCGTCTTAAATGCTTCGTGCCTCCGTGTTTTAAAGCCTCTCTCCGCGCCCTCCGCGAACTCCGCGGTTCAAGCTCTTGCCCTGCCTCTCACGGAAAAACCGGCTCCTCAAGCCAGGGCGCAAACTCCACCCGATCCAGCGGATAACTGACTCCACCATCCTCGAAAAACGGCTCGTCACGGCTGTCGTGAATGAATATCTGGTTGCCCCGCCCCTGGTTGACCTGCAGTTGCGCGGTTGCATCTTCACCCCACCAGTTGCGGCGGGCGTCGACCGTACCGGTCAGAACCGCCGGTGGCGGGGCGGCTTCTTTTCCGCCGGAAGCGTTGCGGTTGAAGGGGCCGCGGGCAGAACTCTGCGTATTGCGCATGGCTTCGCCGTTGGCTTTCTCCCAGGCCGAGGACTGGTGATGGAGAACCAGAGCCATGCCGTTGCCGGCCAGATCGTTCTCCCGGATGATCGGGTAGGAGGAATATTCCACCTGGATGCCGATGCGATTGTCGCGAACGAGGTTGCGGCGCACCCGCGCATCGGCACGGCGGGACAGCAGCAGGCCGGTTCCATTGTCATGGATCCGGTTGCCCGTCAACAGGGGACGCGCGGCGCGGTCGACCTTGATGGCAATGCCGTTTTGCTCAAACTCGTTATTGCGGATCTCCGGGTCGGTGCCGTACCAGGCCACCATCAGCCCGACGGGATTGTCAACCAGGCGGTTGCCGCTGAACAACTCAGGGGCGCTGCGGTGCAGGTAGACTCCGAAGCGGCCGTTTTTCTCGAAGAGGCAGCGTTCTACGCGCGGGGCGGACTCATCTTTTGCGAACAACCCCACTTCGGCCTGGTTGCGTACCGTGCAGCCGCTCAGTTGTGCCTGGCTGCGCCGGCGCAGTTCGATGCCGGTGGTGCCGCCCTCGACCTTCACATCGATCAGGCGCGGAGCGCCGCCCATTACCTGCACGCCGGTCGCGGCGCCGCTGATGACGCACCGCTCCAGAAGGTCCGCTCCGCCGCGCAGGATGATCCCCTGCCATCCTTCCCCGTAAAAACGGGCGTCGCGCGCCTGCAGGGTTCCCGCCACATCGAGCGCGCCCGCCTCAAAACTGACTTCGGCACCCGGTTCAACGGTCAACGTCACCCCGGCCTGCACCCGCACCGTTTCTGCAAAAGAGAGCTGTCCCTGCCAGTGGGTATCCTCAGAAATGGTCTGCGCTGCCACCGGCCGGATAATGACAAACAGCAGCATCAGAAGGGCAGGAATACCTCGGTAGAATCTCACCAGACCTCCTTGACCTGGATCTCTCCCAGGTCGAGACGTTCGCCCCGTTTCACGTTGACTCCATGGTCAGAGCGCCCGCCATAGGTGCCGACCCGCTCGCCCGGCTCCAGCGGCCCGCCGAAGGCGCTGCGCGCCCCCACAAACCAGGCGCCTCCGTCGGAGAGGTGCAGCACGAAACGCCCGTCATCCCCGGTCGCCTCCGAAATGTGCGACGGCTTGCCTGTCATGCGGCTGTCGCTGTAGGCGAACAGGTAGATACCGGCCGCGGGGCGGCCCGCTTCATCCACGATCCGCCCCCTCAGGGCGGTTCCGGTCGGCTTGAATTTGCCTGTGGATCGACGGTCGCTGCGGGTGCCAAGATCGACCGGCGCCAGAGGCAGGTCCGCAAGAGAAGCGTAGCGCCCCTGGATCACCTCCACCGGGTTATTGGGGAAAATTCCGTTGAGGTCGCCGGGCGCTGGCTCTCCCAGGCGGCCGCCATCGAGCCGCTTGCGCGCGGCGACAAAATAACGCCCCGCAGGAAGGTCCACTCGATAAAAGCCCTTCTCATCAGTTCGGACCGCTTCACTGTAGGAAGGCCCCATCAGGTCCGTGGCATCTTCGGTGTAGATGTAGACATAAACTTCGCTGACGGGTTCTCCATTTGCAACCACCCGCCCTTCGACACCGGTCGCGGGATCGGGCACCAGGGCCCGGCCGCGCCCCATTTCAACCAGGGAGAAAGCCGGCACCTGCAGGCGGCCGTCCCGGACCTTGACCGGGTTGCCGGGATAGGAGGCCATATACATGCGGGCGGGACCCGAACCCTCATGGGTGCGTTTGCGGCCGATCAGAAAATAGCGCCCCGGCGGCAGATCAAGACGGTAGCGTCCGCCGTCGTCCGCAGTCGCCACGGCGAAGGGTGCGGTGCTGCGATCCTGTTCATCCTTGAGGTAGACCTCGAGGGTCGCTCCCGCAGCCGGCTGGTCCTCGATCAAAAGCCGTCCTGCCACACCTGTCTCTCCCGAGGGCGTGCACCCCGGCAGGCAGAACAGCAGCAGACTCAGAAAAAACCATCTCTTCAAGGGTGATTCTCCTTGGTCCCGCGGAGAGCTACCGCGCCCAACGCCGTCAGATAGATGGCTACACCGGCCAGCAGCGTCCAGGTGAAGCCGACATTCATTGCCAGCACGGTCGCGAAAATAGCGCCGAAGACACTGGTGGCGCTGTTGATCCCCCAGCTCCAGGCCACCGTCTCGCTGTCTCGATGAAACAGCCGCATTCCCAGCGGCAGCGGCATCCCCATCACGAAACCCAGTGGCGCCAACAGCACCACAACGATGAGGATGCGCAGCGGCAGAGCGAGAGCCAGGGTGTGGGTCATAATCGGTGGCAGAGCCACAATATAGAGGATAAAAAGCAAAACCAGTGCCGAGAGAAGACCGGCCAGATGGCGCTGCAGCCGCTGGGTCGGGAAGCGGGCAGCAGCCAGCGAGCCAAACCCCGCGGAAATCAGCAGAGAAAAAAGCACCACCGCCAGTGCATGAATCGGGTGGCCGAGAAAGACGGTAAATCGTCGCAGCAGGCCGATCTCAATCAGCATGAATCCCAACCCCAGGCAGGCAAAATAGAGCAGTCGCCCCAGGGTACCGGCTTTCGTCAGCTCGCTGCGGCGCCAGAGCAGAAGAGGCGTGATCAGCACGACACCAACCGCGACGGTCACGACGATCAGAAGGTTGCGCAGCGTCAATATGGCCCGATCCTCAAAGGGACTGTCGGGCGCGAAAGAAAACAGATCGAGAAATTCAAGGGGCTTGAGCATGTAATAGAAAAAGGGCCGGTCATCGTCCACCGGGCGAATGTCGAAAGGGAATTCAGCATGGAAAGCATCGCTGCCGCCGCTGGCGATGAGGGCATGAAAAACGCTGTCGCCGTCGCGGCGATCCGGCATATAGACGATGTCAAACTCCATCTGACGCGACAGCTGGCGCAGACGTTCGAGTTCCTGCTCCGTAAAGGGGGTGCGCTTGAGCATGAAGTTGGCCAAACCCCGCTCCTTGATCACCACCATGTGCGCAGCGGGATCGGCCACGGCTTCCCGCGAGAGAAGTTCCAGCCCGAGGGAGACAAGCCGCAACGTCTCACGTTCAAAGATGAAGCGCGAGATGGTCAGGATCCCTTCATCCGTCAGCCGCTGCCAATAATCGCGGAACGCCTCCACCGTATAGAGATTGTTCTCCGAGAGGGTAAACGCTCCGGCCGCCGGGGCCATGCGCCCGAAAACAGCACTGGCCTGAATCACGTCGTAGCGGTCGCTGGTGCGGCGGATAAAACTGCGCCCCTCGTCGACCACCATCCGCACCTGGGGATCACGATAGAGCGCGCCGGTAAATGAGCCGAAGCGTTCATTGACGGCTTCGACAATCAACGAATTGACTTCCACCGCCGTGACATGGGAGGCCNNCCTTGCCGCCGCCGGGGCCGATCACCAGCGCCTTCGCATCGGAGCGCAGCGCATAGGCCAGACCAATGACATTGGAGCGGAAAAACTCCTGGAACCGCCCATCGTCGCGGCGAAACATGCTGGTGTAGCCGGTGTCGTCCACCACCATGCCGAGTTGCTCCGGGATCGGCCCCCGGTAGGTGCGCGACAGCCCCCAGGCGCGGTCCATCTCCTGACCCTGCGAAGGGTAGACCGCCACGCGGGAAAAGGAATTCCAGGCGTGCCACTGCATGTTGGGTTCATAGCGGCCGCGGGCGAAGCGGATGCCGGCAAAATCGAACACGAAATTGCCGACCCCCAGCAGCACCGGAACCAGCAGCAGAAGCGCAACACCCCACCGCACAGCTCGCGCCTCACCATGGGGCAGCCACAACAGCGCTGCCACCGCCCCCACGATTGCCAGAACAGGCAGCGCGGTGATCGCGCCAACGGCCTTGAGCAGGATGATGATGACCAGACAGCCGGCACCGGCCCCCAGCAGATCCCAGCAGTAAAGGCGATTGATCCCTTTGAGATGGCGAGACAACAGCAGGGTCACAGACAGGCCGGCAAAGTAGAAAGGCAGCGCTGTCAGCAGGTAGAGCCCCGCAAGAGCCAGCAGCATCGTGCCGTCAATACCAGCCGTGTGTCCCTGTTGAAAGGGCTGATAATAGGGTTGATGGAAAAAGGAGAGAACGGTGTAGCCGAAACGCGGCCAAAGGCGAAAGGCAACGAAGATCCCGAAAAAAAGCGTTATCGCCAGCGAGAACAATGCAGCGCAGCGGGCGGCCAGCGACGCCGTGCGGCCGGGAGGAAACCACCCCGGCGCAAGGGCCACGGTCAAGGCCGCCGCCCCAAGCCCGAACAGGGCAAGGGAGATGGCCATGGACGCAAAATGGTACCACATCAGCACGCTGAAGATGCGCGTCAGCAGCAGCTCGTACATCAGCACGGCCATGCACAGCAGAAACATCCCCCAGCAGGTGCGGCGATCGAGGTTTGCAGAACTATCCATGGAATCCAGGCAGTGCCAGAAATGTGCCGGTAACAAAGAAGCCGCTCCAAAAGGGCGGCTTCCTTAAAATGTAACTGTTCAGCATGGGAGTGACGACCCCGCGAGGTGAATAGATACCCAAAAATTTTGTATTAATAGAGATGCTTTGTATTAATAGATATGCAACGGGCCTGTCCGGCAAATTAAGCACAGGCATTTTACAGCAGTCCCTTAGTGATCTTCGTGCCTTAGTGGCTGCCTTATCTCCGAGGCTCGTCAATCTCCAGGCGCTGGCCGGAAGCAACCCCCTCCTGGCGGACTTCAATGCCGCTGGGAAAAACGACGACCAGGTCGACCACAGGCCTGTCCGCCAGGCCGAAATGGACAGTCGCCGGCTGCTGCGCGCAGAAACCGGTGGCGGAGCGCAGTTCGCGCACGGCGATCAAGTCACCGGTTTCCGGATCCAGAATTTTGACACGGGCGCCGATGGCCTGCCGGTTGGAAACCGTTCCGTTCAGCTTGACCTGAAGCCATCTGCCGTCATTGATGCCGTTTTCATAAAGCTTGTTGGGTGCCCCCCAGTTGATCACATAGAGGTCGAGGTCCCCGTCGTTGTCGATATCGGCAAAGGCAGTTCCTTTCGTGCGCACCGTTTCGCACTTGAGTACCGGCTGATCACCGGCCACGTCATCAAAAAGTCCCCGGCCGTCATTGAGATAAAGCTGGTTGGCCAGTTTGCAGTCCCCTTCGTAGAGGTCGAGATCTCCATCATGGTCGATGTCGCCGAAAGTCGGCCCCTTTCCCCAGCCGTCGTGACCGCCCCGGATATGGGCAGAAGCCTTGGTAAAGGTACCATTGCCGCTGTTTAGATACAGCTGATTGCCCCCGACATAGTTAGACACAAACAGGTCGAAGTCGCCATCGTTGTCCACATCGGCAAAGGCCGCGCCCAGCCCCCAGTTGGGGTCATCGACTCCGGCGGCACGGGCATTTTCTGTGAAGGTGCCGTCGCCGTTGTTCATGTAGAGCCGATTGCGCTCGCCGGCCGGATAACGGCCGTTGACCACATAAAGATCGGAATACCCATCATTGTTCACGTCACTCCAGATCCCCATCCAGCTCCAGGACGGGTCACCCACGCCGGCCTGCTCGGTCACATCGGAGAACGTGCCGTCGCCGTTATTACGGTACAGCACGTTCTTTGCGCCGACACCGTAATTGGCGCAGTAAATGTCGAGGTAGCCGTCGTTATCAAAGTCGACCATGGAAGCTCCGTAGGTAAAAGCCTTGAGCCCCACCCCGGCCTGCTCGGTGATGTCGGTGAAAGTACCGTCACAGTTCCCTTTGAAAAGACGGTTGGCTTCGATTTCATAGGTGCCGCCGGTCGCCAGATACAGATCAACGCAGCCGTCATTGTCGATGTCCCCGAAAACGCTGCCCATGGTCAGGCCGGGATGGTCCACCCCTGCGCCGGCCAGCGCCGTAGCGTCCATCATCACCCCGTTGCCCTGATTGAGATACAATCGGTTGGCGCCCCCTTTGTTGGAGACATAAAGATCAACCAGACCGTCATTGTCGACATCGGCAAAAGCCACCCCTTTGCCCAGGCCGTCGTCGGCCACCCCGGCGGCTTCGGATATATCGCTGAAATCCACGGCAGCAGGCGCAATCGTTCCCGCAAGCAGTACCATTGAAAAAACCAAAAAGCCGACACATCCTTTGAGCATGGCCATATCTCCTTTTAACCGATCAAGCTCGCTAAATCACCGGATGAAAGATTGGTCAGATCAATCTTCCGCCGAGTATCTTCTCAGAAAAGCACCGTCGAAGCGAGCATTTACCATTTATCCTCTCCCGTTGGAATCCTTCACGGTAAAGAGTGAATAAAAAACCATGAATCTTCTGCAAGAAAATGCAAAATACAAGCCGCTTTTCACTTCTGATTTTCAGTTATCCGAGACAAAATTCCGACATCAAATCTGCCTTGCACACAGTTTTTTATCGATACCCTCTACAACGCACCCTGACCTATATATTTTTTCGGCTGGTATGCTCTTTGCTGTTTGATTAATGTTATCATATTGATCTGTGTTGCCAATAAAATAGACATTCGACAGTTGAAGGACCAACCAAAATGAGGGTCTCTCTCCGTACTCTGTCTTTTTCTCAGCGACTCTGCGTTAAAAAAGCGCTTTCACTAAAGGACAAAATGAACCTTCACCGTGTCATCCTGACCTTTTTTTCTGCCTTAACCCTTATCTCCTCATGTCGCGAGATACCCGCCGACCGGCTCTATGCCCTGAAGCTCGAAAAACCACCGAGCGAGACGGACTGGCAGAGAACGCTTCCCCGCACGGTCACGGTGCGCGGAGGGAGACCGCACAAGGAGAATCCTCTGCCTGATATCAACGAGGACACCGTTCATACGTCCACCCCCTCCTGTCATCACGGCGGGCAGCTGCCTGACCCGATCCGGGTGGAAATGAAAGCCTTCTATACGGAAACGGACCTTTATCTGCGTCTCGTCTGGCGCGACCCCACTGCAGACACCGCTCTCAACCCCTGGATCTTCGACGGCGAGAAGTGGAACAACGAACCACGTTTGCAGGATGGTCTCGGCCTGATCTGGGCCGATCCGGCACAATTTTCTGACTTTACCTGTGCGCGCTCCTGTCATATCGATGACTTCGGAGTATCAGGCAGCGGCTTTCATGCCGGTCACCGCATGAAGCTTGCAAGTCCCGACAAAGTGCTTGACCTGTGGTCCTGGCAGGCCGATCTTACGGCGCGTCTGGGGTTCGCCGATGACCGCCGCATCGACGAAGAAGGGATGCACGGCGACCTACCCGGAGAAATCTTCAGCAGAAATTCGCGCATGGCTGCTCTTCAGAACGCAGCGGACGCTCCTTTTAGCGAGCAGGATCGGCCCCTGGTCGATGCCGATGGCGAACCGCCTGGCGGCAGATTTTATGCGCCGGGCACCCTGGCGCCGGGGTATCTGGTCTCACCTCCTCACGGTAGCCGCGCGGATGTCAACGCTCACAGCCGCTATGAGAACGGCCGCTGGGTTCTGACCCTGAGGCGAGAAAGACTCACCGGCGACCTTCTGGATCGATCCTTTCTGCCCGGGGAGGAAAACGCGACCTATTTCGGTCTTGCGGTCATGGATCACACCTTGAGCGAGCATTATGCTTCAACTCTGCGTGAAACGCTGGTGCTGATGGAGTGATATTTTAACGCAGAGACGCGGAGAGAGAATCAGAGATGGAGAGAAATATGGCAGGGAAAAAATATCTGCGGATTTTTGTTGGAGCGTTTCTGCTCTGTTTTATAGTGGCGTGTAATCAGGCCCCGTCCGATTCCGCGACGGCGGGCGAAGGGCTTGCTGTGGTCGAAGGGCGGGTAACGGCGCCGCTGGCCGATGCCTATCTCTACGTCTATCAGGAAGGGATGGATCTGTATGGACCCGCGTTTGCCGTTTCCGCCGCCAGCGACAGCGACGGGCGTTTCAGTTTGAGCCTGCCCGAGGGCGACTATATTGGAGTGGTGCGCAAACGCGCCAACGGTGAATCTTCCGGGCCGGTAGTGACCGGCGACCATCGCAGCGAGTTCCTGACCCTAAAAGTCCGCGGGAGGGTAACGCAGGTCGAGGTGCAAGCGCCGCTTAAAGTCGGCGACGACAAACAGTTGGCCGCAGAGCTGGATTTAACGCAAACGATCCTCAGCGGACGCATCCTGGACAGCGAGGGACGACCGGTGGAAGGCACCCGGGTGCATGTCTACGACCATGTGCAGATGTCGGAGCGGCCCAAGTTCGTCTCGGAAAAAACCGGCCCCGACGGCCGCTATCTGATTCATCTGCCGGAGGGGGGCACCTACTACCTCGCCGCGCGGGATAAATTCGGCGGGCCTCCCAAGATCGGCGACCTCTACGGCCGCTACGACCAGGGTACCATTGAACCCTCCGCGGTGGTGCTGCGCGAAGGCGAGCAGCGCCAAAACGTCGACATTTACGTCACACGGGTCTGGTAATGAAACGAGCTCTGCTTTTTTTATTTTTCTTCATTCTGATGGGGTTGGTGACAGGATGCGAAAGCGACCGCACCCCCCTCGACTTCAGCGACCTGGAACGTCAGGCCCGTCAGGGCGATGCAGCTGCGCTGCGTAAAACAGCGCAGCTGCTGGGGCATCCGGTTGTCAAGGAACGCGCCTATACCCTGCTGCTGGAGCAGGGCGAAACTTCAGTGCCGTTTCTGATGGAGATGATCAATGACGCTGACCCCGCCCGGCGCGAAGCAGCTATTGCCGCGCTCGGCAACCTCCGCGCCCAACAGGCGGCCGACAGAATTGCCGACATCCTGGCCGACACGACCCTGGAGCGTCGCTACGTCGCGGCCTGGGCGCTGGGCAAGATCAACGATCCGGCATTCACCGAGAACTTGATCGCCGCGCTCGGCGACGCCAATTTCGAGGTGCAGCGCCAGGCCGTGCGCGCTCTGATACGCATCCATCGCCCGGCAGTCCCCGCTCTGCTCGAGGCGCTGCCCGACGCATCGCCGCAGATGGCCCGCGGCATCATCCACGCCCTGGGCGACATCGGCGATCGCCGCGCCCTCCAGCCGCTGCTCGAACATTCCAATGGGGCCAACCGGGCTGAAATCATGCTGGCCCTCGGCAAGCTGCGCGACCCGCAGGCCACGAACGCGCTTATTGCCGGCCTGACAGACGACGACTGGCAGGTGCGCATGAACGCCGCCATGGCCCTGGGCCCTCTCGGCGCAAAAAAAGCTGAGCAACCGCTGAGGCAAAATCTGGAAGATGAAGTAACCGTGGTTCGCGAGTGGTCGGCCAGATCACTGGAAATGATCACCGGCCAACGCATCCTTTACCGCAACGCCAAAGGGGAGATGGTGCCGCCGGATAATGTCTATCACTGAGAGATGACAGACATAAAAACTTTTCAACACGAAGACCCCTTTAATCCCCTCCCCCAGCGGGGTGGGGGCTGTTGGGGGAGCACCTCCGAGGTAGTTCCAAAAGGCTTCCCCCCTCCCAGCCTCCCCCCGCTGGGGGGAGGAGCTATGAGAGCAAAAAATCATGCTGAAAAACATCTTCAACACACCTCTGCTCGGCCCGGTCATGCGGTCGCCCTGGACCTGGCGCATCGCACGCCTGTTGTGCCTGGCGGTGGTGCTGATCATGATCGCCGTCGGCTGGCATCATCACGCCATTCCGGGCGTCAAGGTGCCTGACCCTCTGATGTACACCAGCCTCACCACCCACCTGTTCTGGGTGTGGTGGATCATGGGTGTCGTATTTATCGCCCTGCTGTTCGGTCGCGGCTGGTGCACGGTCTGCCCGCTGGGGTGGATCAACGGGCTGGCCAACCGCTTCGGATTCAACCGCCCGTTGCCCCGGTGGCTGCAGAACTTTATCCCCGTGACCCTGGCGCTGCTGGCGCTGCAGCTGGCAGTCTATTTTCTGGAGCTGCACCGCCACCCCGACCTCACGGCGCGCCTGCAGGCGCTGCTTCTGCTGCTGGCCGCGCTCGCCGGACTTGTTTTTCGCGGCCACGCCTTCTGCCGCCTGCTGTGCCCCGCGGGCGCCGTTTTCGGCCTCTATGCGCGCCTTGCCCCTTGGAGCCTGCGGGTTCGCAACGCTGAGACCTGTGAAGCCTGCAGCGAAAAAAACTGCATTTCCGGCAAGCCCTTGTGGCGCAAGCTGGCGTTGGGTCCGGCGGTGCTGTTCTGGCACGGGCGACGCAAAACCTGCCCCGTCGACCGGGTGCCGGACCAGATGAACGACGCGACAGCCTGCACCCTGTGCCTGCACTGCGCCCACAACTGCGACAACGACAACATCACCATGGGGGGCAGGCCCTGGCTCGACGATCTCGGCCGCGCGCCGCTGGTGCCCTCCGAGACACTGTTTTTTCTCGTCCTACTGGGGCTCCTCACCGTCAATTTCACCAAGGTCTATCCCGACCTGCGCCAAGGGGTCTGGGCTGCGCCCGAGCAGGCCGCGCTGCTGCTGGGGTGGACAGGCACGGGTTATTTCCTGCTTGCGGCACTGTGGGCCGCCGTGATCTTTCCCCTGCTGCTGCTCCTGCCCGCCTGGGGAATCTGGCGCCTGAGCGACCTGCGGATAACGACGCTGACAGACGAGAACTCGCCTCCGCACCCTGCCCCCACCTCAGCGCCCATAGCGGAAATCGGCTTCTGGGCTCGCATGGGGCATCTGGCGTTGCCGCTGATTCCGCTACTGCTCACCATTCACCTGATTCTGGCGGTGGTCAAAATCAACGCCAAGGCGGGGTTTCTGCCCTATGCGCTGCGCGATCCCGACGGAGTGAAGAGCTATCTGGCCATGAACGTCATGCAGACAGTGCCCTCTCCGGGGCTGCTGCTGCAGCTCGACACCCTCAAATGGGTCATTATGACGCTGCTGCTCGGCGGCGCGGCCCTGTGCCTCCCGGCGGTGCGCCGCTGCATGCGCGCCCTGCCCTCAGGCACCTCGACACCGGGATTTGTCGCCGCCGTGACGGTCACGGTCTGCATGCTCTGCGCTCTCTACGGCGCGACGGTGATCCGCTGGCTTTTCGTGAGGTAGGATATGATCCGCTCTATCGCAATTGTGATTTTTCTGCTGGGTCTCTGCGCCTGCCAGGAGTCGGCCCAGGATCCTGCCCCTGTTCCCGTAGACATTTCTGCGAACGCTGAGGAACCGCAAGCACAGATCGTTCAGGCTTCCTCCGTTCACCGGGTGGAGCATCCGGCCGAGGCTCTGCCGATCTGGCGCACCCATGCCGCGCAACGCCCGACGCTGGTCCTGTTTTCCCAGGATCCTTTTCTTTTGCCGATCCCTGAAGAGTTGGAACGGGAAGTTCTGGACCTGATTCGCAGCGGCCCCCCTGAGAACATAGCGGATCAAGCTGCGCCCGGCCGTCCCGCCCCCCTCTTCTTCCCTTCTATGAGCGTCAGGCTTTCACTGCAGGCGGGATTTTTCCGGGAGCTGATCTGGGTCATTCCCTCCGCCCATGACCCCGATCAGCTTGATCTGGCCACCCTGCGACAACAGCTGACCGAGGCAGGGATCCTGAGCAAAAGCGAAGGACACTCCCTGCACGCTGTTTCCACAGGCTTTGCCGGCACTTCCTTCGGAAGGCCTTTTCGCATCGTCCACCCTGAGCAACTGCCCGAGCTTGAGGGGCCGGTCATCACCCATTTCGATCTCAGTTTTTTTGGCGGGCTGTATCGCAACGAAGTCAAAACGCCCATCCATGAACTGGTTCGTGAAATACTGATCCGGGTGAGGGACAGATCGTGGGAGACTCTTGCCACCACCCTCACTGCCGGAAACCGCAGCGGGCGAGTTCCCCTTGATCTGCGCTTTCTCACTGAGCGTTTGGCATTCTGGCTTACCTCTCCTGAAAAGCTGGGAGATGCCTTGCCCGCAGCCTGGAGCGAACAATCCAAGGTCCTCTATCTGGCCACCTTCCTTGAAACCGAACGTGTTGCCGAAAAATTGACAAATCTGTGCGAGAGACACCCCAACGAAGCCGCCTTTCATTTCGCCCGCTACCGTGCTCTTCGAGCGGTGAAGCAAGGCAGCAGTGCCCTTGCAACCCTCGAACGGGCCGTCTCCCTTGATCCGGTCTATGCCCTCGAATATCTGCCGCTGGCTACAACCGCGCGCGATGCCGGACGTCTCGACAAAGCCCTGCAGATGCAGGAACTGGCGGAGAAGGCCCTACCGAACGACCCATTGATCAGAATGCGGCGCATCGGCCTGCTGCTTGAACTTGAACAGATCGCTCCTCTTCGGGATCTTGCCCAAGACTTGGCACGTCTGCCCTGGTCCGACACCTACTATCCCGAGACTGAAGAGCAGCTTTCCGGAATATCAGCACTCACTGAAAATGACTTGAAATCATTTGTCTTTCAGGAATAGGCAATGCTAGAATCACGCAATTCGCACATATTCTCCGAAAGCGCACAAGATGCGAACACGTTCCCGTCATCAACTTTCATCGGAGGCATCCGATGCCAGAGATCTCTTCTGCCCGCAAAAAATTGATCTTTGCCCTTTTTGCTCTGTCAGGGTTCTGCGCACTGGTGTACGAGGTGTTGTGGAGCAAGTATCTCTCTCTGACTTTCGGCAACACCTTGTGGGCCGTCAGCATCGTGACTGCCACATTCATGGCCGGGCTTGCGCTGGGGTCTTTTCTGCTGGGGCGCTATTCTACGCACCCTAAGATCAACCTGCTGCGGGTTTACGCCATTCTCGAAGTGGGCGTCGCGGTCACCGCCCTGCTTTTCCCGCCAACGCTTCTTGTCGTGGAAAAGCTCTATGTCTTCTGGGCTCAGGTGCTGCCGAACCTGCCCTGGCTCACCCAGGGGCTTCACCTTTTTTTCTGTGCCATGCTGCTGATGCCGCCGGCTATTCTCATGGGAGGTACCTTTCCGGTGATGTGCCGCCTGTTCGCCCGCCGCAAATGCGGCGGGCAGATCGGTCGGCTTTATGCCATGAATACTCTGGGAGCCACGCTCGGCACCTTTGCCGCGGGGTTCTGGCTGATCCCCGCACTGGGCTTGTCGTGGACCGGCTACCTGGCAGTGGCGCTCAATCTCTCCGTGGCAGAGGCCGCCTACCTGCTGGCCCGCAACCAGCCGGACCCGGCGCCGGGTTCAGCCCACCCCGAGGCACAGTCCTTGCGCCCCAAAGCTGCCCATCACCGCCCGGTTCTGATCGGCATCGGCCTTGTCGGGCTCTTTTCCCTCGCCTACGAGGTTCTCTGGACCCGTGTGCTGCTGCTGTTTCTCGGTAATACGGTCTACGCCTTTTCACTCATGTTGTCCGCCTTCCTAGTTGGGATCTCGCTTGGTGGTGCGCTCTATGCTCGCCTGGCGCGTCCCGAAATGAACGAGAAGCGCCTGTTCTGTGTTCTGACGCTGACCATGGGCCTTGTGGTGATGGCCATGTCGCCCTTCTATGACCAGTTGGCGCTAGCTTTCCAGTGGGCGCATGATGTTTCAGGGGAACACTGGGGGCTGCTGACGTTTCTGTCTTTCCTGATCGTCTTTGTGGTCGTGGGACCACCAACCGTTCTCTCCGGCGCCCTGCTGCCGGCAGCCGTCGCAATCCTGGACCCCGGGCAGAAACTGACCGGGGCGGGCGTCGGCCTGGTGGTACTGTACAACACTCTCGGCGCGGTGCTGGGCAGCCTCGCCGCCGGATTCATGCTGGTGCCGCTCTTCGGCCTGCTGGAGAGCTTTCAACTGCTGGCTCTGATCAACGCTGCATTCGGAATCTTCCTTCTTTTTCACTATCGACCTGCCGGCAATCATCGGCGATGGGGAACAGCGGCCGCTGCCATGTTTGCAGCCTTGCTGTTCCAGCCTGCAGACTGGAACAGCAAGCTGATGAACAGCGGAGTTTACTGCTATGCCGCAAAATATCGCGCCATGGGGGGAATGAAGAAGGTTCTGGAAGAAGAACGGATTCTGGAGGTTATCGAGGGGCGCGGCACCACCGTTGCGATTCACGAAAGCCTCGACGGGAGCCAACGCTTTTTCACCGTCAACGGTAAAACCGACGGCGGCACCGGACGCGACATGAGTACCCAGGTCATGGTCGGCCATCTGCCGCTTCTCGCCCATCCGGCACCCCATGAGGTTCTGGTCATCGGACTCGGCACCGGCATCACCCTGCGCGGTCTAACGGAGCACCCGACCCGAAACATCGACTGCGTTGAAATTTCCCCGGAAGTGGTTGAGGCGGAACGCTACTTTCGAGACGCGAACGGGCAGGCACTGCAAAAACCGGGGGTCGACCTGATCGTGCAGGATGGCCGCCATCTTCTGCTGACCCGCAAGAAGAACTACGACGTTATCATCTCTGAACCATCCAACCCCTGGG
>NPIG01000353.1_pt2 | contig 18319 bp, 19 predicted proteins | sample 8637441 | NCBI WGS metagenome assembly NPIG01 (sample SAMN07420675, study PRJNA396082) | bioreactor metagenome | isolation source: sample BR6 brine-fed electro-methanogenic bioreactor BR | place: Japan: Kochi | collected 2016-06-14 | reverse complement strand
TCGTCACTTGTTACTTTTTACTCGTTACTATTTTAAAGGAGTTAAATGATTTTTATTGTACTGATACTTTTTATTGCTGTGATTGTCATAGGCTTAAACATACACGACAGCAATAATTTAGACAAAATACGAAGTTTCTTAGAAGCTAAAAATTGTACACACATATATTATGGTTATGGAAACTACAAAGCCTTGTGTCAAGAAAAGATACAAATCGTTGAAAATAGTTTCACCTTAGATATTTCAAAAAACCAAAAAGAGATTAAATATGATACTATTGTAAACAAAGAGCTGAAAAAACATAAACTGATTTTAACGTTACATAATAACACTCAAGAAGTTTTAGAGTTTAAAGAAGAAAAACAGGCTTTTGAATACGATAAAAAATTACAGGAAAAACTATAAATATGCAAGAGATTATTCACTTTATTAAAACCAATGATATTGAACAAACAGAAATCTACAAACAGCTAAAATGCAGTAAAGAAGAAGCGGTTATTTTACAATTTATGCTCAAAGAGTATATCTTGGGCAACGACATTGTATTGGTGTTGGATGTATTAAGTCAATTTTATGATGCCAAAGAGTATCAACATTTAGAACACTTAAAACTTATCAAGTCGCTTTTAGAGTTGGGTTGGATTGTGCAAAGCAGTTACAATCATCTTAAACTCAGTGAAATTGCTCAGTTGGAACTTTTAAACTCAAGTATTACACTTAGCAGTACGTTTTTAAAACTTATTGAGGGAGGACTCATTGAGTTTGTGTTACCTGAAGTCAAACAATATGCGGACAACTTAGAGTATTTGCAAGACCAATTTTTCAAAATCGATTTGGCACAAAAGCTCAATGTTTCAAAACACAATTTTGATGCAAGTAGCCCCAATATTAATCGACTCAAATCCAAGCTCACCATGCTTGAAAACCGAATCAAAGAGCGAGTAAAAGTGACCCCCAATGAGTTAATGCTGGAAGGATTTTTCAAAGAGCATGAACTTAATGAACAAGAACAAACACTGTTTTTAGCCTTGTTAAAAGAGGAGTATTCAGGAAGCGATGAATCCATTCGAGATATGAATACGCTTATTGAACTCATTTCCAGTGATGATTATGAAAAAATCAAACACCGAAGTTTGCTTGAAGAGAGTTCAAAACTCGTTTCAAGTGGGTTAATTGATTACGATGAAATGCTTACTCCTTTTGGGGGAATTAACCGAAATTTTTATATTCCCGATGATATTTTGTACAAAATCTCTCATCCTACGAAGAAAAAAAGCCGACAAGATAAAATCAAACTCGATTCACTCATTAAAGAGCAAGATATGTTTGAGCTGATCTCTTCAACCAAAACCCTTGATGACGTGGTTTTAAATCCCAAAACACGAGAAACGTTAGATGCGTTACTTAAACAAGTGGACAAAAATGTGGTCAATCGACTTAAAGCTTGGGGCATTAAAGATAAGAAAAAAGGCATTGATGCCCGAATCATTTTTTATGGTGCAGCAGGGACGGGAAAAACATTGACCTCTTTGGCATTAGCACGATCACTTAAAAAACAGGTATTGAGTTTTGATTGTTCAAAAATTTTATCGATGTATGTGTAAAAAAAAAAAAAAAATGTACGAAGTATCTTTGATACGTACCGTGATTTAAAAGATAAAACCAAAACTGAACCCATTTTGTTACTGAATGAAGCAGATCAATTTTTAGGTGCAAGAACAAGCGAAGGCATGTCGGGCAGCGAAAAAATGCACAATCAGATGCAAAATATCTTCTTAGAACAAATTGAGAGATTCGATGGCATATTAATTGCAACGACAAACTTGCTTGAAAACATTGACAAAGCGTTCTCAAGACGCTTTAATTATAAGATTGAGTTTGTTAAACCCAATGTTGACCAACGCTTAGAATTGTGGAAAAAACTCTTGCCCGAGAGTTTACCGCTGGAAGAGGGCTTTGATTTGTCTAAACTTTCAACTTACAGCTTAACGGGCGGACAAATTGAAATGGTGATTAAAAATACTGCCTATAAAGTCGCAGTTGAAGATGAACCGGTGTTTAAATTATCGACATTTATTGAACAAATAGAAAAAGAGATTAAAACACAATTCGATAAAGAGAGTAAAATGGGATTTTTTTAGAAATTAAAAATTTTTTCAAATCTCTTTATAAGTATTTTAGAAGCAATTAGCTAATATTGGTCGATTATTACTGTTTGTAATTATAAAATTGTGATTATTTTTAAGGAGACACTATGACTCATATGGATTTTGCTCATCCGTATTTTGGAGTTTTTGTAATGTTTGTATTAACATTTGGTGCTTTTATAGCCACTGTGGCACTTGCACGGTTAGTCAGCCGAAAACTCGCACGTTTGGACACTGAAAAACTTAAAACAACCCTTTATGAATGTGGGCCAGAAGTGACACGTCAACCCAATACTATTTCTGTACAATTTTATTTAATGGCACTGTTATTTATTTTATTTGATGTAGAAATTATTTTTATGTTTCCTTGGGCAATCGACTTTAAAGTTTTAGGTTGGTTTGGCTTTGTTGAAATGATTTTATTTATATTATTATTGACCGTTGGATTTATCTACGCATGGAAAAAAGGAGCGCTTGAATGGCACAGCATAAAGTAAACTATTTGGCCAATGGGGGCGCACCCATTGTCTTAACGTCGATTGACAAATTTATCAACTTTGGACGAAGTAACTCTTTATGGCCCTTAACATATGGATTGGCCTGTTGTGCGATTGAGATGATGGCAACAGGTGCTTCCCGATATGACTTTGACCGATTCGGTACAATTTTTAGAGCCTCTCCACGACAAGCCGATGTGATAGTCATTGCAGGAACACTGACTAAAAAACACGCTGAGTTTATGCGACGATTGTATGACCAAATGCCCGACCCTAAATGGGTGATTTCTATGGGAAGCTGTGCCAACACGGGTGGAATGTTTAACACATATGCCACAGTACAAGGTGCGGATAGAGTGGTGCCTGTGGATATTTATTTGCCAGGGTGTGCGCCACGACCAGAGACATTGCAATATGCCTTAATGATGCTGCAAAAGAAAATACGAAGAGAACCTGCTTCTAAAGCAATGAAACGAAAAAGGTTGGTGTAATGAGAGCTTATAGTCCTAAAAATGATGTACAAAAAAAATCCTACTATAACGACAGATTTCATGTTGTTCCTGCCGTGCCAAGAATGGATGTGCAAAGTGATGACGTTTTTTTTAATGATTTAACAACATTTAAAGAGAAATTTACAGTATTGGATGCTTATTTGGAAAAAGGGCATTTGGTGATAATTATTGAGGCAAAAAACAATCTTAAAGCCGTTAAATTTTTAAAAGAGAAACTCTCATACGATATGATGATGGAGCTTTCAGCCATTGACTACATCGCTTCACGTAAAGGGTTTGAGATTTTTTATGAAATGCTTTCAATGAGTAAACACAAACGAATCCGAGTGAAGTGTTTTATTGAAGAAAAAGAGGAGCTCTCTTCGGTGGAATCCATTTTTAAAATGGCAAACTGGAGTGAGAGAGAAATGTACGACATGTATGGAGTGAAAGTTAAAAATCATCACAACTTAAAACGAATCTTGATGCCCGATGATTGGTATGATTATCCTTTACGAAAAACCTACCCACTGCAAGGTGATGAAACGGCACAATGGTATGAAGTTGATAAAATTTTTGGAAAAGAAGCCCGAGAGGCAATTGGTCCTGAAATAAGAGACGGTGCTGCTATTGACCGATACGACACCACGCGATTTGCACGTTTAGGACATGAAGTTCCATATGGCGTGGATATTACCAATGGCAAAGAGCCTGAGCATACTCCACTTGCTTATCAAGAAGAGGGCGGTGTTGGTTTGTTTGGTGTAAGAATCATCAAAGAACTGCATGAAGATAAATCAGTTCAATTAAAGAAAAGAAGGTAAGAGCAATGCAACAAGTAAACAGATTAAAACCTTTTTTTGAAAACATTAATTTTGAGCGAGAAGATAACACGATGGTGGTCAATTTTGGACCCCAACACCCTTCTGCTCACGGACAATTACGTTTAATTTTGGAACTTCAAGGTGAAGAGATTGTTAAAGCCGTACCTACCATTGGATACTTACACCGAGGTATGGAAAAAATGGGTGAGAACATGATGTACAATGAATTCTTGCCTACAACAGATAGAATGGATTATATTGCATCAACTTCAAATAACTACGGATTTGCACTGGCTGTTGAGCAACTTTTAGGTATTGAGGCACCAAGACGGGCTGAAATTATACGAACCATGCTTTTAGAACTCAACCGAATTATCTCGCACCTTTTTTGGCTTGCTACTCATGCGCTTGATGTAGGGGCGATGTCAATTTTTCTTTATGCGTTCAGAGAACGAGAGTTTGCCATGGACTTAATGGAAGATTATTGTGGGGCAAGACTCACTCACAGTGCTGTGAGAATCGGAGGAGTTCCCTTAGATTTACCGCCAAACTGGTGTGAAGATTTATCCAAATTTATTGCTATTTTAAGCGAAGAGGTTGATAAATACGAAGGACTTTTAACGCAAAACCGAATTTGGCGAATGCGTTTAGAAAATGTAGGAATTATTACACCTGAAATGGCAAAATCGTGGGGATGTTCAGGTGTGGCATTAAGAGGAAGTGGATTTCAGTGGGATTTACGAAAAGAGATGCCGTATGGAATCTATGGTGAACTGGATTTTGATATTCCTTATGCTAAAACATGTGATTCGTACGGGCGATACAAATGTTATATGCAAGAGATGCGAGAATCAATGAAGATTTTAAAACAACTTATCCCTATGTATGAAAAAAGTGAACCCCAACTTATGGCACACGCTCCTGAATATATCTCTGCACCAAAAGAAGATATTATGACTCAAAATTATTCGCTTATGCAACACTTTGTGCTGGTAACTCAAGGAATGAGACCACCCAAAGGGGAAGTCTATGTAGCAACCGAGTCACCCAAAGGGGAATTGGCTTATATGATAGTAAGTGATGGTACGCCGTATGCGTATAAAATGAAGTTACGAGCGCCATCGTTTTGGCACACTGGATTGCTGGAAGATTTACTTCCTGGGCATCAACTTGCCGATGTTGTTACCATCATTGGTAACTTAAACATCGTATTTGGTGAAATTGACCGATAAGGTTAGGAGAAAATATGAAAAGATATGACCTTAGACCACTCAAAGATAACTTTTATGACAGAGTTTTGGAGTTGATGAAAAACGATATACAAGAGAATGAAAATGCTATTTTCCTTTTTGAAATGGGCGATTTTACACCCATTCAAAAAATTTCTGATTTAATCAAAGAGAACAATTATACGATGATGAATTCATTGAAATTCAATGAAGTGGATTGGACAATTGTGGTAAAAAAAGCCAAAGATGAAACTCTTGTACCAAAAGAGGAAGAAACATCAACACAAGCAGTAAGTGAGGAAGCATAGTTTTGGAAAAAAAAGTTCTAAAAAGTTTAGATTCTCTTCAAAAAGGTGACGTGGTTATTCTTTTAGGGTCACCGCTTTTTTTTAACCCAAGCTTACAAGAGAAGTTAAATCAAAGTGAAGTGCAAACCATTTATATGAACCCCATTGATTATAAAAGTGATGAGTTAAACTTCTCAAAGTACATCAAATATGAAGTGGGTAGTGAAGAGGGGATTTGTGCGTTATTTTTATACTATTTTGTTCATAACAGCACTCCAGAAATTCAAGCGTTTATTGAAGATTTAGATGTGGGTTATTTAAGTGCTGAAACCAGTGTGGGGGAAGAAGAACTTGAAGAGGTTGTTGAAAAATCTAACGAGGCTTTCAATACCTATGTATTATTGAGTTTGGATCTTTTAGGACATAAAAAAGCTGAAAATATTATCAAAATATTGGGTGCTTTAAACCAATACAGTAACGTAAGATTAGTGATTGAAAATGGGTGTTCAAAAGATATTGAAACCATTAATTCTTATAATAATGAATCCATAGATGAAATTGAAGAGTTGGATTCATACGATGGATTGGTGATATGTAAGAGCGATGCCATAGTTGAAAACCAACTCTTAGGCGGCGTTTCATTTTCTAAAATTGCAAAAATCAATGAAGGAGATAAGGTTCTCATACAATTTGATGGCCAAACAATTCAAAGAGTTTTTAAAATTGATAACAATTTACAAGGTACGATTGCCCTATGCAGTCATGAGGGAATCAAAGCATTGCCCTACAGTTACAAACAAGTAAAAATTGAAAAGGTTGATGAATAATGAGTGAAATGATTACGTTAACAATTGATGGAAAAACATGTCAAACCCAAGAGGGTGAGTATCTTTTAAATGTTGCACGGGCAAATAATATTTATATTCCAGCCATTTGCTACTTAACACGATGTTCTCCAACCTTAGCGTGTCGGTTGTGTTTAGTTGAAGCTGATGGCAAACAAGTGTATGCTTGCAATGCCAAAGCCAAAGAGGGCATGCAAATTCAAACGGTGACAGAAAATATTGCTAAAGAGCGACGAGCCATTATGGAAGTGTATGATGTGAATCACCCTTTACAATGTGGTGTGTGTGACCAAAGTGGAGATTGTGAACTGCAAAATAATACCTTGTACATGAAAGTTGATTCACAAAGCTATGCCGTACGAGATACCTATCGACCAACAACGCATTGGGGTGTGATGAATTATGACCCAGGGTTGTGTATTGTGTGTGAAAAGTGCGTCACGGTTTGTAAAGATATGATTGGTTCAAATGCCTTAAGTACGGTCAAACGAGACTCCGATGCTTTGGATAAAGATTTTAAAGAAAATATGCCTAAAGATGCGTATGCCATGTGGAATAAACTCAATAAATCACTCATTGGATTTGAAAAAGATAAGTGTATTGATTGTGGTGAGTGTATTTCGGTTTGTCCTGTGGGTGCATTGGTCAGTCACGATTTTCAATACAAATCAAACTCATGGGAATTGACAAAAATTCCTGCAAGCAATCCTCACTCAAGTGATTGTTCATTGATGTATTATGAAGTCAAACACACATCAATTGCAGACCAAATGCCAATGATTTATCGAGTAACCAATGAACATCATTATGCCAGTTTAAGTGGAGCGGCACGATTTGGTTATGATTTTGAAAATAAAAATGCCACCAAAAATCAAAAAGAGTTTAATGAAGCCATTGAAGCTTTTAAACAAGCCAATACGATTAAATTTAACTCTTATATTACCAATGAAGAAGCGTTGATTTTAGAAAAATTAAGAGAAAAATTGGGTGTGAAGCTTGTCAATGAAGATGCCAAACGTTTCCAAAACTTTATGAATCATTTTGCCAGTACGAGTGGAAGCCGTTTTTACAATGCAACACTAAAAGACATACATAACTCAAACTTCTTAATTTCAGTCGGATCATTTTTAAAATCAGATGCACCCAGTGTAAAATATGCGTTTAATAATGCTATTACTCTTAATAAAGGGGCGGGTTTGTACTTCCATCCATTAGGTGATACTCACGTAGAAGGTTTTGGGAAAAAAGGTAAAACGATTGAAACCATAACGTATGCACCTTTAAGAGAAGAAGCCATTTTATTTTTAATTTTAGAACTCTTTGGAGAAAATTTACCCGAGAATTTACGACACTATTTAAATACGTTAAAAACGAAAAAAACAAAAAAAGTGGTTGAAGTTGTCAAAGAAACCATTTCTGAAATGGTTAAAGATGAAGAAACAGGTGAAGAAAAAGAAGTTAAAAAAGTGGTTTCAAATAATGTAGAAAAAGAAGTTGAATACGAATCACTTCAACTGTTTGAACTCATAGGATGCGATGAAAGCTTACTTGAAACCATCAATGCCATGTTAGATAAAAAAGACAGCTATTCACTGATTGTAGGGGAAGATTTGATTTATCACCCTCAAAGTGCAAATTTAGCCAAACTGTGTGGACTCATTCAAAAATACACGCCATTTAAAGTGATGATTATTCCTACACAAACCAACACATTGGGAGTGAGTCTAATTTGTACTTTAGATGAACAAGAGGAGGGCTTTGTGGTGGGATACAATGAAAAAGCCAACTTTGAGTTGAGTGCTTTAGGTGATGGCAATATCAATATACCAGCACTTAATCAACAAGAAGGAACATTTACTTCATGCGATAAAAGAGTCGTACCAACCAACGTAGCCTTACCATATGGCGGATATGTTTTAAATGATTTTGCTAATGAATTGCTTGAAGATGAGGTTGAATACACCATTGAATATACCGAGCAACTGCCACAAGAAAAAGGGTTTAAATCCATTGAATTTGACCAATTGCCCAATGAATTTAAAAACAATCAAGAAGAGAATCGAGGCTATCTTTTAGACAATGCCACACAAGAGAGCATTGAGAGTTTTGAACCCATTGAAAAACTCTATGGCTTTACAGGAACAGTTATTTACAAAGCCAATCCCATTAATCAGTTTAATGAGTTTACCTATAAAGCACATCAATTATCAAACGACAAAACAGCATTGTATGTTTCAAGCAGCTTAATGGAAAAATTGGGTCTGAATGAAAATGATAAAGTGGAAGTCAGTACCTCTTCAAGTAAAGAAGAGCTTGAAGTAATTATAGACCATCATTTAACCAGTGACATTGCCTATGTATCGTATTTTGATAAAACCATCCCAACGAAACAATTGTTCAGCACCAGTCGATACAGCAGTGCAACGATTAAAAAGGTGTAAAAATGGAAACCAGTATTATCATTGAAACTATTGTAAAAGCAGTTGTTGTATTGGCAGTTTTTTCAGCATTAGCAGGATTTACGACCTATATTGAAAGAAAGATATTGGCATTTATGCAACGACGATTGGGACCTATGAACGTAGGACCACAAGGTGTTTTACAGCTTATTGCTGATGGAACAAAACTTTTTTGTAAAGAGGATTTTGTACCTGCTAATGCAGTTAAACCCATTTTCAAAATTGCTCCTATTATCACAGCCGCAACAGCATTTATTGCGATGACAGCAGTGCCTTTTTTCCCAGAGTTTGAACTCTTTGGGTACACTGTTCGACCCATTATTGCTGATATTAATGTGGGATTATTGTTTGTTATGGGTGTGGCTGGAATTGGACTGTATGGACCACTTTTAGCAGGAATGAGCAGTGCCAATAAATGGTCACTTTTAGGGGGTGCTAGAACGGCAATTCAACTTTTGTCGTATGAAGTCGTTTCTGGACTTGCCATATTAGCTCCTTTAATGTTAGTAGGCAGTTTGTCATTGATTGATATAAATCAATATCAAGCAGGAGGGCTTTCAAACTGGTTGGTTTGGACACAACCTTTGGCATTTATTTTATTTGTTATTGCAGGATTTGCAGAAACCAACCGAACGCCCTTTGACCTGCTTGAGCATGAAGCAGAAATTGTTGCAGGATATGCCACAGAGTATTCGGGAATGCGATGGGGGATGTTCTTTATTGGTGAGTACGCTAACCTTTTTACGATTTGTTTTTTAATTTCTTTGATTTTCTTGGGTGGGTTTAATGATTTTTACTTTATTCCAGGTGGCTTAGCCATTGTGTTAAAAGTAATGTTTTTGATTTTCTTCTTTTTATGGACAAGAGCTTCTTGGCCTCATATACGACCAGATCAATTGATGTGGTTGTGTTGGAAAATCTTAATGCCATTGGCAGTAATTAATATCTTAATTACTGGCTTTGTAATGATGTTTTAGGAGTAATGATGAACTTAGAAGATTTAAAAAACCGAAATACAGGAACCCAAGAGTATATGCTTGTGCAAGATGATGATTATCCTAAAACAGGGTGGCAAGAGTTTAAACAAATTATGAAACGTTCTGTTAAAACAGAGCTTTTTGGTGGACTTAAAATCACATTTAAAATGATGAAAGAAGCGTTGTTTAATAACAATATGCACACCGTACAATACCCTGCTGAGAAATTGCCAATAAGTCCACGATACCGAGCAGTTCATAAGTTACTTGCATTATTGGAATCGGGTGAAAACCGATGTATTGGGTGTGGATTGTGTGAAAAAATTTGTATTGCAAAGTGTATTCGAATGGACACACGAATCGATGAAAATTCACGAAAAGAGGTTTTAGAATACTCCATTAACTTAGGGCGTTGTATTTTTTGTGGGTATTGTGCGGAAGTGTGTCCTGAACTTGCTATTGTTCATGGTGGACGATATGAAAATGCAAGTGAACAACGAGCGCATTTTGGATTAAAAGAAGATTTCTTAACGCCATTGGATCAACTGTCCATGCAAGAAGAATATCCTGGATTTGGTGCTATCTCTCCTAATGCTGATGAGAGATTGAAAAAAACACCACTTGCGTATTAAAGGAGCAATATGTTTGAAGTAGTTGCATTTTATCTGTTTGCATTCTTAACCATTGGAATGTTTAGTATAACGGTTATGACCAATAATGCTTTGTATGCGTTAAGCTCATTGGCTGCGGGAATGATTTTTATTTCAGCCTTTTTCTTTTTGCTCAATGCCGACTTTTTAGGAGTGGTTCAAATTGTTGTGTACACAGGTGCTGTTATGGCACTGTATGCGTTTGGGATGATGTTTTTTGATTCCATGGCAGAAGTTGAAGAGAAAATTGCCAATCCACGACTGAAATTCTTTTTATCAGGAATGATTGCTTTGCTGGTGGTGATTATTTTTGCAGCACCCATTATTGGAGAAAATGCTATGCAAGGGTTGTATCCTATACATCCTGAGTATGGCAATGCCCAAGATGTTGGATTGGTCTTATTTACAAAATATATTGTTCCTTTTGAAGTTGCTGCTGTGATGTTGCTTGTTGCTATGATTGGTGGGATTATTCTAGCAGGAAAAAAGATGGACAACAATTTAACGTTGATGAGTGAAGATGAAATTGATGAACTTGAAAAAGAAGAAGCAACAAAGGAGAAAAAATGACACTGGCGTTAAATGATTATTTGATTCTCTCCACGATTATTTTTATCATAGGTTTAGTGGGAGTCGTTCGAAGAAAGAATTTGTTAATGCTTTTTTTCTCAACTGAAATTATGCTCAATGCGGTCAATATTGGACTGGCGGCAATTTCAAAATTTCACGGGGATTTAACAGGGCAAATGTTTGCTTTTTTTATCGTGGCAATTGCAGCAAGTGAAGTGGCTGTTGGTCTTGGATTACTGATTTTGCTATACAAACGAAAAGGAAGCATTAATCTTGACTCCATAGTAAGTATGAAAGGCTAATGATGGAAAAATATTTATACATAGCACTTTTTGCACCGCTTGTGGGTTCATTGTTTGCAACACTTTTTGCCAATACGCCTAAAAAATTGTTTACAGGAATTTTTACATCCGCACTTTTAGGGGTATCGATGATTGCCTCTTTAAATCTGCTTTTTCATGTGTTTACTACTCAAGAGGTCATTCATGTAAGAATGCTTGACTGGATTGTTATTGGAAACATTGATATCCCGTTTGGATTTATTGTTGATCCCATCAGTGCTACGATGATGTGTGTTGTTACGATTGTTTCTACTATGGTACACATTCACTCGATTGGGTATATGGACCATGACAAAAGTTTTAACCGATTTTTTGCTTGGCTTTCAGCTTTTGTATTTTCAATGATGATTTTAATTATGTCCGATAACTTTGCAGGATTATTTATTGGTTGGGAAGGCGTAGGATTGTGTTCTTGGGGATTGATTGGATTTTGGTATCACAAAGCCGATGTCCAACGAAGTAAAGATATGTATGCTTCGCCTTACTCAACACTTTCTCCTTACTCTTCTGTTTCACCAGGGTATGCCGCCAATGAAGCGTTTATTATGAACCGTGTGGCTGACCTTGGAATGTTAGTAGGTATTTTCTTTATTTATTGGAACATTGGTTCATTGCAATACGACGTGGTGTTTGCCAATATTGGTGATTTGTCGCATGGACTTATTGTGGCTATTGCTGCATTTTTATTTATTGGAGCCATGGGAAAATCAGCGCAATTTCCTTTTAATCAATGGCTTGCCAATGCCATGGAAGGTCCTACTCCCGTATCTGCTTTAATTCACGCAGCTACTATGGTAACAGCAGGGGTTTATTTGGTTATTCGAGCCAATGAAATTTTTACAGCTGTACCTGAAGTGGGATATGTGATTGCTTCATTGGGCGCATTTGTGGCTATATTTGCAGCTTCTCAAGCGTTGGTGGCAACGAACATTAAAAAAATTATTGCTTTCTCAACTTTGTCGCAATTGGGATATATGTTTGTTGCAGCTGGTTTGGGTGCGTATTGGGTGGCACTGTTTCACCTTGCCACTCACGCATTTTTTAAATCGGTTCTGTTTTTAGGGGCAGGAAATGTTATGCACGCCACAAATAATGAGATTAATATTAAAAACATGGGTGGATTGCATAAACATATGAAAGCCACTTCGATTATTATGACCATTGCTTCAGTGGCACTTGCTGGAATTTTTCCCTTATCGGGCTTCTTTTCAAAAGATTTGATTTTGGAAGTGGCATTTGGGGCACACGCGTATATAATTTGGGCAGTGCTTTGGATAACCGCTGGATTAACCGCATTTTATTCATTCAGATTGATTATGTATGTATTTCATGGAGAAGAGAACTTTAAAAAGTTTGGTTATCATCCTCACGAAACCTATCCATTTGTGATTGCCGCCATGACACCACTAGCAGTGTTAGCCATTATTGCAGGATGGTTTAAAGCATCTTTTGTTGAGATGATTACGACGGCATTACCTGAACTTGAAATTCATGTTAGTATGACTACACTATATACCTTAATTGCGATTACTACAGCGATTGCTTTAGGGGGAATTTTATTTGCAGTATTTAAATTTAAAAAAGATGGTACCTATTTTAGTCAAGCATTGCAACACCGATTTTGCTATAAACTTTTAGCCAATCAGTATTATATACCGCACTTTTTGGAAAATGTTATCAACAAACCTTATTTGCGTATGAGTCAATTCTCATGGAAAGAGATTGATTTAAAAGTGGTTGATGTTATTGTTGATGGCATTGCTAAAATGGTGTACAAAACAGGGCAAGAGAGCAGACCAATTCAGTCAGGGAACTTATCAAAAGCATTGACCTTAATGGTAATAGGGTTGACGGTTTTATTGGTTGTTGGTATCTTTTTTGGTTTAGCGAAGTAAGGGGAATAAATGGAACACATTTTATCGATTTTAATATTTTTTCCAGCCGTTGCCGCATTGATTGGATTTTTAGTACAAAAAGAATCTATTCGAGCGTATGCAATTGCTGTGAGTGCAATTGAATTTCTATTAAGCATTGGGTTGTGGATTGTCTTTGATAATGACAATGCCGGAATGCAGTTTATGGAGATGTTGCCAATTATTCCTTCATACGGAATTAACTATTTAGTGGCAGTGGATGGCATATCGTTGTTTTTAGTCATTTTAACCACCTTTATGACAATGATTTCCTTAATTGGATTAACTGAAAAAAGAGATTTAAAAAACTTAGTCATTTCTGTTTTATTTTTAGAAATGACCATGGTCGCAGTCTTTTTATGTTTAGATGCCATTATTTTTTACCTTTTTTGGGAACTCTCATTGGTACCAATGTTATACATCATTGGAGCATGGGGTGGAAATTTAAGAATTTATGCTTCAATTAAATTTTTCTTGTACACCTTTACAGGATCGTTGGTCATGTTAGTTGGGATGCTTTTTTTAGGGTACGTTTACTATCAAACAACAGGTAATTGGAGTTTTAGTCTTTTAGATTGGAATATGTTGCTTTTACCTTTTGATATGCAGTTATGGCTTTTTGTGGCGTTTTTCTTAGGGTTTGCCATCAAGGTTCCAATGGTACCTTTTCATACATGGCTTCCTTATGCACACGGACAAGCACCAACAATTGGTTCCGTTATTCTTGCGGCGGTGTTATTAAAAATGGGTACCTATGGATTTATCCGATTTTCATTGCCATTGTTTCCCGATGCCACGGCTTATTTTGTTATCCCTATGGCGATTTTAGCACTCATTGCGATTATTTATACTGCCATGGTAGCGTATGCGCAAGAAGATATGAAACAAGTCATTGCCTACTCTTCGGTTTCACATATGGGGGTAATTATTTTAGGAACATTTGCGTTAAATGTTGAAGGAATTGGGGGGTCAATCTTTTTAATGATTTCTCACGGGATTGTTTCAGGTGCGCTGTTTATGTTAGTGGGGGTCATTTATGACAGACGGCACACTAAGCTTATCAGCGAATTTGGTGGCTTAGCTAAAGTGATGCCCAATTACGCCACAATTTTTGCAGTGATGCTTATGGCATCAGTGGGATTACCTTTAACCATTGGTTTTGTGGGAGAGTTTTTATCGTTATTGGGATTTTTCAAAACATCACCTGTTTTAACACTTCTTGCAGGGTTAACGATTATTTTAGGAGCGGTTTACATGTTGGTTATGTATAAAAGAGTCTTTTTTGGTCCTTTAAATAACCCCAAAAATGAGAAATTACACGATGCCAAAGGACGAGAACTCGTTGCATTAATTCCTTTGGTTGCCTTGGTGGTGATTTTAGGGATTTATCCTAAACCCATTTTAGACCCAGTGAATAAATCAGTTACTGCTTTGGTTGAAATTATGCAATTAAAAGCCGTAAATGAAACGACCAAAGCCAAAATCTTATCGGCTAACAGTATTGGGGAGGTGAAATAATGATACCGCCAATTAACATTGACTTAGAGAGTCTAAATTTTATCACCATTGTTCCAATGCTGATTGCTATTTTTGGAGCATTAACCATTTTATGTATTGATTTATTTGCTAAAAAACTGGATAAGTCATTGTATATTATGTTAGCCATTTTGTTTTTAGTGATTGATTTTGGAGTTCTTTACGGATACAGTGGAGCAACTCGAGGATTTTTTGATTTAATGCTTATTGATGGAATCTCTTTATTGGCTCAATTTATTATGATTATTGCCACGATTCTTTTCTTGCTCTTATCGCTTAATAAATTGCGATTCCATGATACCGCGTATCCCGAATATTATGCCTTGTATTTGTTTATGATTGCAGGGTTTCAGTTTATGGTCAGTTCAGATTCGTTGATTTTGATTTTTGTCGGACTTGAAACGGCGTCAATGGCACTGTATGTGATGATTGCTTTACACAATAAAAGCAACTCTCTTGAAGCCGCAATCAAATATTTTACCATGGGTGCTTTAGCCACGGCATTTTTTGCTTTTGGTTCCATGATATTTTATGCACTTACAGGAAGTGTTGAGTTGGGTGTGATTTCTCAAGTCTTAGTCGAATCAGAGTTCGCACACTATCCCATTATTTTAGTTGGGGTTGTTTTTATGATGGCAGCTCTTGGATTTAAGATTTCACTTTTTCCATTTCATACATGGGTTGCAGATGTTTACGAGGGTTCAACGGCATCATTAGCAGGGTTTATGTCTATTGTTCCAAAGATTGCAGCACTTGTTGTGGCATTGAGATTTTTTGAGATTTTTATTGCGGCAGAAGATACCGTAGTACAACTGCTTCTTTATGGGGTTGCGGTATTGACAATGACGATTCCAAATTTAATTGCTTTATTGCAAACCGATATTAAACGAATGTTGGCATTTTCATCGGTTTCTCATGCGGGGTTTGTCATGGTGGCGATTTTATTGGGAACCACCCAAGCTACAACCGCACTCTTTTTATATTGGATTTTATTTTTAGTGACCAACTTAGGTGGGTTTGCAATGTTGTGGATAAACAGAACAAAAGAAAATGGGGCATTTAGCAGTGACCATGCTTTAGAAAAATATTCAGGTTTAATTAAAACGTCACCCATTGCTGCAACCATGATGGGGTTGTTTTTACTCTCACTTGCAGGGGTTCCACCGTTTGCTCTGTTTTGGGGTAAAATGTATTTAATCAGCAGTGCAGTCAATGCTGGGTTTATAGTTTTAGCATTAATTATGGCAATCAATTCAGCCATTGCGGCATACTATTACTTAAAACCTATTGTGTACATATTTTTAAAAGACCCCATTGAAAACAGTAACATTGAGTATTTAAGTAATTCAAGCACACCCATTAAAGCAGTTATTGGATTTTGTGCTGTTGTGACAATAATTTCTATCTTTTTTGTTGAGCCATTATTGGAAATTGTTTCATATTATGTTCAAATTTCAGGCTATTAAAAAACCACTTTATAAGTGGTTTTTTAACCTATGATGTCATTTTATTTGAAATATAATATTTTTAGATAAAATATTTTTTATGAAAAATCAAGAAACCCATCCCAAACGCTTCTCTTTTTCTTCACTTATTGTTGCTACAATAGTGTTATTGGTAATTTTTTTCGTTACGAAAGAACAGTTTGATTTAAAAGAAAAACTTGAACAAGAAGCGATAATAAAAGAGGAAGCTCTTAAAAAAGAAGAGTATCAAAAAGAGTTGATTGACACCATGAGTGTTTCTCAAAAAAAAGCCAATTTTTTAAAACTGGTTGTACCCCCATTAGATGAAGTCTATGAGGAGGAGCTTAACTATTTTAATGAAATCAAAGTTTTAATTAAAAAGAACCCGGATAATGCCATTTTAGAGGGTTTACGTCAAGAATACAATGCCAAAGACAATCTGGAATTGCTTATGGCACTTAAGCCTCATCCCAAATCAATTACACTTGCACAAGCTGCCATGGAGAGTGCTTGGGGAGAATCACGCTTTTTCAAAGAAGCCAATAATCTTTTTGGGGTATGGTCATACAATAAAAATGAGCCCAGAATTGCAGCTTCTTCATTGCGAGGTGAAAAAACCATTTGGCTTAAAAAGTATCCCACCGTCAAAGATGCAATTAAAGATTATTATAAAATGCTTTCAAGAAGTTGGGCATTTAAAGAGTTTAGAGAACTTAATTTTGAGAAAAAAAATCAAAACCCCTATTTGTTGGTGAAAAAACTTCAGAAATATTCTGAAAAAAGAGAGATTTATACCAAAGAACTCTCTTCGATGATTAACTACAATAAGTTTACAAAATTTGATGAAGTCTATTATGAACGACCCAAAATCATTCCAATACCACAACAAGAAATACCGTTAAGTATTGATGAAATACTCGAACATGATGTTCCTCAAAATCGACCAAGCAACATATTAGAAGAGTCTGTAGAGATAGAAGAAATTACTACGAAGGAAAATAATTGAGAACCATACACGTCGCGCACTCACCCGATGCAGATGATATTTTTATGTATTATGCCATTAAGTTTGGTTGGGTAAGTCCAAAAGATGCCAAATTTGAAAATATTGCTGCAGATATAGAAACCCTTAATCAAGCTACGCTTAAAGGTGAATATGACATTTGTGCCATCTCTTTTGCGTTGTATCCTTTTATTAAAGAAGATTATGCCCTATTAAGAACGGCAGTAAGTTTTGGCAATGGTTATGGACCAAAACTCATAAAGAAAAAAGGAACAATTTTAAAAAAGAATTTTAAAGTAGCACTCAGTGGTGAGTTTACGACCAATGCACTGCTTTTTAAAATTGAGTATCCTATGGCTCGAATTACTTATATGAACTTCTTAGAAATTGAACAAGCCGTACTTGATGGCAGAGTTGATGCTGGGGTGCTTATTCATGAATCCATTTTAACGTATGATGAAAACTTAGAAGTGGAACGTGAACTTTGGGATATTTGGCAAGCACATGCAGGCAAAGAGTTGCCTTTGCCTTTAGGAGGAATGTGTTTGCGACGTTCCATTCCTTTACATGCTGCGATTGATTATGAGCAAACACTTATTAAAGCAGTACACGTTGCCAATGCCAATAAAAAAGTGCTTTCTAAAATGCTGATTGAACAAGGACTTATTCGTGTTGATGCACCAACATTAGATAAATATTTAGATTTGTATGCCAACGATGATTCGATAGAGTTAAGTGAAATACAATATGAGGCACTGGATAAACTCTATGAATTGGGTTATAAACATGGGTTTTATCAAAATTTGATTAAATCACGTGATTTTTTAATCCCTGATGAGTATTTAGAACTTCGTTCTAAATAGTAAGAAGTGAGTGGCAAGAAGTGAGTGGTAATTATACGAAACGTGTAGACTTTTCTAAGTATACTTCGATTCATATTGGAGGAGTGCATGAGGTTTTAGTCATCAATGAAATAGGGGATTACTCCGATTTCCAAATCATTGGACGTGGCAATAATCTGCTGATTAATCCTCAAACACAAATCAAATTTGCCATTTTAGGTGAAGCATTTGATTATATTGAG
>NPIG01000663.1_pt2 | contig 18337 bp, 13 predicted proteins | sample 8637441 | NCBI WGS metagenome assembly NPIG01 (sample SAMN07420675, study PRJNA396082) | bioreactor metagenome | isolation source: sample BR6 brine-fed electro-methanogenic bioreactor BR | place: Japan: Kochi | collected 2016-06-14 | reverse complement strand
GTATCTTCAACTTCCATACCACAACAAAGTCCAGCAATGGCAAAACTCATTGCAATTCGATGGTCTCCATGAGAGTTAATGGTGGCTTTTTTTAAACTTCCACCCGTAATTTCATAACCATCTTCAAACTCGGTGTAAGCCACACCGCATAATTTTAAGTTATTGACAACACTTGCAATTCGGTCACTCTCTTTGACGCGTAACTCTTTGGCATTGCTGACTTTAGATTTTCCTTGGGCTAATGACATGGCAATACTTAATGCAGGAAGTTCATCAATAAGCCATGAAATGTTTTCACAAACATCAACTCCTTTTAACTCTTTATGCGAAACAACAATATCACCAATGGGCTCATACACATTTTCATTTTCAATAAATTGTACATCAGCACCCATTCGTTGTAACACTTTATAGGCTTCAATACGCGTGGGATTAAGTGTTACATTTTTAATGGTTACACTTGAGTTGGGGGTAATTGCTGCAGCAACAGCAAAGAAAAACCCAGAAGAAGGGTCTGTTGGAACAGTAATATTCAGAGGTTTCAAAGGCGCTTTAAGTGGTTCTATTTCAATAAACCCATCTTGGTTGGTATGAATATTTGCACCCATACCTTTTAACATTCGTTCAGTATGATCTCGTGTAAGTTCATTCTCTTTATATTTTGATACCCCATTGGCTCGTAATGCGGCTAATATCATGGCAGATTTTACTTGAGCAGAATCAATAGGAGAAACGTACGTGAAGGGATTTAATTGGGCACCTCGAATAAATAAAGGGGCTTTATTTCCCTCTTCTCTTCCATCAATGTTTGCTCCAATACTTCTTAAAGGATCGGCAACTCGTTTCATAGGTCTTTCATGCAGGTATTTATCTCCGACAAGAACAAATGCACCATTTACTGAGGATAAGAAACCACAAAAGAGTCTCATGGCTGTTCCCGAGTTTCCACAATCTAAAACATTTTTAGGTTCAATCAGTGTTGCTTTTGGCGTAATGGTCACACTGCTTTTATCCCGTACTATGGTGGCACCCAATTGTTCTACAATGCTGAGTGTATTTAAAGTATCTTCAGCCGTTAAAAAGTTTTTAATGTTCGAAGTTTCATTGCTTAAAAGTGAAAACATGGCACAACGATGTGAAATGGATTTATCACTGGCAATATTGTCTATGATGACATTAAATGGTTTGACCAATTTTTCGATTAACATAAGATAGCCTTTATCGTAAACCCACACTTAAGTGTGATTGTAATTGTTCTAAGATTTGATTCATAGTACCTGTAATCTCTTCTTCTTCAAGTGTTTTGTGCTCATTTTGAAGAACAAATCGGATGGTCAAACTTTGTTTGTCTCCGAGTTTTTCATCGCTGTAAATATCGACTAAATTAAACTGCTTTATGCTCTCATTGTTTATAGAAGCAATCACATTTTTAATCTCTTTAAATGCCAAACTTTTAGGAGCAATGATACTTAAATCTCGTTTAGAAGCTTGAAATTTAGAGTAACTTTGTGCTTTTTGCAAACCATTTTCGATGGCATCAAAATCAATTTGAGCAATAAAAGAATCGGGTAAATCAAAATCTGCTGCAACACTTGGGTGCAGTTTTGAAATATACCCTACCTCTTTATGGTTCATGATAATAACACCACTTTGGTAAGGATGAATAAAACCATTTTGAATGGTTGTCATGGGTTGGATTTCAAATTGTCCTACACACGTTAATACTTTTTGTGCAAACTCAAAAAAAGTGATATTTTGAGGTTTTCCATGATTTGAAACATCTTCTAACTCTTTGTCTCCACTGTAAATAAAAGAGACTTTTTTAAACTCATCTCGTTGAAGATTAAAGATGGTTCCTATTTCAAAAAGAGCTACTTTTTTAAATCCCAATTTAAAATTATTTGAACATGCTTGTACAAGATTGAGTAAACAAGTTGTTCGATAAGTATTGAGTTCTTGTGTAATAGGATTGAGTAAATCTTTTTTATCCGTAACGGTTTCAAATCCATATTTTTCTAAAAGTTCTTTGGATGAAAAAACATACGTAATGGTTTCAAAAAAGCCATTGGCAATGGCTCTGCTTCGAAGGATATTTTTTTTGATTAAATCATTAGAAACTTTGTTACCTCGATTGACTTCATCAATACAAAGAGGTTTGGATTGAATGTTATCAATTCCAATGATTCGTACAATCTCTTCGGTTACATCGGCAATGTTTTTAATGTCATGTCGAAAGAGAGGAATTTTAATGGATAATACACCACTGACTCCATCTTTTACTTCAAATCCCAAAGCATTTAAAATATTTTCAATTTTGGCTTTTGGGATTTTTTGACCAATAATGGCATTAACTTTTTTGGTACAAATGTCCAATGTGATTTTCTCTTTGTCTTCAATAAAAGTTTCACTTCCTGCATAAATTTGAGCACCATATTTTGAAACAAAAGTGGTAAAATAATCAATTCCTGCTTTAATATTGGGTTCACTTCCTCTTGAACTTTTATAATACAAATCACCTGTTTTAATTTTGGTGTCAAAAACACGCCGTGCTAATACTTCTGGGTCTGTATAGGATGCTTGAATAATATAAATTTCATCGTCTGTATGAGGTTTTTGGGCATTCACGCCTAAAGTGCATAAAAAGTCATTTCCATATACACAATCAAAGCCATTTTTATCTTTTTTAATGTGTAAAAGAGCCAAATCACCTTTGCAAGCAGCATCTTTTTGGGCATAAGCATTTAAAATAACACCCAATGAATGTGTAACATAGGTTAGGGCATCTTCAATTTCATTGCCATTGTAAGCATCAATTAATGCCAAACGAATTTTATGTAAAACAGGGAGTTTAAATTGACTGAAATTGGCAGCTTTAAAAATTAAAGAAGAATCAATGTTACTGGCACACTCAATTTCTAACACTTGCCCAATTCCAAATTCATTGTAATTTAAACTCTTCTCTTCTTCAAAAAGAGGCAAGTTATAACAGGTCGATAACTCTCTGGCTATGCCATTAATACTTAAACAATCTCCACGATTAGCCGTTAATTCAATTTCTATAATCTCGTCGTTGAATACACTGAATTCTTTAAGCTCTTTTCCTAAAACTAATTCACCTATTGAGTGGTCTAGGACTAAAATTCCATCATTGAGTTTTGGCAGACCAATTTCTGTGCTTGAACAAATCATTCCATTTGAAGGTACACCTCGCAGTTTGGCAGGTTTAATTTTGAAATCAGAATTTAATTCACACCCGACAATTGCTACAGGAACATATTGGTCTTCATCCACATTCTTTGCCCCACATACAATTTGTACAACTTCTTGCCCAATATCCACTAAACAGACACTGAGTTTATCTGCATCTGGGTGTTTGCTTTTTTCTAAGACTTTTCCTACAACTACTTTAGAAGGCACAGTAAGTTGTGCAACGCTGTCAACTTCAAGCCCAATAGAGTTAAGAGTTTTGCAAATTTCATCGGTTGATATTTTTGAAATATCGATAAATTCTTGTAACCAAGTTCGTGTAACTATCATTTAAATTGTCCTAATAATCTTAAATCACTCTCAAACAGTGATCGTAAATCTGAAATATTGTGAATGAGCATGGCAAATCGCTCAACGCCTAAACCAAAGGCATAACCACTGACATTTTCATATCCTACGGCTTTAAATACGTTTTCATCAACAATACCACAGCCTAATACTTCCAGCCATCCCGTTTGTGAACAGACTCGGCAACCACTCCCTTTACAAAATACACACGAAATATCAACTTCGGCACTGGGTTCTGTAAAAGGGAAAAATGAGGGTCTGAATCGAACATTAACATCGCCAAAAGTGTGGTGTAAAAACTCTTCTAAAACATGTTTCAAATTGGCAAATGAGATTTTATCGGCACTGTCAACGACAAGTCCTTCAATTTGATTAAACATAGGTGTATGCGTTAAGTCAAAATCTCTTCGAAATACGGTTCCAGGGGCAATCATACGAATGGGAGGCTTAGTTTTAAGCATGGTTCTAATTTGTACGGGTGAAGTGTGTGTTCGTAAGAGCGAAAAATCTTTATTGTAAAAAGTGTCTTGCATATCACGGGCAGGGTGATATTTTGGTAAGTTTAGTGCTTCAAAATTGTGAAAATCATCTTCAACCAATGGACCTTCTTCAACTGAGAAGTTTAAGTTTTGAAAATACGTAATAATGGCGTCCATTGTTCGCATTACTGGATGTACAGCTCCTACACTGGAATCATTATTAAACATCGTTACATCAATTCTTTCAGTTTCTAATTGAGCATTTAGTGCCACTTTTTCCAATTGCTCTTTTTGAGCATCTATGGCAGAAGTTATTGCTGTTTTTTGTTCATTGAGATTTTGAGCAAACTCTTTTTTTTGTTCGTTGGGAATATCTTTTAGTTTTGCAAACTCTAAGGTTAAAAATCCTTTTTTACCTAAGGTTTCAACTCTGAGATTTTCAAGCACATCTAACGATGTTGCATTCTGAATTTTATCAAGCCACTCTTTCAATATAGTTCTCCATTTATAATACTCTTGTTTAGTTAAAATCGCTATTGTACTTAAATTTTTATTAGAGTTTGGTTATAATATTTCAGAGTTAAATTCAAGGAAATGAAATGTGTATTTTTTGTAAAATTATTAAAGGTGAAATACCCAATAGAACGGTTTTAGAAAGTGATGAGTTTTTATGTTTTGAGGATATTAATCCTGCATGTAAAATCCATGTTTTGATTATTCCTAAAGAGCATTATGACTCGTTTGATGTTATCCCTCCCAAACTTATGGCAAATATGACAGAGTTTATTCAAAAAGTGGCTTCAAAACTGGGCGTTAAGCAAAGTGGTTATCGACTCATTACAAATATTGGAAATCACGGTGGACAAGAAGTTGCACATTTGCATTTTCATTTATTAGCAGGGGAAAAAGTAGGGCGATTGGCGTGCAATGACAAGTGACAAGTGACAAGTGAAAGGCGGAGTGACTTTCTCGTTACTTGTTACTCTTTACTCGTTACTTTTAGGAATTAGCAAAAGCTCCTAAACTCATCAGCTTTTTGTATCGATTTTCATAGCGTTGTTCAGGCGTTAATTGTCTTAACTCTTTGAGTTGATTTAAGAAGTAATCGCCCAAAGCTTTACACGCTTCCTCTTTTTTTCGATGACCTCCTACTAAAGGTTCATTAATCACATCATCAATTAAATTAAGATCTTTGAGTGCTTCAGCAGTAATTTTAAGTGAATTTGCGGCTGTTTCTGCTTGTGAAGGGTCATTCCATAAAATGGCAGCACACCCCTCAGGTGAAATGACTGCATAAACAGAGTATCTCATCATGGCGAGTTTATCAGCAATTGAAATGGCTAATGCCCCTCCTGAACCACCTTCTCCAATCACTACTGAAATGGTAATGGTTTTTAAATCTGAAAACTCAAATAAATTTTTTGCAATGGCTTCACTTTGATTTCTCTCTTCTGCCCCAATTCCTGGATATGCACCTGGAGTATCGACTAACATTAAAATGGGGAGATTAAATTTTTCTGCCATTTTAGCACATCGAAGCGCTTTTCTGTATCCTTCTGGATTGGGCATACCAAAATTTCGTTTGAGTTTGTTTTTCGTTCCTCGACCTTTTTGTTCCGCAATGACCATTACTTTTTCACTGCCAATGTAACCAATATAACAAATGATGGCTTGGTCATCATTAAAGTGTCGATCTCCATGAATTTCATACGCATCCGTGAGTAAAGCTCGAATATAATCTAAGGCATAAGGACGATCTGGATGTCGTGCCAGTTGAAGTTTTTGATAATCTGTAAGATTTTTAAAGGTTTTTTCAACCTCTTTTTCGAATTTAGCTTGCAATATCTCTACGGCATGTTCATCTGCTTTTGATTTTGCAACTATAATTTCTTCTTCGATGTTTTTAAGCTTTTCTTCAAATGGTAGATAAGTTGCCAATGTTTTCCTTTTTAAAAAAGGCTCTTTGAGCCTTTAATCGATATATTATTTATTTGAATTTTGTAAAAATGACAGAGGCGTTTGTTCCTCCAAACCCAAAGTTATTACTCATAACGGTTGTTAATTCAACATTTCGTGCTGTATTTGCAACATAATCCAAATCACATTCAGGGTCTTGATTTTCAATATTAATTGTTGGAGGAATAATTCCTTCATTTAATGCTTTAATGGTGAAAATAGCTTCAATAGCCCCAGCTGCACCTAAACAGTGACCAATTTGACCTTTCGTTGAAGAGACCAATGGAGCATTCTCTTTTCCAAAAAGTTCTTTAATGGCTTTGGTTTCATTGACATCACCTACAGGAGTTGAAGTTCCGTGGGCATTGATATAATCAATATTAACATCAGCTCCCGTAATATTTTTTGCCATTGCCATGGCTGCTTTCATTGCTCTTAGTGGTCCATCCATTACAGGCGCTGTAATATGGTTTGCATCACCACTTTCTCCAAAACCAATTACTTCTGCGTAGATTTTTGCTCCTCGTTCTTGGGCTGATTCTAAACTTTCAAGTACCAATGCTCCTGCACCTTCTCCCATAACAAAACCATCTCTTCCACTGTCAAATGGTCTTGAAGCAGTTTTTGGGTCTTCATTTCGTGCACTTAAGGCTTTCATTGCAGCAAATCCACCCACACCAGCACCACAAATCGCACTTTCAGCACCTACGGCCAAAATTCTGTCTGCTCCGCCTAACATAATGGTTTTAACCCCATCTGCAATGGCATGAGTTGAAGCGGCACACGCGGTAACATGCGATAAACTTGGACCTTTTAATCCGTGTTCAATTGAGATAAATCCTCCCAACATATTCACTAAAGAAGAGGGAATAAAAAATGGAGATATTTTTCTGGGACCTTTTGTTTCACATACAACAGAGTTTTTCTCAATAGTTGATAATCCACCAATTCCAGAAGCTGAAACGATTCCAAATCGTTCAGAAATTGCATCATCGACTTTTCGGTTTTCATTGGTAACAAATCCTGAATCAATCATGGCTTCTTGAGCGGCTTTGAGTCCTAATTGGATAAATCGGTCAGCTTTTTTGACCTCTTTTTTATCCATTACAGTTGTTGGGTCAAAATCTTTGACTTCTCCTGCAATTTGAACAGGATAAGAACTTGCATCAAAAAGGGTAATAGTATCTATACCGCACTGTGCATTTACTACTGCTTTGAATGAATCTTCTACATTGTGACCAACGCAATTAATAGTACCAATTCCTGTTATAACTACTCTTCTCATTTATGCTCCATATTTATGTATTATTTAAATTATTCAATTTTTTGAATTATATTCATAGCGGTTGTAAAAAATTCAATATTTTAAATAAAAAGTCAGATAAACTGACTTTTTTATTTAAATATAACTTACGCGTGGTCTTCCACGTATTTAATAGCGTCACCCACTGTTAAGATTTTTTCTGCATCTTCATCAGGGATTTCGATATCGAATTTTTCTTCCAATGCCATAACCAATTCAACAACATCTAAAGAGTCAGCGCCTAAATCTTCGATGAATTTTGAATCCTCTTTGACTTCAGCTGGATCGCAATCTAATTGCTCTACTACTACTTCTTTTACATCATCTAATAATGCCATTTTCTTTCCTTTTAAAAAATTGTCCTGCAATTATACCCAAAAAGATTTTAAATATTCTTTTATAAAGTTTAAACTGCTAATTTCACTTAGACGTAGAGTCCACCATTGACTTTTAAAATTTCCCCTGTAATGTAGCTTGAATGATCACTTAATAAAAAAGCCACGGCTTGAGCCACTTCTGAAGCTGTTCCAAAACGTTTGAGTGGGATATTTTTTTCATACTCTGCTTTGACCTCTTCTTTGAGTTCATGTGTCATATCAGTTTGAATAAATCCAGGTGTTACTGCGTTGTATCGAATCCCTCTTGAAGCAGCTTCTTTGGCAAACGATTTGGTCATGGCATTTAAGCCTCCTTTAGACGCAGAATAGTTTGTTTGTCCAGGATTTCCCATTTCTCCAACAATTGATGAGATGTTAACAACCGAACCAAATTTCTTTTTCCCCATTGCTTTTAAGGCTTCTTTACAACCAATAAAGGCAGACGTTAAATTGGCACTAATAACATCATTAAAATCATCAACGCTCATACGTAATGCCAATTTATCTTTGGTAATACCAGCATTGTTAACCAAATAAGATAACTCACCATCAGCATCTACAATAACTTTTATTGCAGCTACAAACTCTTCTTCTTTGGTCACATCTGCTTGAATAACAGCAGCTTTTCCACCATTTGATTCAATCTCTTCTTTGATTTTAAGAGCTTCTTGCGCTCCGCTTCGGTAATTAATCCATACTTTTAATCCGTATGAAGCCAATGTTTTGGCAATTTGTGCACCTATTCCTCTGCTGGCACCAGTAATTAGTACATTTGATCCTGTAAATGTCATAGCTTTTCCTTTTTAAATTCTATTTGGGATAATTTTTTTGTATTCTAGCAAAAAAATGTTTTATAAATCTTTGGCAAGAGTAAACATGTTGTGATAGTTTTGCGTATAATCTTGGCAAATTTCACATACATTTCCTTGATTTTTATGAATAAAAGCATTATTGCATTGTTCGCATTTGATGTATTCAAATTCAACCAATTTTTCGGCTTTATCAAACATAAACTCAATTAAGTCAATCTCCTCTTTTTCTTTAATGGCATGGGGTTGACACACATCATGGCAAATGTTACACCCAATACATTTTCCACTTTGAAAAAAAATACTCTCTTTACTTGAACTTTGAAACAACGCATTGGTTGGACAAAAGGTAATACACTCCACACAATTCGTACAATGTTCAAACTCAATCTTTTGATTAAACAAAGGCAAATGTTCCGTTGATATTTGCGTATTGGTAATATCTTCGCATACCAATTTTAATGAGTTTTTCAATAAAACCATTTTTGCAGGGAGTGTTTTTTGATGTTCGACAAGCTTTTGACTCATTGTGTTTGGTTGTTGTATCTCTTGGTTGGTGTGCATAATATTTTTAAATAAAGCACGACGTGTGGTATTTTCAATGGGTGTTTGATGTGGTTTTAAAAATAAAGAGTACTCGACTCCTATGGTTGATAAAAAATGATTGCACAAATGAACTTGCTCTTCAATGTAATCTAAATCACGCACGCAATCCATAGGGTGATACTCTAAAAAAATGGTGTGTTTGGCTCTTAAAATCAACGAGATTAATGTGGAGGCATCAAAAATACCAAAATGAGGAATGTCAATCTTTTCAACAATGGTATTGACTTCTTTTTTTAAAAAAGAGAAAATAAAATGAATCACATCAAAGCTCTCTAACTGTAAGCTTTGTGTGGGGCAAATTCCTATACATGCGCCACAAGAAGTACACAACTCTTCAAAAAGTTTGATTTTATTTTTATAAATGCCCAACGCGTTTTGTTCACAACGTTCAAAGCAGAGTTGACAATCATTAAATAAATACTCATTGCGTAGACACTTTAACGCATTGAGTGAAAACAGATTATTGGTTTGAATAAAATTAATATTTTCCAAACTTACACCCCTCTTTTATTGTTCCAAATTCGAATATGCAATCGATCTGAATAGTTAAAGTTATTTTGTATTGCCATATCAATAACGCTTTTGGCATGGCAATTAAGTTCGTCCAAGTTTTCTCCCATGGGCATAACATACACTTCTACTTTTGGAATTTGACGTAAAAGTGCTTGGATTTCTATTAAAGCTTTAGGGATAAAATTTTTATCAANNATAGGTCTGAGCTTGCTCGATAATTGTCGATAAAGCTTTGATATTAACTCTTTTTTTCAAAGATTCCCCGCTGTTACTGAGTTTGACACTGAGTGAAAAAAGTATCTTTTTTTGATACGCTTGGGTAAAATCAATCATTAAAGAACCGTTACTTTCAATGGTCACATTAAAATGGGCATGGATAAAATATTCTAAAAGTTTTTGAAACTCTTTATCGTTCCAATAAATAAGCGGTTCTCCCCCAGTAATAACAATATCGGGCTTATAATTTAAAAAAAGTTTTTCTACTTCGTGAATAATTTGGGTATGGGATTCATATCGTTTCCAGTGAGTTTTAAAAGCTGAATCCACCGCATAATAGGAGTCACAAGAGTATTTGGTTTCCCCTTTTGGTGTGGTGTAAGCCACATTAAAACCAGAACAGCTCATGTTGCATTTTCCAAAACGAATAAACACAGAAGGCGTGCCTATTTTTTTTCCTTCCCCTTGAATGGTTGGACCAAAAATCTCACTGATTTCAAGCATAAACAGTACTTTTACTTTTAGGGGTTTCAAAAAATTCTACATGGGAGACTTTAACGCCTAAAGGTTCCATTTTTTTAGCAATAATACCCAAAAGCCAAGCAGAAATATTTTCGCTTGTGGGAATAAAATCAACAATCACATATCCTTGATACATTTCATGAATGTGTAAAGCTTCATCTTGTAAAAGAGCAAAATCGACGGTTTTATACCCTTGGGGGTGTATAATCAAATGCTTTTTGTCTTTAAAATGCGGTAACAAAGTCTCAAACAAAGGGTCATGACTGTCAATGATAAATTTGTGGTCAAGGGTATCATCTAAAAATGATTTAAACCAGTTAAGGTGTTTAAAATCTGTTACCATACCGTTGTGTAGGTTTTGACTCTCTAAGTGTATGAGAATGGTTCCTTGATGTCCATGTAAATGTCGGCACATTAAACAAGCATCTATGGAGAACTCAGGATTGAGTTCTTGAGACCACACACGGTGTCCATAACAAAAATCAAACTGTTTGGTTATTTGCCATTTCATCTATAAAAAAACCCTTTTGTGAAAAAAATTAAGCTTTTAGTATAGTGTAATTTTGCTTGTAAACAGATTTTTTAAAGACATTTGAATCTATAAGCAAAGGTCAAATTTTTAACAAATGGTTGTGCAAAAGCAAACGATAAACCTTGTGTGNNTGTAATCAACACCCGATTCACTTTGTGAGATACTTTTTATTTTGAAAACATATATGATGATCTCTTTTTCAAATGTAAAACTCAAGGTTTTATTTAAAACACTGTCTTGTATTACTAAGGTTGAACTGTATAAAGACAAACTCTCTTCAATGCTTTGTTGATTTATTTTCAAACTCTCATAATGGCTGAAGTGTAAATTCCACTCTAAAATATAGAGTAAAGGCTCTTTATGGTGAGAATCCACATCAATGCGAGATTTAATGGTATTGGATGTAAAAAGAAACTCTTTTTTTAGTGTGGTTGCATAGGCGTTAGGACGATAAACTCCTCCTTTTCGTTCCAAGTGCAGAGAGTTTTTTGAATGAGATATTGTTTCAAAAGGTTGATTGGCAAAATCACCAAACTCACAAAAGGTGTTGGATTGGAAAGATTCAAGAGTAAACGATTCATCACTAATATGGTCAATCGCAGATTTTTTTAAATACCAATCGACGTGAAAATCCAAATCTTCTTGCGTAGTTAAAATATTGTTGTGAATGGTTGAACTCTCTTCTTGAGTACTTTCACACTCTTGTTCTTGAACAGTTTTTGTAATCTTTTCGTGATAAATCTCTTTATAACGCGTCAGAGTATTTTGCACATTAAAACAGAGGTCACGCAAATCAAGTTCAACGATTTGACCCCCATTTTTACAATCAATGATGACCAAAAGAGTTGGAGTAAAAAATTTATACTCTTTGTAGGAATTTAAATTAATGTCAAGAACTTCACTGTGATGGTCTTTATTTAAAAGATTCTCACACTCAATGATATATTTATAGGCATTATCGCGTAAATTGGGCAGATAAATTCCTCCAAAAATGCCGTGCCACAATACGTCGTTGCATTGGGTTTTGTAGAGAGTTTTTTTATATTTAGCACTGTTGTCATTTTTTCTTGAAAGTTCAAGAGAACGTTTGTGAAGCCAATTGCTCTCTTGGTATTTGAGAAAAAAGTTTTTCCAAATACCTCCTCGAATAAGATACTCTAAGTGTGAATTTTGTTCAACGAGATTTTTATAATCATGGGCTAAATTGGGCAATATCGACCACTCTTGCATTTCATGATATGAAACAGTGGGCAAATATGCCAAAGAAATCGCGTGGTTTTGAGTATAGTATTCATTAAATGTTTGCACTTCAATCGTTTCATCGTCTAACGTTGTTTGGAAAAAATCTCTCAACCAATTTTGTTCATACACTTTTTCATAGGTTTTAGGCCAGACTCCAAACTTTTCTCCATCATCAAAAATAATAGCAGCATTTTTGCCTTCTTCATTGGCAATTCCATGTAACGTTTCTTGTGTTTTTTCAATTGATGCAAAGGGAATAACATACCGCAAAGCTTTGTTAATGGGGAATAATGCAATGGTATTATTGCTGTTTTCACTCATAAAATAGCCATTTAAGTTGTGCATATCATGTCCTGCTGCAATTAAATGGTAGTCGTCCACAATGACATATTCAATTTGGCATTTTTGTAAATCATCGATAATAGAATCATCCCAAATACGTTCTGTCAGCCAAAGTCCTTTGGGCTTTTGATTAAAGTTTTTTTCAATAAAACGGCTGAGCATTTTAATTTGTGCAACTCTGTCACTGCTTGGAATTGAAGCTAAAATGGGTTCATAAAATCCCCCTGTGAAAAACTCAATTTGAGAAGAGATTTCTTGCATCAAAGCAAACAACGAAGGGCGATTTTGTTGGATAAATTCAAATAACCAACCACTAAAATGTACGGAACATTTAAATTGTGGGAACTCTTTTAAAAGGGTAAAAAAAGGTTCATACGATTTTTCAATAATTTCATAGACCACATGGTCAAAGTTATCAATGGGTTGGTGACAGTGTATTCCAAAAAGTAAACGTGTTTTCATGATGTAACCTTATTGAATAAAATGACACATTTTAGTGTAAAGAGAATTAAAAATTATACATTTTTATGACATTATTAATAATTTGTAGTAGAATACTATCATAAAGTAATGATAAAGCCATTACAAAAATGGAAAAATTTGAGACTTAATTGTAATAAAGATAAAGTATAATTTAAGATTTAGCATAATAAAAAATTTGAAAAAAGGTAAACCATGGCAATAGCGATTATGACTTCAGGTGGAGATTGTGCAGGGATGAATCCTGCGATTAAGCAGTTTGTGGATTATTGTTACTCTAAAAATATTCAACCTTATTTGATTTATGACGGTCTTGAAGGCTTGATTGATAACACCATTATAAAAGCCAGTTATGAGGATGTGGCAGGAATTATGCACGAAGGGGGGACTAAAATTCGTTCTTCGCGTTCCAAACGATTTTTTGAGTTAGCGTATCGAGAGCAAGCGTATAATAATTTACAGCAACACGGTATTGATAAAATTGTTGTATTAGGTGGCGATGGTTCATTTCGTGCTTTTAATCAATTTTATAACGATTTTGGGATTAATTTTGTGGGTATTCCCTCAACCATTGATAACGATATTTTTGGTACGGATTATTGTTTGGGAGTGGATACGGCTTTAAATATGATTCGAAGTGCTACTGATGCGATTCGTGATACATCGGCATCTTTTAAACGAGCGTGTGTAATTGAAACCATGGGAAGAGATTGTGGATATTTAGCACTTGTAACAGCCATTACATGTGGGGCTGAGGTGTGCATGATTCCTGAGTTGGAATATGATTTAGATAAAATTGCCAAACGATTGAAAAAAGAGTTGGATAACGGACGAAAATATATTGTGTGTGTGGTATCTGAGGGGTGCAAAAAAAATGTGTGTACCAGTACCCAAGAGATTGTCAATTGGCTTGAAAAAGATTTGGGTATTGAGACTCGAGCTACCATTTTAGGGCATGTTCAACGAGGAGGCAATCCCACTGTTTTTGATCGTCTAATGGCATCTGAGTTTACGACATATGCCGTGGATTATTTGCTTGAAAATGAAAAGAGCAACACTGTTATTGTTTATAAAAACAGTCAATTTGAATTTGTTTCCATTGAGTATGTTAATTCAGGTAAATATGAAATCAAAAAAGAGTTGCTGGATTTAGCCAGACGGTTAGTCAATTAACAAAAAGGAGGTCAAGATGAAAGCCATAGTACTAGCAGGAGGATTTGGAACGCGAATTCAACCATTAACGAACTCTATTCCAAAACCCATGCTTCCTATTTTAAATCGACCAATGATGGAACACATAATTGTTAAATTACGTGATGAGCTGAACATTAAGCATATAGCCGTGATGTTGTTTTTTAAACCTGAAATCATTAAAAACTATTTTAAAGATGGCAGTGATTGGGGCGTTGAAATCACCTATTATTTGCCTGATGATGATTATGGAACAGCTGGAGCCATTGCTTTTGCACGAGATTTTTTAGATGAAACGTTTATTATTGTCAGCGGTGATTTGGTGACCAATTTTGACTTTAAAAAAATCAAAGCCTTTCATGAAAGTAAAAAATCAAAACTGACCATTACACTGACATCTGTTGAAAATCCTTTACAATTTGGGGTAGTTATTGCCAATAAAAAAGGAGAAATTGAGAAATTTTTGGAAAAACCCAGTTGGGGAGAAGTCTTTAGTGATACGATTAATACGGGTATTTATGTCTTAGAACCTGAAATTATGCAACACATTCCATATGGACAAAATTTTGATTTTGCCAAAGATTTGTTTCCCAAATTGATGCAAGAAAATATTACGCTTTGGGGGTGTTCACTGCAGGGATATTGGCGTGATGTAGGAAATCCTGAAAGTTATCGAGAGGTCTATAAAGATATTTTTAAAAATGAGGTTTTACTCCAATTTAAAGGGACAAAACCCATCACTCCCACAGCAACTATATATGCTCAAGAAGGAGTTGAAATTGACCCTAAAGTGCGTTTAAAAGGGATAATAGTCTTAGGAAAAAATGTTAAGATTTATGAGGGTGTGACCTTAGAGAATGTTTGTATTGGGGCGTACAGTAAAATCAAAAAACATGTAGAACTCATTGATTGTGTAGTATGGAATGATGTAAGTATTAATACCAAAACCAAACTCAAAAATGCCGTTATTTGCAACAATAACAGAATTGATGAAGAGGTTAAAGCCTCTTTGGGTGTGATTGTGGCTGAAAATTGTGAAATCAATAAAAAAGTGAGTTTTGAACGTGATGTTGTCATTTGGCCCGATAAAATTATTGATGAAAAATCGCTTGTGAGTCAAAATATTATTTGGGGAGATAAATACAAATTCTCAATTTTCCAAGCAGGACGAGTCATAGGACGTACGAACATTGAACTCTCTTCTCAAATGTCAGCAAAACTAGCAGAATCATTTGGTTCGATTTTGCCCATTGGAAGCAATGTCTATGTTTCAAGAGATTATCATAAAAGTTCACGAATGCTCAAACGAGCCTTTTTAAGTGGAATGCTCTCAACAGGGGTGAATGTCTTTGATGTGGAAAATGTCTCTTCAAATGTTATGCGACACAGTTTAGCCAATAACGACAAAGTCATAGCAGGTATTCACATACGACAATCGGTGATTAATGAGAGTGAAACGGAGATGATTTTTTACACCAATGAAGCCTTGCCCATGGACACCAATTTAGCAAAATCCGTGGAGAGAATCTTTTTTTTAGAGAATTTTAGACGCGTTCATTACAATCAAATTGGCGATATTTACGAAAACGAAAAGATTGTTCAAACATACGTAGAAGACATCAGCAAACAAATTGACTCTTCGGTATTACAAAATAAGAATATTAAAATTGCCACAGATATTATGTTTGGTTCAACATCCAATATTTATCCTAAAATTATCAATGAATTGGGCATTGAATCGATTATTTTAAATGCGTATAAAGATGATAAGCAACTGCAAAAAATTCCTTCAATTATTCAAAAATCGCACCATGATGTAGGTAAAATTGTAAAATATTTGAATTTGGATTGCGGGTTTTTAATCTATCCCAATGGGCAAAAATTGCAAATTGTGTGTGACGATGGAAAATTGTTGGGTGATTATGTGGCACTGTTGGTGATTTTGGAGTTGTTGGATAAAACCAGTTCAAAAAAAATCAAAGTCTTTTTACCGGCTTGGGCACCTGATTTTATTGAGTATGAAAATATTGAAATTACTCGAGGAAAACTTGAAAACTTTAAAGGAACCCAGTTAAATGAGTTTGATTTAATTGCCAACACTGATGGACACTATGCATTTACTCAGTTTGGATTTACGAGCGATGCGTTGTATGTCAGTTTTAAAGTCTTAGAACTGTTAAGTAAAAGTGAACTTAAACTCTCCGAAGTGGCACAATCTTTAACTCCTTTTTCCTATCGAGGTGAAAATATTGCATGTAAAAGTACCCTAAAAGGGAAAATGATGCGAAAATTTTTAGAAGAAGCCCAAGAAAAAAGACACACAACTGCTGATGGGGTTAAAATTTGGCTAAATAAAAAAGAGTGGATTTTAATGGTGCCAGACCAACATCGAGAGTTTTTAAATATCTATATTCAAGCCAAAAATGTGGAGAGTGCCAATAAAATTTTTGAGAAATTTTATAAAAAAATAGAGAAGTGGAAAGATGAATAAAAAACTTTACTTAAGCTTTTTATGGCATATGCACCAACCTTACTATATGGATGAGAGTAATCATAAAATCAGTATGCCGTGGGTTTTTTTGCATTGCTTAAAAGATTATTACGATATGCCTTATTATNNTTTGCAGAAACATACCAAGATAAAAGCCACGTTTAATTTAGTGCCTTCACTTTTGGAGCAAATCCAAGCATACAGTAAAAATGAGTATAAAGATAAACTGCTGGAAATTATGCAAAAAGAGGTCGAATTTTTAAGTGAATATGAGACAGAAAAACTCTTTGAGTATCTTTTTTTAAGCAACTATGAGAATATGATAAAACCTTTAAAAAGGTATGATGAGCTTTATTTAAAATATCAAAGTCATCAAAGCTTTGAAGGCATTTTTACCCAAGAAGAGATTTTGGATTTAGAAATTCTTTTTTTGCTTTCTTGGTGTGGCAATTATTTAAGACAGAACAATGCTTTTATTAAAGCACTTTTGTTGCAAGAAAAAGATTATACTCATGCCCAAAAAACAGAATTTTTTGAAGAGCTTTTTGCCTTTATTCCTACCATTATTCCCTATTATCAAAGCTTAGAAGCCAAAGGGCAAATTAGTATTTCAACGACCCCTTTTTATCATCCTATTTTGCCTTTGCTCTTGGACAGACAAAGTGCCAAAGATGCCAAAAAAGAGGTTATGTTACCCAATAGCCAAGCACACTATAAAGAGTTTGCCCAATTGCAAGTTGAAAAAACGTTGGAATATTATGAAACTCTTTTTGGGAAAAAAGCCACAGGATTTTGGCCCAGTGAAGGCAGTGTGAGTTTAGAAACTATGAATCTTTTGGCACAAAATAAGATTTCATGGGCATGCAGTGATGAAGAGATTTTGTACAAAACGGTCTTAAAATCCAAACAAGAGAGTTTGTATTTTCCGTATCGTTTAACCTTTCAAAATCAAAGTATTGATCTGTTCTTTCGAGACAAATATCTAAGTGATTTAATAGGCTTTGAGTACAGTTCGAAAGAGTCAAACAGTGCAGCACGAGATTTTCTTTCTCATTTGCATACCATTTACCTCAATTCCAAACAATCGTGTTTGGTCAGTGTGATTTTAGACGGAGAAAATGCGTGGGAATATTATCCCAATAATGCCCAAGATTTTTTTAAGGCGTTGTACTCTTTGTTGGAAAAAGAGCCATGGTGCGAAACTCTTTTGTTTGATGAGGTTAAGCAGTGTAAAGAGTTAGAATATAAAGAGATAACACATTTAGCCACAGGCAGTTGGATTAATGCCAATTTTGATATTTGGATTGGAAGCCATGAAAAGAATCGAGCGTGGGAACTGTTGGATATGACCAAAAATGCCTTTGATTTACACAAAGCTCATTTGGATGAAATCTGTATAGAAAAAATTCAAAAAGAGTTTATGATAGCGTTGGGAAGTGATTGGTTTTGGTGGTATGGCGATGACCATTATACGGTTTTAAAATCAAAATTTGATAAACTCTTTCGTAAACATTTAAAAAATATTTATGGTTTAATGAAAGCAGAGATTCCCATGGAGATTTTAACCCCTATTGTGGCAAAAAATCCTTTAAGTCGTTTTCATACCAAACCCACACAAAAACATCAACCCATTATTGATGGGCGAAAAACCAATTTTTATGAGTGGTTGTATGCAGGTTATGTCGATTTAAAAAAAGATTTTAGTACCATGGATACTTCTTCT
>NPIG01000921.1_pt1 | contig 18367 bp, 18 predicted proteins | sample 8637441 | NCBI WGS metagenome assembly NPIG01 (sample SAMN07420675, study PRJNA396082) | bioreactor metagenome | isolation source: sample BR6 brine-fed electro-methanogenic bioreactor BR | place: Japan: Kochi | collected 2016-06-14 | reverse complement strand
CACTTTGATGAAAAGGTTGCCGAAACTGAAGAGCATGCTGGTGCCCACCAGGACGGAATAAGCGAGGAATACGGGGCCGTAGGCGACCGTGGGCGGCATGCCGGCGCGGAATTCCAGGTCGCGAATATACCAGGGCGTGCGAATGGTGGCGAGCAGCGCAAAGCCCCCCGCATAGAGAAGGACCAGCGCCCATTTCACGCCCTGGAAACGCTGATACGGGAAAAAGACGATGAAGTGGTAGAAAGTCGCGGGCAGGAAGCAGGCGGCGGCAAAAGTGGCTTGTATCCAGAAACGGGCGTCGGCCTCGGAGCCGGCGTGGATGATCATGATCACGCCGAGCGCCCACAGCGAAATGTTCAGCGAAAGCAGCGCGAACATGCGGTGCGTGCGCTTCCAGGGATTGCGCATGAGCACCACGGCGCCGAGGGCGAAGCTGAGCGCCACCGAGAGGAGCAGCAGCGTCGTGGCTACGCGTATTTGCGTCAGTTCAATCATCAGGCCCNNTCGCGCTGTGCGTGCCGCCGAAACTGATGGCGGTGACGAGCGCGGTGCTCACATCATTCAGCCGTGCGATACGCGGCACGAAATCCAGGTCGCAAGCCGGGTCGGGATCCTCGAGATTGACCGTGGGGGCCACGGTGCCGTCGCTCAATGCGAGCAGGGCCGCGGCCACCCCAAGCATGCCCCCGGCGCTGTACGCCTGGCCAATCATCGATTTCACCGCCGAAATGGGCACGCGGTAGGCCTGCGCGCCCAAGGCGTGCTTGTAGGCGTTCGTCTCCGTGCGGTCGTACATTTCCAGGGACACCCCGTGAGCCTGCACGTGGTCGATGTCTTCGGGCACGACGCCGGCTTCCGTCATCGCGCTGCGCATGGCCCGGGCCAGGGAAAGCCCCTCGGCTTCGAGCACGAGCGGGTTCCGCGCCTCCGCCGAAGCGCCGTGGCCAAGCACCTCGGCCAGAATCGGGGCGCCGCGGGCAACCGCGTTCTCGTAGCGTTCCAGCGTGACGGCGCACGCGCCTTCGGCCAGCACTATGCCATCCCGGTGCCGGTCGAAAGGCCGCATGGCCCGTTCCGGGTCGTCATTGCGTTTGGACAGGATGCCGAGCGAACAGGCCGTGGCAAAGGACATGGGAAAGATGGGCGACTCCGTGGCGCCGACGACGGCGGCATCGACGCGGCCCAGCCGGATCTGGGTGCAGCCCCAGGCGAGCACGTCGAGCCCCGTGGCGCAACCGCTGGAAATCGTGATGGCCGGGCCGCGCAATTCCATGCTGACTGTTGCGTGGGCCGTGGCGGCGTGCCCGGAGAAGGCCGAGGAAGCATAACGGCTCACCTTCTTGAATCCGCCCGTCTGCCAGGCTTCGACCTGGTCCTGGTACGCCTCATTGGGCGAACCGATGCTCGTGCCCATGCCTGCGGACATGCGCTCCGCGTCATAACCCGCCTTGTCGAGCTCGGCGTCCTGGAACGCGAGTTGACCGGCCGCGACGGCCTGGTGCACGTGGCGGTGCCAGTTGCGCACGACACTCTTTCGCATGAAATCGCCCGGCTCAAAGCCGCGCAGTTCGCCGGCGATCTGGGATGGAAACTCGGATGCGTCGAAGCGCTCGATACGACGGATGCCGGAACGGCCCTGCCGCAGCGCATTCCAAAAGTCCACGCGTCCAATGCCGTTGCAGGCGAGCACCCCGAGGCCTGTAATGACAACGCGCGGCACGGGATTCCACCCGCCCGCGCCGGCGGCCATTGCCTTCCTATCGCTATCCTGCGCCCTCATGGTTCAGTTCCCAACCGCGGCAAGCACTGGGGTGAACGGGCGGAACCGCACAGTGTTCGTGGAAGTGGAGGCGGCGTCGTTGAAGCGCCCCAGGAGTTCTTCCAGGCTCCGCGTGTCGAAGCAGTAGAGTTCGCGCCGCAGTTCGTCGAGATAGCCGCGCCGCTCCGGCGCGGGCAGCAATTCAGCCAGCAGCACCTCACTCGGCGACAGTCCCTGCGCAATGCCAAGCGCCGCAACGTCTTCACAGAGGGCGCCGTGCTCCTGCGCTATCCGTTGCACGCTCCAGCCCGACATCCGGTAGGGCAGGAAGAGCGCGGCGGGCGGCAGCCACGCGGGCCGCAGGTCGCGGGCGCCTGCCCATTTCCCGTGCCTCGTCCAGTCGGCGCGAAACTGATACGCCGGGGCCCGCTGAAGCCAGAGCGAACCTTCCTCCGGTTCGGGTGGCGCCACATGGACACTGCCGGGCTTGCATCGCTGCAGCAGGCGCAGGGTTTCCGCGTGCGTGTGATAGTCGTCCAGTGGACAAGGGTAGGTCAGGCCGACTGCAACATGGAGTCCGGCCCGTTTGCAGGACTGCAGAACCTCCTCCATGCGCGTGACCCCAAAGCCGTTGCCATAGAAGTCATCAAGCAGACGCTGGCTGCCCGTGTCCGCCCGAAGACCGACAACCCGGCATCCTGAAGAATGCACNNTGCAGGGCATCGGTCGTGGCCGGGTCAATATGGCGGACACTCCCGAGGCGGCTGTACCGGACCTGCATGCCCTGCGCGAGGATCCCGTACGCCAGGGAATCGGCCTGGGCGCTCGGCGTTCCGGATCCGACCAAGTGGAAAGCCAAGGCGCCATGCAGGCGCGTGATGCGCTGGATTTCTTCCAGCACGGCCTGACATTCGCGCACGCGCACCGGCCCAAGACTCGCCGTGCCGCGTCCGCAGCCGGGACTCGAGTCGCCCCGGCTCTGCTCAATGGTGAAGAGGCGGAGTTTCTCTTCGCGCGCCACACCGGGGTAGACGGACGTGTCGTAGCAAGGACGCGGCGCCTCCTCCAGCGCCGCCATCCGCCGCACCGGCGTGCGCACTATGCGCTTCGAGTCGCGATACACCAGATTGCTGAGGCCGGGCCACTCCGCCGGGCGCCCCACCACCGGCGCGAATTCGCGAATGCCGAGTTCAATGTCCCCCACGAGCGCCGCGTCGAATTCATCGCGCTCGGTCAGCAGCGCGCCGGCATGCCGCTCAACGAAGGGGCCCGCGAGCACCTGCCGCAATTGTGGACGCCACCGGCGCACCATGCCGGCCACCGCCGAGGCCTGCGACACGTCGCCCCGTTCCGCTATCAGGTAGACCACGAAGTCAAGCCCCGGCCGGTCAGCCAGTTGGGTGGCCACCGCCGCGCGATGAGCCGAAACCGCCTCCACAAGCACCGCGTTCATACAGCGAATCTGGCGGTCGAGCCACCAACTGCGCCAGCCCCGGCCCTGTGTGACCGCCCCGCTCCTTACGACCTGTTCGCCAGCAGCGCGCACGCCGGGCACGGCCAGTCTGCGCAAGCCACTCAGTGTGCCAAAGTCGAGCACTTCAGTTTCGTGGCCGTCGGCGAGCAATGCACCGGCGAGGGCAGCCAGAACCGGTTGCGGCATCAAGACCTGTGGCCGACATGGTACCCAGGGAGCATACACCAGCAGACTCCGGGTTGACATGGGCGCTCCTTCCAATTCCTCCCCTACACAATATATGGGAGCCATAACCCCGTTAATCACTATATGTTGACTTGATGGTATCACGGATACAATATGCATGCAAGTAAAAAATACTGAACGCAAGATAGCAACGGCGATGGTGCGCCCATTACAGCATAAGCCCTTATTACTAAACATTTTACATATATAAAGGCCGCAATTGGAATTGAACCGATTGAAGTGATTTGTGCGCAAGAAACCCCACTTGTTGTGTAGCTTGGCGTAACTTTGGGCGAAAACACCGCAATATGCAGAAAGCTACCGAAAGCCGTTTTCACGGATTTCATCGGAATGACATCGCGGGTTCAGCCTTTACGCTGGCGGTGCGCTGAGGTAGAATAGGCGCCCATGCACGATGGTTGGAGGTGCTTGTCTATGTCGGTGATAGGTAAATGGCAGGAACAACGAATCCGCCGCGTTTTCGAACGAATCGGGCCGGATTGCCGTTTCGTGGGAACGCTCCCTGAGGTCAAGGGGCATGTGGAAGTGGGCATGGGCTGCGCACTCGGCGGGAACCTCGTGCTGAGAACGCACAGGCATGGCTTGATACGAATCGGTGACGACTGCGAGTTGGGGGACTACGCACTGCTCATGGCCAACCAGCTGATTGAACTCGGCGCCAACACGTATGTCGCCCCTTTTGCAGTGCTGCGGGACACGAACCATATTTTCCAGGGCACGGAAACCCATTGGCGCCGGACGCCCCATATCACGGAACCTATCGTGGTGGGGGCCAACTGCTATATCGGGGAACGCAGTTACCTCATGCCCGGGGTGCAGGTCGCTGATGGAACGGTACTTGCGCCGGGAAGTGTCTTGACAAAGAGCACCCAGCCCAACGAAATCTGGGCGGGATTTCCCGCGCGGCGCGTGGCACACCGCACCGACCCTTCGCAGACCAGCAAACTGCATCGTCATATCGACCTGGTGGCCATGTTCGGTGTGCGGCCGCCGGAAGACCAGGAGCAGCCGCACGAGGATTGACCGCGCGGCGGCCGCGCCGTTGCCGCCGTGAAACCCGGGGGCTATACTGGGGCACCATGGTTGAACACACGGACAGCAGCGCGCCCCGCGTGTCGGTAATCATTCCCACTCTCGACGGGTACCGGGAGGGGTCTGTGCCGCGTCTGCTGGAGAGTATCGAGCGCCAGACTTTCCGCGATTTCGAGATGCACCTGGTCGAAGGCATGAGCCCCCAGGGCCGGGCGATCAATACGGGAGCACAACGGGCGCGCGGCGAAATTCTGCTGATTCTGGATGACGACAGCATGTTGGCGGATGAGCACGTGTTTGCGCGGCTCATTGACGCCCTCGACAGCGACCCGGCCGTAGGTATGGCCGGGGCCAGCGTCGTGCTGCCTCCCGACGCCAACGCCTTCCAGCGCAGGGCCGCCGAGCAGTTCCCCCGTTTCTTGATGCCCGTGACCGAGACAATCACCGACAGCGGGTTTTCTTGCCCGTCGATGGTGCCCTGCTNNCGTGCCACGGCTGTTGCGCGATACCCCGGCGCGTTTTCGACGAGGTGGGCGGCGAACGCGAAGACATCCTTCGCGGGCTGGACCCCGACCTTCGCGTGCGCCTGCGGACAGCGGGCTACCGGGTGGTGCTCGCCCCGCAAGCCCGCATCTACCACCCCCTTCCGCCCGACTGGCGCCGCCTGCTGCGCACCTTCTTTCGCAACGGCTATGGCTCGGCATATGCGCGGAAGTTCCACCCCGACGCCGTCTTTGAAACCCACGAGCAACTCGATGACGCCGGTTTCCGGCCGCGCACCTCGCTGGCTTACCGGGCGCTGCGCTTCCCATTGCGGCTGGCCAAGGCCCTGGTCACCGGCCGCCGGCACCGCTTCGCGGCGTACTGCAGCTACGCCGCGGGATATATCTGGGGCTGGATGACGGCGAAGGAGATTGGGGCGTGAGTGCGGCACGTGGCCTCAAGGCGCGCCTCAAGACCGCAACGAAGAAGTCGGCCATGGCGGCCGGCGCACTGCTCGCCCGCGCCGGCACCGGCTCGCGCATCCTGACCTACCACAGTGTGGGCCAACGGGACCACGAGATGAACGTGGCCCCGAAGGCCTTTCGCAGACAGATGGCCTGGCTCGCGGAAAACACGACCGTGATTCCCCTGTCCGATGCCGCGCGCGGTGTTCCCGGCGTGGCAATCACTTTCGACGACGGATACGCGGACAACCTGCACAACGCCGCACCGGTGTTGCGCGAGTTTCACCTGCCCGCAACCATCTTCATGGTGGCCGGCATGCCGGGCGGCCTGCTCCCGCACGACAGGCACAGCCCGGAAGCCCGTCTGCTCACCTGGGAGGAATTGCGCGGGCTGCGCGACATGGGCTTTGCAGTCGGCGCGCACGGGATGACGCACCGGCGCCTCGCCGGCCTGGACGAATCGGCTCAGCGGTTCGAGATCTTCGAGTCGAAACACACCCTGGAGCGGGAACTGGACACAGGCGTCACGGCCTTCGCCTATCCCTACGGGTCTGCCCTCGACTATGATTGCGTGAGCGTGCGTCTTGCGCAAGAGGCGGGCTACGGCTGCGCGGCAAGCAACCGGTACGGCCCCAATGCGGGACCGCCGGAGGCCTTCGCGCTGCGCCGCGTCTGGGTCGACCGCACGGACACAGACGCGCTGTTTCAGGCGAAGGTGGCAGGACGCCTGGATGTGCTTCGGTTGATGGACTCGGCCGCGGGCATTCGGCTGCGCCGCACGGTCAACCGGCTGCTGCGCACCGCCTGAGGCGAAATGCAACACGGGCCGCGGATGGGGAACCCGCGACCCGTGTCCAAGGGGAGGAACTGTTTGGGGTAGTGCAAAGGTGCTACCGTGTGTGTGTCGCTGAGGTGAACGCCGCCCGACGGGGAAGAGTTGACACAGGCGCTTCGACGAAGAGACGCCCAACTCAATTCTCGAAGTGATGACACTATTTGCGCCGATGATCGGAATATACCGGACTTGCCTTTGAACGGGTCCCAGGCCGGCAATTCTTTCGTATCTATTTAGAATACAATGTGTTATCGCTTTCCCCGCGCCTTGCGCGCTACCATGCGCTATGCTATACTCACCCTGAGATTTCCATGTACGGCGGTCCCGCGCCGGGGCCGGCCCTGGAAGCGCGCCGTAAAGGCAAGTGTCTGAAAGAGAAGCGTTTCTTGCAGAAGTGCGCGCCGGTCTTACGGTTGGCGTGCGGGTGGATGTGGTGCTATGGCCGACATTCTGAGCCAGGAGGAAGTCGATCTACTGCTCAATGCGGTGAGCGAAGGTGAGATTTCGGAGGCGGAGGAGGAAGCCGAAGGCGAACGGGAACTTCACCTTATCACCTATGACTTTCGCCGTCCTGAGCGCGTGTCGAAGGAGCAACTCAAGGGGCTTCAAAGCCTTTTCGAGGCGTTCGCGCGCGAGGTGAGCATTCTCTTTCCGCCCTACCTGCGCACGGTGGTCCGTGTGGACCTGACGTCCATCGACCAATTGACGTATGACGAATTCATCCTTTCCGTGGCGCGCCCGACCTGCCTGTCCGTTGTGAACATGGCCCCCCTGGAAGGAACCGCTGTTCTCGAGTTGAGCCCCTCGGTGGTGTTTCCCATCGTGGACCGGGTGCTCGGCGGAAAAGGCATCACACTGCCTGAACCACGTGAACTGACGGAAATCGAGAACCGTATCATCATGCGCATTATCATGATGATGCTGGNNCCTCCGCCGCTCCTGGGAACAGCTCATTGAGTTCAATCTCAGCATCGAGCAGATGGAGAGCGACCCGCTTATTGTGCAGATTGTGGCGGGAAGCGAAATGGTTGTGCTGGTGGGGTACGAGATTCACATCGGCGAGACCGTGGGCACCATCAACTTCTGTATACCGCTCATGGTGCTGAACCCGATTCTGGACCAGATTTCGCAGCAGGCGCACTACGCGCGGCGCGTGACCGGAGCGCTCGCCGACCGCACGCGCCTGTGCATAGCGCAGGCGCTGTGCAAGTCCCAGGCGCCCATTGACGCAATCCTGGGGCGCGCCGAAATCACCTTGCATGATGTCGCCCGGCTCCAGGTGGGGGATATCATAACGCTCGACCGTTCGACGCGGGACCCCGTCGAAGTGCAGGTCGGCGGAGTGCCCAAATTCCTGGCGAAGCGGGGGCGGTTGCGAGAGCAGAGCGCGGTGCAACTGCTCGATTTCATCGAAGAATAGGAACAGCGAATGAACACAGATGCGGCACGTATCATTGCGGAGGGTTTTCTGAGTGGCGCGTTCGACGTGTTCGATGCCATGCTTTCCATGACGTTCAGTCACGAAGCCTCCGAGCCGCAGGAGCTGTCGGATGAGACCCTGAGTGAATTGCTTGAACAGTATCCCGTGGCGCTGGAAGGCCGTATTGAAGGCGGATTGGGCGCGGTGGCCATGCTTTTCACGCGCCTGGATGCGGTCCGTGTCGCCGGCTTCATCCAGGACAAGGACGCGGGCGAGCGCGCCACGCTCGAAGACGATGACCGGGATGTGCTCAAGGAGATGGCCGCGGCCGCGCTCGGCAGCGGCGTGACGAACCTGATGGAGCGATTCGGGCGCAATGTCGAGCAACTCGATGTGGTCGAAGTGCTGGATGGCGGCGCGGACGCGGCCGCCGGGCTGATGGAATTGATGGAGGGCGCGGGCGCTTTCACCACTTTTGTGTTCGATAACCAGGCGGGTTTCGAGGGCAAGGCGATCGCGCTGCACAGCCAGACCCTCGAAGAACTGGTGCCGGCGGACCAGTTGGAACAGGGCGCCCAGGACTCGGAGGAACTGGCGCAGGAGGCGACGCTCAGCTCAGCGGAAATGAGCGATATACTTAGCGGCTTCGGCCCCGAAGAATCTCCGGCGGACCGTTCCGGCGCCCCTGCGGAGGGGGCCGCCTACACGCAAGAGAACCTGGATATGGTGCTCGACATCCGGCTGGAGGCGACGGCGCGCCTGGGCCGGGTGCAGAAACCCATCTCGGAAATACTGAATCTGGGCCCGGGTTCAATCGTGGAAATGGGCCACTTGGTGGATGAACCCGTAGAACTGCTTATCAACAACAAGCTGGTGGCGCGTGGTGACGTGGTGGTGATTGACGAGAAATTCGGTTTGCGCATCACGGAGATAATCAGCACCCGCGAACGGATAGAAACATTACATTGACCCTGACACAGGAAAAGGAAAAATCCCTCTGGCGGCAATACCGCGAAGAGCAGAATTCCGCCGCGCGGGACCAGCTCATTCTGTACCACATGCGGGTGGTCAAGTACATCGCCGGGCGTATGGCAATCCATGTACCGCCGCACGTGGACATGGATGACCTGGTCGGCTGGGGTATTATCGGACTGATGGACGCGCTCGAGAAGTATGACTACGAGCAGGACATCAAGTTCTCGACCTACGCGTCCATACGCATTCGGGGAGCGATCATCGACCAGATCCGCTCTCTTGACTGGGCGCCCCGTTCCCTGCGCACCATGGCCCGCAAAATAGGCAGCGCCCGTGAGCGGCTGCGCCATGAGCAGGGGGCCGAACCGAATGCCCGCCAGATCGCGGAAGTGCTGGGTACTACCGAGGAACAGGTCGATGACACGGTCGCCCAGCTGCAAACGGCGCAAGTGCTGTCGCTCGACGACTATCTGCCCTCGGAAGATGCGCAGGAGACCCGCAAGGTTGAAGTGGTCGACAACAGCCGGGCGCCAAGCCCCAGCCAGGTGGCCCAGCACAACGAACGGGTGGAGCGGCTGGTGCAGGCCATCCTTCAGCTGCCCGAGCAGCAGCAAAAAGTGCTAAACTTGTACTATTATGAAGAATTGACACTCAAGGAAATCGGGGTCGTGCTCGAAGTGTCGGAATCGCGAATATGCCAGATTCACAGCGCCGCGATGAAGAAGCTGCGCAAGGCATTGCGCGAGGAGACCGTGTAGATGCCTCAGCCAATCGATCCGAATACGGAACTCGGCCGTGTCACCGCCGCGGAGCGAATCCAGCAGGCCACCGAGCGAGCCGCGCTTGCGGCCCAGGCGCGGCAAAGTGCTGAGTCCGACCGGGAACGGCTGAGTGCGGAGCAGCAGGTGCGGGAGATGCGCCAGAAGAGCGAAGAAGTGGACAGTGAACTCAAGCGCCGCAATCCCTACGCGGGACGCCGGAAGAAGGGCAAACAGGAGCAGCGCCGTGACGGAGGCCGCCGAACACGCGGCGACGACGGTGAGGAACACCAATTGGATGTGACGGTCTGAGCGCGCATCTCCGTCGCAAACGAACCAGAAGGGACGGGAAACCGGGCTGGCAATGTCATTTCAAATGCTGCTGATTCTCGCGTTGCTGAGTATGACGGGGTGCGCGGTTGCCGCGACCGTGCTGATACTCATGCTGTACGTGAGGAATGAACGCAGGCAGCAAGCCCGGTTCAAGCAGGCCCGCTCCGACGTGGCGGACATGACCATCCTCTTCCAGACCATGCGGGACGTCATCGCCCAGCAGAAGACCCTCGCCCACAATTTCAACAAGGAAATGGACAAGAAGATGGCGCTGGTGAAGCAGGTGATGGCGGCGAGCATGCAGAAGAACGAGCGGCTCTATGAACGCCAGTGCGAACTGGAGGCGGAATTGCGCGCGGCCCGTAAACGGCTCTCCGGGTTGCAGCGCCAGTTCAACGTGGCGCATCAGCGCGCGGCGGAGTTGGCCCCCACCCCTGATGAGGGCGGACTTGACGGGGGGCCGGACGCGGCACCTGTCGAGGTGGCGGAACACGCCGTCTCCGAGGCCGTCCCGGGCGAAGAAGAGGACGCCGCCCCCTCGCTGTTTCAAGAAGAGACGTCTGAGCCCGCGCCAGAGCATGCCGCGGCGCTTGAACAGGCGCTGCTGGGCGACTGGGCGGCCATTGACCTGACGCGTGTCGAGGAACCCGAAGAAGAGGCGCCCGAGGAAGCCCCCCCGGAAGCGCCCGAGGACGCCGACGCGGCCCGAGAGGCCTTCCGCACACTGCTTAATCTGGAACCGGAACCGGAGAAGGAAACGGTGGCTGGTAGCGCGGCCCAGACGCCCGATGCGGGTGGCGGCAACGGCAAGAAGGACCTGGGCATCCTGGAACAGCGCGTGGCTGAATATGACGCGGCGGGCATGTCGGTGGCGGAGATCGCCCACGAACTCGGCATTGGCAAGGGTGAAGTGCGCTTGATGTTGAGCCTGGTCAAGCAGCGCAGGCAGTAGCCGCGGGCTGTTCCCGCCATGGGTGACGGAGTTTTTGACCATGCTATTTGACGGCCTGCGTCCAACCATCCTCCCCCTTCCCCGGCACCCGGGCACGGCGGGACGGTTGCGGCCGGGACAGTCTTTGCAGGGCCGGGTAGAGGGGACCTCGGGCAAACTCTATGTTCAGGTCGCGGGCACGCGTGTGCCCATTGCCTCCGAAGGGGCGCTGCAGCCGGGCCAGCTTGTGCGCCTGACCGTGGTTCAGGGTGAGAACGGTCTTGCGCTGCACCTGACGCCCCAACCACCCGGTGGCAGCGCCGCGCCCACGATCGATGCCGCGCTCAAAGAACTGCTTGCGCTGGTGCTCAACCGTTTGGGGACCGGCCAATCCTCGGAGATTGCCCGCCCCCTGGTTCCCGCTTTCCTGCCGCGCACAAGTGAGGCCCTGGAGCATTTGCTCGGTCTGTTCACAACGCGTCAGCAGCTGGGACCGGATGTGGGGGCCCTGGCCGCGCTGCTCAGCCGGGCGGCGGGGGCGGGCGCGCTGCCGCGTCAACAGGCCGAGGCCTTTGCGGCGCTGGTCGCCTCGTTCACCGCAGGCGAAACGGAAAACTGGAAGGCATTGCTGCAGCGTTTGGGCAAAGGGGATACGGAGGCGCGTCTTGCCGCCGCGCTGAAAAAGGGCGCACTGGACACGGTGCTGGCAGAATTACACGCCTCATTGCGCGCCCAGGTGGCGCGCCTGCGCGGCAACGACGCGCTGCTCGCGTGGCTGCGCGGCCAGCAGCAAATCGACCGGTTCGAGACGCTGGCAGACCGCATCATGGCGCGCCTTTCAGGGGGCCAGTTGCAGAACTTGCGCGGCCTGGAACAGCCCTATCTGTTCCTGGAAATCCCTCTGCCGGAGCAAAGCGGCTTCAACCATGTTCAGGTTCATTTCTTCGACGAAGGCCGCAAGCAGGAAGCGGCTTTCGACAAGTACAACGCCACGGTCGTGATGGATGTGTCGACCCACCACCTCGGTGAATTGTGGGTGATGGTGCGCATCCTTTCCGGAAACTGCCAGTGCACCTTTCGCGCCACCTCGGCGTCTGCACGCGAAGCCATTGAAGCGGCTTCCGGAGAATTGGCGGCGGGCCTTGCGCACGCTGGCTATGACAACGCCCGCGTCGAGACCGTGCCCTGGGACGGAGACCGTTTCAGCGCCGCGGTTCAGCTCATGCAGCGCTTCACAGAACTCAATCTAAACGCGTGACGACCCGAAAGCGTCCCCTATGGCCGACATGAACGAACCTCAACACAGTCGCGAGAAGTTCAAGCGCGCGGTAGCCCTGCGGTACGACGTGGAGCAGGACCGCGCACCGCGGGTTATCGCGAAGGGTGACCGGTTGCTGGCCGAACGCATCATCGAGATTGCGCGGGAGCACGACATCCACATCCACGAAGACCCGGACCTGGTCGCGTTGCTGGCACAACTGGACGTGGGCCGAGACATCCCCGAAACACTGTATCAGGCCGTGGCCGAGGTATTGGCGTTTGTGTACCGCTTGAACAGGAAGATGGCGGGGCGGCCCTGAAGAACCGGCCGACCGCGCGTCAACCGGACACGGTCAATCCTTGAACGCTGCGGAGAGGATGGCGGTCATGACACTCAGCCAAATCTGCAGAAAGATGAGACCGGCCGCATCCTGTTTGGCGGACGCCTTGGTTACGGTAATGCTTCTCACGTGCTTCATCACAGTTCCTCCTTCTGTTCGATGCACCTTTCATTATACATTACCTACAAGAACCTCGGGTGTTTCATTCCGGAAAAAGCCGGGCGAGTATGGGAGGCGCCATGCCGGACCAGTCAAGCCGCGCAGTGAAGACCATCGCCGTCATGGGCGTGTTCGCCTTCGTATTTCTTCTTCTGGCGTCGTTTGCATTGCGCCGAAGCGCGAAACCGGACGAACGCCAGCGGGTAAACATTACACAGAAGTACTCGCCTTTCGACCGTGGCCGGGCGTGGAGCGACCTCAAGAGAATCGTGGAACTCGGGCCGCGCCCCGCCGGCTCCGAAGCCGGAAGAGAAGAGCTTGCGTATCTCGAAAATCAAGTGGCGCAGACGGGACTGGTTCTGTGGAGAAGCCCCATAGCGACCGGCGATGCCGATGCCGAGGCGGAACTGGCCGTGGCGGAGGTGCGAGGCACGGAGCCGGGTGCGCTGCTGGTTCTCACGGGATATGGCACCCCGGACCTCGATGTGGCTGGTTTCGTGGGCGCCCACGCGACGGCATCGGGTTCCGCGTGGCTCATTGAGATGGCGCGCGCGCTGGGTCCCAAGAGAAAGGGGTATACCCTGCTGCTCGCGTGGGTTCCCGCGGCCGTCGAGACCACGCCCACCACGGAAGCGCTCATCGCGAAACTCACCGAGCGGGGCCGCATGCGGAACATCAAGGCGGTGGTTGAAATCGGCGCGATTGGCGACTGCTATCTCGGGCTGCCGCGCGACGTGGACGCGCCGGACTGGCTGTCCGGGCTGCTCTGGGAAACCGGCCAGCGTCTGGGCTACCGGCGACAGTTCGAAGGGGGCGGATTGCGGGTATCGGCCTATCTCGCGCCTTTTCGGGAACGCGAATTGCCCGCGGTGGCGCTCCGGGACGGCCATTTCGGGGGCGCCCTGCTTGCGCACCAACAGACCTGGCACACCGCGGCCGACACGCTGGAGCGGGTGTGTCCGGCGAGTTTGCAGGCCGTTGCCGATGTCTTCTATCATGCGCTTCCGGCCATTGAAGGGCACCTTGACCGACTGGAGCAGGTACGCTGATGACCACGGAGAACGGTGACCTATCTTTCCTCGCGCATGAAAGCGAGACGATGCGCCGCGTCTTCACCGCGCTCCACCGGGCACACCGGCTGACATCGGTCGTGACGGACCAGGAGGCGCTGCTCAAGGGCATCACCGAAGAGAGCCGGGGCGTCGCGCAGGCGGAAGCGAGTTCGCTGATCTTGTGGGACGCGCAACGCAACGACTTGTATTTCCGGGTCGCCCTGGGCAAGTCCGGAGACCAGCAGAAGCTGAAGGCCGAAATCCGGTTGCGGCTCGGGGAAGGCATCGCCGGCGCGGCGGCGCAATCGCGCAGGTCGATTCTTGTTCAGGACGCCCAGGCAGACCCGCGCTTCTTCGCGGGCGCCGACAAGGCGGTGGGCTTTCGCACGAGAAACCTGCTGGCGGTCCCCATGGTTGAACGGGAGCAGCTCGTCGGCGTGCTCGAAGTGGTCAACAAGGTGGACGGAGAACCCTTCTCCGACCTGGATGTGCAGGTCATGGAGATGTTCTCTTCGCTCGCGGCCGCCGCGGTCATAAATGCACGATTGATCGAGGAGCAGATTCGCACTGCGCGGCTGGCGGCGATTGGCCAGGCGGTCACGGGACTGTCGCACTACACGAAGAACATCGTAACCGGCCTCAACAGCAGCGCAGACTTGATTGACATGGGCATTCAGCGCGAAGACATGGAAGTGATTGCCCGTGCGTGGCCCGTGTTCCGCCGCAGTACACGGCGGATAACCCATTTTGTGGAGGACATGCTGTCCTTTTCCAAGCCGCGACAACCGGTGCGGGAATGGGTGGAAACCGAGGCGCTGGCGGAAGAAGCCTGCGCGACATTCAAGGACCTGTTCACGCGCAAGCACATCGCCATGGAGCGCGACCTCGAAAAGGCGCCCGCGCGGGTCTACGTGGATGGCAACGCCATCTACCGTTGTCTGCTGAACCTGCTGACGAACGCCGCCGACGTGGTGCCGCAGGACGACGGGCGGGTGGTTCTTCGCATCGGTCTGGTCGAGAATGACATGCTGGAACTGGCCGTATCCGACAATGGTCCCGGTGTAGCAGAATCGCTCCGGGAACAGATCTGGGACCCATTCTTCTCCACCAAGGGCTCCCGGGGCACCGGTCTTGGATTGGCCGTAACCCGGAAGATCACCCAGGAGCATGGCGGCACTATCACGGTTGAACAAAGCAGCCTTGGCGGGGCAAAGTTCGTGATACGATTGCCCCTGCCGGGGGGACAAAAAAGCGAGAAGGAGGAAGTACCGGAGGTATGAGCACGATGAAGAAGCTTGAAGCGGTCGGGTGGAAGTTCTTTGTGGCGCTGCTGGTTCTGTCCTCCCCGCCCAGCATATACCTCGCCTACATACTGACGACCTCGAATGCGAGCAGTCTCGCGCGCTGGACCGCCGGCTTCTTCATCGCCGCCGCCTTCTCGGGCGTGGTGACCACGGCCATCAACGAAGTACTGTACCGCCGCAATCTGCGCCGGTATAATGAGCAACGCAAGCTCGAGCGCAAGCAGAAAAAAAAGAAGAAGAAAGGCAAGAAGTAGTCGGCGGCGGGCGCTGTTTCCCCCTATTACGCGCGCAGAGGACACACCGGTTCATGACCGAAATCTGGGATATTGCCCGGCACGTTGAGGAAAACCCCGACGATTATGAGCAGCGTTGGCGCCTCGCCAAGAAGCTGTACATCGCCTGGGAGTACCGGCTTGCCCTGGAGCACCTCCAGGTGCTTCGCAACGAGTGGCAACCGAAACTGAACGTGGTCCGCTACCTTGCCGCAACCTACTACCGGCTCGGCCGCTACGAAGAGGCGGTGTCGGAACTGCACCAGGCAATCGAACAGTGGCCCAGGGAGGTGGGCTTGCGTGAGCAACTGGCCCGGGTGCTGGAGGTGGCCGGCAAGCGCGAACAGGCCGCCGAAATCTGGGAGTCGGTGCATGCCCTGGACGCGCACCACCCGCTGGCCGAGCGCGCCGCGAAACGGCTTCGGGAAGCGAGCCAGCGGGAAGCGCCCGAGGCCGACCTGCAGTTGAGCGACAGCGACAGCGGCATCGACCTGAGCCCTGGGGAAATCTGTCCAAACTGTGGCGCACAGAACAGCAGCGAGTTTGACCGATGCTGGCAGTGCCACGCCGCGCTGCGCCCCGCCCCGGCGCCCCAGCGCGCCACCCCCACGATCGAACGCCGCCGCCCGCCGGTGCTGACGCCGGAGACAGCAAGCCTGATTGGCGGGCTCATTGTGGTGGGATTGCTTTCGGTGAGCGTGTTTCTTTCTCTGCGTCTGCTCTTCGCGGGCGACAGCGAAACGCCCTCGCGCACGCTGCTCGACGTCTACACGCGCGACCTCGCGGTGACGCGCGTGATATCGGGCGCCCTGCTCATAGCCTGCTGGCCCATCGTGCTGCGCGCGACGCTCTGGCTGGTGCGCGTGGAACAACCGGTGCCCCCCGCACTCACGATTCTGACCGGACTCCTGCTTGGCTCGCTCAGCTACGTGCTCACGTGGCTGCCGGCACAGACCTTCATCCTGATGCCGGCACTCCCCGCGATAGCGGGCGCGGCGATTATCTTCGGCACCTTCCGCATCGGCGCCGCGCGCGCGGCGAACGTGTTCGTGCTCACCTTTCTCATCATGGGCGTGATCTGGGTAGGCTCGTTCACGATCAGCGAATCCATACGCATCAAGACCGCCCTGAACCCCTTCGCCGAGGCGCCCGCCATCGCCCAGTTCGCAAAGACGCGGGAGGGCGAAGAAACCGGCATTCGCTATCTTCCCCAGGAACGAACCCCGTTGCATCAGCGACTGGTCTGGCACTCCACCGGTTCGAAGCTGCTCGACACGCACGGTGGGGATGTGCTGCTCACGGTCTTCAGCGAAAACGCGGATGAAGAGCTTGCCTTCGAACTCTCCGACGCCAGCGGCACCCTGCACTTCGAAGAGTTTCGTGACACGCCCTGGGACTTCCGCCGGGAGCTTCAAGCAGACCACCCGTACATGGTCCATGTCACCAACCGCGGTGAACTGCCTGTCAAGGTGCGGGTGATTGGGCTGCTGCGGATGGAACTGCTGGACTGATTCCTGCCGGCCGCCAGGGCCCGAACACAACCGCCCAGCCCTCGGGAAGCGTCTCGCCGGGCAGGTTGTCCAGAACCTCCCACGCCTCGGCACTCCAAGGCCAGCGTGACAGGCAGGCCACGGCCCATCGCGCGGCGGCGCCCTCTCGTTCCACCGTACTGGCGGTTTGCGCCAGATGCAGATAGAGCCGGCCCGTGTCGAGTCCGGACCGGGCGCGCAGGAACTGGGCGTAAGCGGCCTCGGGACGTCCCGCTTCGAGCAACGCCATGCCATACTCCTCCCGCGCCAACCCGCTCGGCCAACCCCAGGAGAAGTAGCTCTCATAGTATGGCACCGGGTTCCGGCCGTGAACATGGGCGTCTTCCGCCAGGCACAGCCGCCGGCTGGGCACCAGGACACTGACCGCGAAAACTCCGCTCACAAGCAGACTGGCGGCCACCACCAGCCCCGCGGCGCCACGGCCCGGTGTACGCCGCGCGGGCGGGGCATCTCTCATCAGCAGGGTAAGCGCCAGCAGCAGTCCTGCCAGCGCGTGCGGCGCGCTGTGCAACGCCGCATTGAAAAGGGCGAAGACAAGCAGCGCGGCCAGACCCGGCCACTCCGCGCCCCGGCGCCGAACAAGCCGAAACAGCATCCATACCAGGAACGCGGCGCCCATCAACCCCAATTCAGCGAGCAGTTCGAGCGGCTCACTGTGGGCGTGGACCGTGTGCTCCTCATTGTGGTACATGCCGGGACCGTGCGCCAGCAACGCGCGCCCAAGAAAGAGCGGACTCCAATACGCGTAGTTGCCGGGTCCTGTTCCCAGCCACGGCGCGGCGCCTATCATGCGCACCGTGCCCGCCCAGAACCACAACCGCGCATTGCCTCCCACGTCGCTCGGCGAGAAGGTATTCAAAAGCCGCGCGCCGGTGTTTTCCCAGGCCAGACCGGCGGTCAGCGCCACAACGAAGACCACGACGCAAGCCAGGCCTGTCAACAGGGGCTTGCTTCCCCGCGTGAACGGCACGGCAAGCGCCAGACCAACGACTGAAGCGAGCCACGCGGAACGCGAACCGGATATGGCCAACGCGCTGAGCAGAAGGGCAAGAAGGAAAAGGCACATGACATACCAGGCCGGATGACACCGATTGGGCTTCCCCCGGAACGCTTCGACTGCCAGCAGCGGCAAGGCGATGGCGATGTAGCCCCCAAACAGGTCCTGGTTGCCCATCACCGAATAGACACGCTGGTCGTAGCCCGGAAACACCGGCAACAGCCACTCCAGTGCGCCGGCGAACTGCAGCAGGCCCAACGCGGCCACCGCTGACGCCGAGAGAATGACAGACCATCGCACCAGGCCCCGCCAGGGTGGCCGGGCCAGCAGCCCCGCGCAGAAGGAAGCGAAGAGGAGCAGGGCAAGGACGCGCTCGAACTCCACCAGCGCAAGTGCGGGCACCGCCGGCGAAAGGACAAGCAGCCGCAGCGCAGCAACAAAAAGCAGCCCGACCCACAGCGGCCGCAAGGCGGCGAATCCCGCCCAGTCGCGCCGGAACCACCAACAGGCCCCCACCAGCACCAGGCTCAGATGCAGCGCAGCCTCTTTCGCGTGGAGAAAGGAGGTCAATCGGAACGAAAAGACGAGGGCCACCGCGAACACGGCAGCGCACAGCATCCACCCGCGCAAGCGGTCGGCGTGGGCAGAAAAAGCGCTCTTTGTCAGGTGTTCCGGGACGGTCATGCGCAGCATGCTAGCATGCCGGTCAGACAGCGCGCACG
>NPIG01000252.1_pt2 | contig 18374 bp, 21 predicted proteins | sample 8637441 | NCBI WGS metagenome assembly NPIG01 (sample SAMN07420675, study PRJNA396082) | bioreactor metagenome | isolation source: sample BR6 brine-fed electro-methanogenic bioreactor BR | place: Japan: Kochi | collected 2016-06-14 | reverse complement strand
CCTGTTTCTCGGCCACGCGCAGCTGGCCCGAGTCCAGCGCGTTCAGCGTGTCCTCGATCGCTTCGCGGGTTTCACCGCCGGTGCTGGGGGTGATCTGGTCGCGGATTTCCCACGCGGCTTCGATGGCGGTTTCGAGCTGGGCATTCGACATAGGACAACTCCGTGTTCGCGTTTCTTCGGTCGGAGTGTCCTATAGCCGGGGCGTGTGCGCCGCACAATGCGACCTTTCGAGGTGTTGGAGCGGTCACAGGACCGGATCGGGGGCGATATTGCCGCCGCAGACCAGCACCGCGACCGTCTCGCCGGGTTCGGGGCGGTAGGCGCCGGACATCAGCGCCGCCAGCGCGGTGGCGCCCGCCGGTTCCACCAGTTGCCGCCGCTCCTGCCACAGCGCGCGCTGGGCGGTGGCGATCGCCGCGTCGGTGACAAGCACCGATCGGGCCTCGAACTCGCGCGCCAGGTCAAAGCAGATCTGCCCGATCCGCCGCGCCCCCAGCGCGTTGGCGGCGATCCCCGAAACCTCGACATCCACCGGCGCGCCCGCCGCCAGCGCGGCGTTCAGCGCGCAGGAGGTTTCGGGCTCGACCGCCACCACCTTGCGCGCGCCGCGCAGCCAGGCCAGCGCGCCGCCGACCAGCCCGCCGCCGCCCACCGCGATCAGTACGGTATCGGCCTTGAGCCCCTGCGCCTCCCACTCGCGCAGGCAGGTGCCCTGGCCTGCCACGGTGGCGGGCGCGTCATAGGCGTGGATCTGCATTGCGCCGGTCGCGGCCTCGTGGGCCTGCGCCTGCTGCATCGCGTTGGCGTATTCCCCCGGCACCACGGTCAGATCGGCGCCGATCCGCTCGATCAGCCCGATCTTGGACGGGCCGGCCAGCTCCGGTACGAAGATCGCCGCCTTATGCCCCAGCGCGCGGGCGGCATAGGCCACCGCCGCACCGTGATTGCCGCCCGAGGCCGCGACCAGCCCGGCCTCGGGCACATCGCAACTGAGCAGGGTGTTGAAGGCGCCGCGCAGCTTGAAGCTGCCGGTGTGCTGGATCTGCTCCAGTTTCATCTCGATGCCATAGGGCAGCCCGAACCCGGTGACCTCCATCACCGGCGTGCGCACCACATGCGGCGTGATACGTGCCGCCGCCGCCTCGATATCGGATCGCGTAACCATGGGCCCCCCGTCTTGTGTTCCGCCGCTACCCTAGCCGCCGCCGACCGGGACGCAAGCGGCATCTCCCGCGTGGCCCGCGGCGCGTCTGGCCTTGGCGCCGGGAAAGGGATAAGCGTGAGGCGAAGAGCCGAAAGGGGCCGTATTTTCATGACCGACGATCGTCACAGCGTTTTCCGGGATGCCCATTTTGACCGCGACTCCGCGAGCCAGGTTCCCGACACCCCGCAAAGCCGCTCGCCGACCTACCGGCTGGCCTTTGCCGACGAGGAATTCATGTGCCGGGACGAGTTGCGCCCGGTGCGGCTGCAGCTGGAATTGCTGAAACCGCAACTTTTGTTGGAAGAGCGCCGGATCGAAAGCACCATCGTGTTGTTCGGTGGCGCGCGGATCCCCGACCCGGTGCACAGGGACAAGGCGCGGACCAAGACGCTGGCCGGGCTGTCCTCGTACTATGAGGTGGCGCGCGAGTTTTCCAGGCTGATGACGCAAAAGGCGCTGGCCAGTGACAACCGCGAATACGTCATCGCCACCGGCGGCGGCCCCGGTGTGATGGAGGCGGGCAACCGCGGCGCGCATGAGGCCGGGGGGATATCGCTGGGCCTGTCCATCGTGCTGCCGCATGAACAGGCACCGAACGAATACGTGACGCCGGAGCTTAGTTTCAACTTCCACTATTTCGCCATCCGCAAGATGCATTTCCTGATGCGGGCGCGGGCGATCTGCGTGTTTCCAGGCGGCTTCGGCACGCTGGATGAAATGTTCGAATCGCTGACCCTGATCCAGACCGGGCGGATGGAGCGGGTGCCCTTCCTGCTGTTCGGGCGGGCGTTCTGGGAGCGGGTGATCAACTGGCAGGCGCTGGCCGACGCCGGCACCATCTCGGACGAGGATCTGAGCCTGTTCCGCTTTGTCGATACCGCCGAAGAGGCGGTGCAGATCATCGAGAACTGGGAACCGGCGCCGCCCCGCGACGTGATCCCCGGGCGCGACTAGGCCAAGGCGTGCCGCCGCGACAGGCGGGGTGGTCCGGTTGGACGATCCCGCCGTTATCTCGGTGCCGCGAGGACCATCGCCCAATACGACTGACCGCCGTTCAGCGCCCAGCCGATCCCGATTTCCCGGCCGTGTGTGTCCAGGATATTGGCGCGGTGCGTGGGCGATTGCATCCAGGTTTGCATCACCATCTTGGCATCCGTCTGTCCCATGGCGACGTTTTCGGAAACGTAGGACCAGGAATAGCCCTCGGCAGTGATCCGCGTGTCCATGGTCGAGCCGCCGGCGCCGGTATGCGACATGGTCCTGTTATCGGCCATCCAGCAGGCGTGTTTCTGTGCGGCCCGGCTCAGGTTGGCATTAAGCTCGAGCGCCGGAAGTCCGGCATTCGCGCGTCGGTTGTTGGTGATCCGGACGACGTTCCTGCGCATTTTCTGCAGGTCGTCCGGAACGTCGCAGGCCAGGGCCGCCACCGGATTGGCGATCAGCGCCGTTGCCGCGATCCCGAATTGAAGTATTGCCGTCCGTCGTTCCATTCTGGCTCCCCCCGTCGCCGATGTCCTGACGGTTGAAAGCCTAGGGAAAGATGACGTTCGACACAAGTTTCGCGGTCCTGGCGGCGCGGACGGCCGGCGAACCCCGTCCGCCGGTCAGCAGAAATGCGCCGGCAGCACGCCCAGTTCGGTGTTCTGCGGCAGCTTCGTCACCACCTGCGCGCCGGCCACATCCTTGATCGCGTAGCCATAACCGGCCAGCCGGAATTTCCATTCCCGCGCGCTGACCGCCATGGCGCGTTCACGCTTCAACAAATTCAGAACCGGGGCCTCGACCGCGGTGCGGCAAATCACCTGTGCCATCTTGGTTTCCTCCTGCACTCGTAACTTTGTTTGCAAGTTGGAAACTGATTGTTGATGAGGGCTTAATTGCACCCGAAATGGGGAAATTTCGGGGCAAAGCGTACAATTGTCCGCCTTGCGCAAACAATCGGGCGGTGTTCACCCCTTCAGCCCGGCCTCGGCCTCGATCTGGCGGCGGGATTTGCGGGCGCGCTCGGTCGCCGATTTCAACTGACCGCAGGCGGCCATGATATCCTCGCCCCGCGGCGTGCGGATGGGCGAGGCATAGCCGGCCTTGTAGATGATGTCGGCAAAGGCGCGGATGCGGTTGTTGGACGACCGTTTATAGGGGGCGCCGGGCCATTCGTTGAACGGGATCAGGTTGATCTTGGCCGGGATGTTGTGGTCGCGGATCAGCTTGATCAGGCGGCGGGCATCCTCGTCGGTGTCGTTTACCCCGTTCAGCATCACGTATTCAAAGGTGATCCGCTCGGAATTGCTGGCCTTGGGGTAGGTGGCCAGCGCCTGCAGCAGCTCTTCGATGTTCCACCGCTTGTTGATCGGCACCAGCACGTTGCGGGTCTCGTCCGTGGTGGCGTGGAAGGAGATTGCCAGCTGGCAGCCGATCTCCTCGGCCGTCCGCGCGATCTCGGGCACCACGCCGGAGGTCGACAGCGTGATGCGCCGGCGCGACAGCTGGATGCCCTCGGGGTCCATCGCGATCTTCATCGCGTTGCGGACGTTCTCGAAATTATAGAGCGGCTCGCCCATCCCCATCAGAACGATGTTGGACAAAAGCCGTGTCTCGTCCTTGGGCGCGCCCGGAACCGGCCATTCGCCCAGATCGTCGCGCGCCATCATCACCTGGCCGATGATCTCGCCCGCGGTCAGGTTGCGCACCAGTTTCTGCGTGCCGGTGTGGCAGAAGGAGCAGGTCAGCGTGCAGCCGACCTGGGACGAGACGCAGAGCGTGCCGCGGTCCTCTTCGGGGATATAGACCACCTCGACCTCGTGCCCGCCGGCGATGCGCACCAGGTATTTGCGGGTGCCGTCGCTGCTGACCTGCTTGCTGACCACCTCGGGGATCTCGATGGTGAAATTTTCGGCCAGCATCGCGCGATAGGGTTTGGCGAGATTGGTCATCTCGGCGAAATCGCGTACGCCCCACTGATAGATCCACTGCCAGATCTGGTTGACCCGCATCTTGGCCTGCTTCTCGGGCGTGCCCGCCTCGATCAGCGCATCGCGCATCTGGTCGCGGGTGAGCCCGACAAGGTTCACCGGCCCCTCCGGCAGCTTGCGGGGGATCGTCATGACATCCTGGGTGATCGGCGTGGTGGCGGATGCGGACATGGAGGGCGGCTCTCGGGTTTTTGACTCTCTCGGGGCGAAGTGGCCCCTATATAGGGGTTTGCGGGGATTTCAAAAGGGAATCGACCGCGCCCAGGCGGGTGCGGCCGATCTCAATATCCCCGAGACCGAAGCCCCGAGCACGGCTTGTTCCTTTGATCGGACGACAGCGGCCTTACTGGCTGCAGCGTTTCTCCGCGTCCTCGACCGCAGCGGTAAAGCCCAGCAGCGAGAAGGTATCCTTGGTCTGGGTGCCGCGGGACGAGCGTGCCGACAGCACCGCCGAGGCGCCGCGTTTCATCGCGGTGATGATCTTGGCATCGTCGGCCTCGGTCGCCGGCCAGGCCCATTCGCCGTCGGTGAACAGCTCGAACTCGGTGTCGCCGATATTCAGGTTCACGGTCGAGCCCTTGGCAAAGGGATAGCCGCCGGTAAAGGTGACCTGGCCCTGGACCCCGGCGCCGGGGCGGTAGAACACGAAAAGCAGGATATCGCCGCGCCGCACCGCCACCACGCGCCCGTCGCGGGTGTTTACGGTCTCTTTCGGCGCCGAAACGCTCCAGCATTCCTTTGGATCGCTTTCGACGAAAACGCTCCAATCGGTCTCAGCGGCGACGCGATTGGTGCTTTCCTCCTGCGCGAAAGCGGTGGTTGCCGTGACGATTGTGGCCATCCCGGCCAAGCACATGCCCGCCAGCGCGCGGGCGTGTTTCGATCCCATCTGTCCAGCCTCCTAGACTGTCCTTTACCTCAATTTCCCAGGGGCGCACGCGGCCTTGTTTCGCCGTCTGTCCAATCGCGCACCCGTCGCTTGCCGACATAGCCACAGTAACGTAACTTGCGCCACGGGCGAAAGAGCGATTGGCGGGAAATCGCCAAAATCCGGAGCATTTCATGATCAAACCTGTACCGATGGCCGAGCTGTGGCGGGCCGATCTGCTGGAAAGTCTGCACCTGGGCCATGGTGTTGTCTGTGACGACAGCGGCCAGATCGTGCAGGCCTGGGGCGATCCAGAGGCGCTGATCTATCCGCGCAGTTCGTGCAAGATGATCCAGGCGCTGCCGCTGATCACCTCGGGCGCGGCGGCGAAATACGGACTCAGTTCGGAGCAGCTGGCGCTGGCCTGCGCGTCGCACAACGGGGCCGAGATCCATACCTCGCGCGTCAAGGCGTGGCTGGGTGATCTGGGGCTTTTCGACGGCGACTTCCGCTGCGGGCCGCAGATGCCGGACGACCGCGACGCGCGCTATGGGCTGATTCGCGGCTATGAGGAGCCGTGCCAGTATCACAACAATTGCTCGGGCAAGCATTGCGGGTTCCTCACGCTCAATCAGCACATGGGCGCCGGTCCGGAGTATTGCGAGATCGACCACCCGGTGCAGCGCGCCGTGCGCGAGGCCTTTGAGGAGGTCACCGGCGCGGCCAGCCCCGGATACGGCATCGACGGCTGTTCGGCGCCGAATTTCCAGACCACGCTGCACGGGCTGGCCCGCGCCATGGCCTGGTTCGCCAGCGCCGGTGATCGCGGCGACCGGCAGAGCATGGCGGCGCAGCAGCTGGTCGCGGCGATGGTGACCCATCCCGAGTTGGTGGCGGGCGAAGGGCGCGCCTGTACCGAACTCATGCGCGCGATGGAGGGCCGTGTCGCGATCAAGACCGGGGCCGAGGCGGTGTTCGTGGCGATCATCCCGGAGAAGAAGATGGGCGTGGCCCTCAAGATCGCCGACGGGGCGACGCGGGCCAGCGAAAGCGCCATTGCGACCATCCTCACCGGGCTGGGTGTGCTGGACCCCGACCATCCGGCGACGCAGAAACGGATGAACCCGCCGCAGCTGAACCGCCGGAATGTCGAGGTGGGAGAGATCCGGCCGTCGGCGGGGTTCGCCGGGTCGGTGATGAGCAGGTAGGAACTGGCCTGGCGGTTCAATGAACAAAGCCGCGCAAGCGCCGGACCGTGGTTTGGCGCTGCAACCGTTGATCGGTGCGCTTTATCCCAGCCGAATTCGGACAAAACCTGATCGGCGCGCATACGTCGACCAAGCGCCAGACCGCCGGGACGGTCCGGCGCTTGCGCAGCGGCCTGCGGCCTTGTTCTGCGCAGGGGCGCGGACTCGAAGGGGGGTGACGTTTACCCGCCCAGTTCCTCCGCCAGCAGATCGAACACCAGCCGGATCCGCCGGTTGGTGCGCAGTTCGCGGTGGCTGACCAGCCAGGAGGGCACCGCGATCGGCGTGAAACCGGGCAGGATCGGCCGCGCGTCGGGCACCAGCGCGGCGATGTCGCGCGACAATATCCCGATCGCCTCGCCGCGCCGGATCATTTCCAGCAGCACCACGCCGTTGCCCGAGGACACGCGGACATTCTCGCGCGTCACCGCCAGGCCGCGCGTCTGCATTTCGGACAGGAACCAGCCCACCGGCTCGTAGGCCGCGAAAATCGCGCCGGTCAGGTCCCCGGGCCCCGCCGGTTCGCCATAGCGGTCGAGATAGGCGCCGGTGGCATAACAACGCGCCTCGTCCTCGCCCAGCTTGCGCGCGATCAGGTCGGGCTGCTCGGGGCGCACGTGGCGGATGGCGATATCGGCCTCGCGGCGGCGCAGGTTCTGCACCTCGTTCGAGGACACCACTTCGACGGTGATCCCCGGCGCCTCGCGCCCCAGCCGCGCCAGCGCGGGCGGCAGCAGATAGGCGGCCACGATGTCGCCGGCGGTGATCGTCACATGGCCCTCGACCGCCTCGCTCTGGCCCGAGGCCACCAGCGAAAAGTCCCCCGCCGCCGCGCCCATGCGGCGCACGTGTTCCAGCAGCTCCAGCCCGGCCTGCGTCAGTTGCAGCGACCGCCCGGTGCGGTCGAACAGCAGCACGCCGAGCGCATCCTCCAGCGCGGCGACCTGGCGGCCCAGCGTCGGCTGGGTCATCCCCAGCGCCCGCGCCGCGGCCGAGAGCGAGCCCTCTTCGGCGGTCACCAGAAAGGCGCGCGCCTGGTTCCAATCGAAACGAATGCTGCTCCAGTTCATGCAAATTCGTATATATCAAATACGGAATCCGGCAATTCCAAAAAATTCCTGTATCGTTATGTCGGGCCAATACGCCAGTTAAAGGATTGTCTGATGAGTACCGAAGCCGCCTTTTGGAATGGGGTCGCCGCGAAATACGCCAAGCGGCCGGTCGGCAACCCCACCGCCTATGCCGAGACCCTGTCCGACGTCATCGGCCGGCTCAGCCCGCGCGACCGCGTGCTGGAGCTGGGCTGCGGCACGGGGACCACGGCGCTGAAACTGGCGCCGCATGTGAAAACCATCACCGGCACCGACATCTCGGGCGAAATGATCGCCATCGCCGAGCGGAAACGGCAGGAGGGGGGTGTCGTCAATGCCGGCTTCGCCACCGCCGGGATTACCGCGCCCGATGCGGATGTGCTGCCCTATGACGCGGTGCTGGCCTTCAACCTTCTGCATCTGGTCGAGGATCTGGACGGCGCCCTTGCCGCGATCTTCGCGCAGGTCAGGCCGGGCGGGCTGTTCATCTCGAAATCCGCCTGCATCGGCGGGATGAACCGGCTGTTCCGCCCGATGATCCGCGCCATGCAGCTGATCGGCAAGGCGCCCTACGTCAACGTGTTCCGCAAGCCCGAGCTGGAGGCGGCGATTGCCCGAGCGGGGTTCGTTCTGGAGGCGTCGCGCACCTTTACCGGTGCGCCGCATTCGCAATACGTGGTGGCCCGCAAGCCCGGTTAACCGGCGACGAAATCCGCCTGCGCATAGCCTTGCAGGTAAAGCAGCGCGGTCAGGTCGCCGAAATTGACCCGCACGTCGCATTGCGCCGCCACCGCCGGCTTGGCGTGCAGCGCCACGCCGGTGCCGGCAAGGCCCAGCATCCCGAGGTCGTTGGCACCGTCGCCCACGGCGATCACGTCCGCCTTGGACAGGCCCAGCCGCGCGCTCACCTGTTCCAGCGCCTCGACCTTGGCCGCCCGGCCCAGGATCGGGCGCTGCACCTTGCCGGTCAGCGTGCCGTTTTCCATCAGCAGGGTGTTGGCCCGGTTCTCGTCAAAGCCCAGTTTCGCCGCCACCGATTCGGTAAAGGCGGTGAAGCCGCCCGAGACCAGCACCGTATAGGCGCCGTTCGCCCGCATCGTCGCCACCAGCTCTCGGCCCCCCGGCATCAGCGTGATGCGCTCGGCCAGCACCTGGCCGATCACCGCCTCGGGCAGCCCCTTGAGCAGGCCCACGCGCTCGGTCAGGGCGCCCTCGAAATCAAGCTCGCCGTTCATCGCCCGCGCGGTGATGTCCTTCACATGCGCGCCGACGCCCGCCATCTCGGCCAGCTCGTCGATGCATTCCTGCTCGATCATGGTGCTGTCCATGTCGGCGATCAGCATCCGCTTGCGGCGGTCGGCGGCGGGCTGCACCACCAGGTCCACGCGCATCTTCTGCAGGTCCTCCCAGACCTCCCAGCGGTTGCCGGGCATCTCGGGCAGCGCGAACTCCGCCGCGCGGCCCGGCGCCAGCCAGACCGCATCGCCGCCGCCCCAGGCATTGCGCAGGGAGCTGACCAGCGCGGGGTCGATTTCGGGGCCGGTGGGGGCGGTCAGGAGGGTGGCGATATGCGTGGGGATCATGGCGGCAAGGTTTCCGATCGGCGACGGGAATGTCGTGTTTGATTTCTCAAGCGGCGCTCTAGCGACATTTTTGCGCTTGTGGAACCCCGGCCGTCCGCGTATTTCCGTCCGTGGGACACCCCTCCCCAACGAGGGGCGCTTATCTGGAAGGGTAGCATTGATGGCTATGACCAAACCGGCATCGCGGCCGGCCAATCCGCGTTTTTCTTCTGGCCCCTGCGCCAAGATCCCCCATTACAACCTGGACATGCTCGCCGACGCCGCGCTCGGCCGCTCGCACCGTGCCGTCGTCGGCAAGGACAAGCTGAAGGCGGCCATCGAAGGCACGCGCGAGATCCTGGGCATCCCCGCCGACTACAAGATCGGCATCGTGCCCGCCTCGGACACCGGCGCCGTCGAAATGGCGCTGTGGTCGATGCTGGGCGCCCGCAAGGCCGAGATGCTGGCCTGGGAAAGCTTCGGCTCCGGCTGGGTCACCGACGTTGTGAAACAGCTCAAGATCGACGCCGAGGTGAAAACCGCCGACTACGGCCAGATCGTCGATCTCGCCACCGTCGATTTCAACAGTGACGTCGTCTTCACCTGGAACGGCACCACCTCTGGCGTGCGCGTGCCCAATGGCGACGCGATCCCCGCCGACCGTGAAGGGCTGACCATCTGCGACGCCACCTCGGCCGCCTTCGCCCAGGACCTGCCCTGGGACAAGCTCGATGTGACCACCTTCTCCTGGCAGAAGGTGATGGGCGGCGAAGCGGCCCACGGCATGCTGATCCTGAGCCCGCGCGCCGTCGAACGGCTGGAAAGCTACACCCCCGCCTGGCCGCTGCCGAAGATCTTCCGCCTGACCAAGGGCGGCAAGCTGATCGACGGCATCTTCACCGGCGCCACCATCAACACGCCCTCGATGCTGGCGGTCGAGGATTACCTCGTCGCGCTGGACTGGGCCCGCAAGATTGGCGGGCTGCCCGCGCTGATGAAGCGGGCCGACACCAACGCCAAGGTGCTGTGGGATTTCTGCGACCGCCACGACTGGATCGACAACCTCGCCGAGGATCCGGCGACGCGCTCGAACACCTCTGTCTGCCTGAAGTTCACCGACGACCGGATCAAGGATCCGGCGGTGTTTGCCAAGGCGGTGGCGAAGAAGCTGGAAGACTATAACGCGGCCTATGACATCGGCGCCTATCGCGATGCGCCTGCGGGTCTGCGGATCTGGTGCGGTGCCACCATCGAGGCGGCCGACGTCGAGAAGCTGACGCTCTGGCTCAAATGGGCCTTCGAGGACGTGCTCGAAGCACAGGACGCCTGAGCGGAACCGCATGTCATCCCCGCGCAGGCGGGGATCCCAACACAGACAGATCCCCGCTTTGGCGGGGATGACACCCAGCACATCTCCCCCGATCCCATCGGGGACGACAGACAGGATATATCGAAATGGCCCCCAAAGTACTCGTCAGCGACAAGCTCAGCGAAACCGCCGTCCAGATCTTCCGCGATCGCGGCATCGACGTGGATTTCCTGCCCGACGTGGGCAAGGACAAGGACAAGCTGGCCGAGATCATCGGTCAGTATGACGGCCTCGCCATCCGCTCGGCCACCAAGGTGACCGAAAAGATCCTGGAGCATGCCGACAACCTCAAGGTCATCGGCCGCGCCGGCATCGGCACCGACAACGTCGACAAGGAAGCGGCAAGCAAGAAGGGTGTGATCGTCATGAACACCCCCTTCGGCAACATGATCACCACCGCCGAACACGCCATCGCGATGATGTTCGCCGTCGCCCGCCAGATCCCCGAAGCCAGCGCCAGCACTCAGGCCGGCAAATGGGAGAAGTCCAAGTTCATGGGCGTCGAACTGACCGGCAAGACTCTGGGCGTGATCGGCGCCGGCAACATCGGCGGCATCGTCTGCGACCGCGCCCGCGGGCTGAAGATGAAGGTCATCGCCTATGATCCCTTCCTCAGCGAAGAGAAGGCCGACAAGATGGGCGTCGAGAAGATCGACGATCTGGACGACCTGCTGAAGCGGGCCGATTTCATCACCCTGCACGTGCCGCTGACCGACCAGACCCGCAACATCCTGAGCCGCGAAAACCTGGCCAAGACCAAGAAAGGCGTGCGCATCATCAACTGCGCCCGTGGCGGGCTGGTCGACGAAGAGGCGCTGGCGGAGCTGTTGAAATCCGGCCATGTCGCCGGCGCCGGCTTCGACGTGTTCAGCGTTGAGCCCGCCACCGAGAACCCGCTCTTTGGCCTGCCCAACGTGGTCTGCACCCCGCACCTGGGCGCCGCCACCACCGAGGCGCAGGAAAACGTCGCCCTGCAGGTCGCCGAGCAGATGTCGGATTACCTGCTGACCGGTGCGGTGCAGAACGCGCTGAACATGCCGTCGGTCACCGCCGAAGAGGCCAAGGTCATGGGCCCCTGGATCCATCTGGCCGGTCACCTGGGCGCCTTCATCGGCCAGATGACCGACGAGCCGATCAAGGCGATCAACATCCTCTATGACGGGGTGGCGGCCGAGATGAACCTCGAGGCGCTGAACTGCGCCACCGTGGCCGGCATCATGAAAAGCGTGAACCCCGAGGTGAACATGGTCAGCGCGCCGGTGATCGCCAAGGAGCGCGGGATCAAGATCTCGACCACCAACCAGGACAAGTCGGGCGCCTTCGAGGGCTATATCAAGCTGACCATCGTCACCGACACCCGTGAACGCTCCATCGCGGGCACCGTGTTCAGCGATGGCAAGCCGCGCTTCATCCAGATCAAGGGCATCAACATCGACGCCGAGATCGGCGCGCATATGGTCTATACCACCAACGAGGACGTGCCGGGCATCATCGGCACCCTGGGCAAGACCCTGGGCGAAAACGGCGTCAACATCGCCAACTTCACCCTGGGCCGGAAAGAGGCCGGCGGCGAGGCGATCGCGCTGCTCTACGTCGATGCGGAACTGCCCGAGAGCGTCGCCAGACAGCTCAAGGACACCGGCCTGTTCCGCCAGGTCCGGCCGCTGGCCTTCGACGTGGCCTGAGCCGCGCAGCACAGAACGTGACACGGGCGCCGCATCGCAGGATGCGGCGCCCTGTTTCGTTCGACGATGGGCTCAGGCCGCGGCGGTCCCCGCCCGTCGGCCCGCGCCGCGCAGCACCACCATCGCAAAGATCAGCATCGACAGCAGCGTCAGCAGCGACCCGGCCTTGGCCAGCGCTTCGCCCTGCCGCGTGACCGCCATGGCGATGCCCGGCACCATCAGCACGACACCGGCCACCGCCGCCGCCAGGTGCAGCCTGGGCAGCAGGCCCGCACCGGCGCCGGGAACCAGGTGATAGTAAAAGGCAAAGATCGCAAAGGTGACCCAGCCCACCAGGTTCAGATGCGCATGCGCCGGTGCCAGCGTATGGTCGTGGGTCGCCGCCATCTGTATGCCCCAGCCCATCCCGATGATGATCCAAAGCAGCGCAAGCAGCATGAATAGGCGTGCAATTCCGTTCATTTCCGTCCCTTCCCTGTTGTATCAGCCGCTTATCGGCGGCCCTGTGAAAGTCAGATTATAGCGCGAAGCGACCTCTGCGATGCGCGCCATGTCCCGCGGCAGTGCAAAATGCCCCGCAGCCATCTCTGCGAAGAACCCTTCGAACCCGCCCGGGCTCAGGATGATCAGGTGCCGGCTGGGCCGGTCGTCGGTGACGCGGAACGTGTGTTCGGCCCCGCGCGGCACGAAGACCGCCGCACCGGGGCCACGAAAGAACCGCGCGCCCTCCAGCCAGAACTCGCAATCCCCCGACAGCAGGACAAAGGTTTCGTCCGCATCGTGGTGGATATGGCGCGGCGGCCCGGAATTGGGCGGCGACACCGTGTCGACCACCGAGAGCGCGCCGCCGCTGTCCCCGTGTGACAGGAGCGTACGGTAATGGGCGCCCATCCATTCCACCGCGTCCGGCCCCAGATCCGAGCTCATTGCCGCCCCTCCCTTTACGCGCCGGATCACCCCGGCGTGGTGACAGGATGCGGCAGGATCGGCTATATGAAAAACTGATTGTTCTTATACTTCGGATTTGCTCGATGAATTTGGCGGGGTTCGACCTTAACCTGCTGCGGGTGCTGGACGCGTTGCTCGATACCTGCTCGACGACCCAGGCGGGACATCGCATCGGCCTGTCGCAACCCGCGGTGTCGGCGGCGCTGGGGCGTTTGCGCGTGGCGCTGAACGATCCGCTTTTCGTGCGCCAGGGCCGCAGGCTGGTGCCCACAACCTATGCCGAGGGGCTGCGCGAACCGTTGCGCGCGATCCTGACCCGGACCGAGCGGTTGCTTTCCGACACCAAACGTTTCGATCCGATGACGGCCCGCGCCGCCTTTCGCATTTCCGGCAGCGATTTCTATGCCGAGCTGCTGATGCCGAAACTGGCCGAACACCTGTCGCGCCAGGCGCCCGGCATCCGGGTGCATATGGTCGATTTGGTGCCCGATAATCACGTGCAGTCGATCGAACGCTACAACGTGGACATGGCGATTCTTCCGGCCACCGAGTTTCCGGCCTGGATCGACCACCGCCGCGTGCACAGCTCGGATTTCGTCACCATCGCCCGCCGGGGTCATCCGCGCCTGGCCCGGGCGGGGGTCGCGCCGGGCGACGTTATCCCGCTTGATCTGTTCTGCGACCTGCAACATGCGGTGTTCTCGCCCGAGGGTCGCCCGCGCGCGATGGGCGATGCGGCGCTGGCCCGGCTGGGCCGCGAACGGCGGGTGGCGATGACGCTGCCGGTGTTTTCCGGCGTCTACCATGCGGTGTCGCAAAGCGACCTGATCGCGCTGATCCCGCATCAGCTTGCCGCGCGCATGGCGCCCCGGATCGGGCTGGACATCTACCGGCCGCCGATGCCGGTCCCGGCGGTCACGATCCGGTTGGCCTGGCACCGCCGGGCCACCCACAACCCGGCGCACCGTTGGCTGCGCGAGCAGATTGCGCTGCTGCTGGCACCGCTGGACGCGGTGACGGGAGGTCGGACCTTTTCGTCGGCGCCCAATTCGGGCATCAAAGGCGAAAAAGGACGGCAAGGATGACGACCCCGATTTACGTGGTGGCCGATATTCACGGGCATCTGGACCAGCTTGATCATGCGCTCGACCTGATCACCGCCGACGGCGGGGCGCAGGCGCGTGTCGTGTTCCTGGGCGATTTCGTGGATCGCGGTCCGGACAGCCGCGGCGTGATCGAGCGCCTGATCGCGGGGCGGGCCGCCGGCCGGCCCTGGCAGGTGCTGCGGGGCAATCACGACGACATGTTCCGCCGCTTTCTGTCCGATGGGGTGATCAACCACGCGCAGATCAAATCCGGCCTGCCCTGGACCCATCGGCGCCTGGGCGGGTTGGACACGCTGGCCTCCTACGGCATCGCCGCGGACCCGGATACGCCGCGCCGCGACATCGCCAAGGCCGCGCTTGCGGCGGTGCCACCGGCGCACCGGGACTTCCTCGACTCGCTGCCGCACAAGCTGGAGTGGGGCGACCTGCTGTTCGTCCACGCCGGTATCTGCCCCGGCGTGCCCCTGGCGCAACAGGATCCGTGCGACCTGATCTGGATTCGCGAGCCGTTCCTGTCCGACCGCCGCCCGCATCCCTGGCTGGTGGTGCACGGCCATACCGCGCTGGAGCACCCGCAGCATTTCGGCAACCGCATCGACCTCGACGGCGGAGCCGGCTTCGGGCGCCCGCTGTACCCGGCGGTGTTCGAGGGGCGCGACTGCTGGCTGCTGACGGACCAAGGGCGGGCGCCGCTCGTGCCCTAGGGCCAGAGGTCGGTCGACAGGTATTTCAGCCCGCTGTCGCAGATGATGACACCGATCACGCCGCCTTTCTCAGGGCCCGCCAGCAGCTCCAGCGCGGCGGCCACATTGGCGCCGCCGGAAAACCCGCCAAAGATCCCCTCCTCGCGCGCCAGCGCCCGGGCGGTATCGCGCGCCGCCGCGCCCGAGACCGACAGATACCCGTCCACCGGCGCCCCGGCGAGCTGCGCCAGATCCGCCATCGCATAGCCGCCGCCCTGGATCGGGTGGCCCGGCCGCGTCAGGCTTTGGCCCGAAAGCACCGCCGCCCCCTCCGGCTCCACCAGGTAGCCGCGCAGCGCCGGATTGCGCGCCTTCAGCGCCCGGATGGTGCCGCCATAGGTACCGCCGGAGCCGGCGAAATCGGCAAAGGCCGTCAGCGTGCCCTCTGAATCCGCCCAAAGCTCGGGCCCGGTGCCGTCCTCATGCGCCGCCGCATTGCCCGGATGCCCGAACTGGTCGGCGCGAAACGCCCCGCGCGCCGCTGTGATCCGCCGCGCCTCCTCCTCGACCCGCGCCAGGTCCTCGCCGGAGACCTCGCCGGGCACCGACCCCGGCGCCTGGTCGACCAGCACCACCTCGGCCCCCAGCGCCGCCATCATCCGCGCCCGTTCGGGCGAATTGCCCCGGCTCATCACCGCCACGAAGGGATAGCCCCGGATCGCGCAGACGATGGCCAGCCCGGTGCCCATGTTGCCGCTGGTCAGCTCCACCACCGTCTGGCCGGGCGCCAGCGCGCCGCTGGCCTCGGCGGCCTCGATAATGCCTTTCGCCGCGCGGTCCTTCTTGGAAAAACCGGGGTTCAGGTAATCCAGCTTGGCCAGGATCCGCCCCTCCAGCCCGCGCGCGGCGACCATCCGGTCGAGCCACACCGCAGGCGTGTTTCCGATTGCCTCAAGGATGGAGCTCATCGCCATCTTTCGCGTCTTCCTCTCACTGAAAATATCCCGGGGGAGCCTCCGCAGGAGGCGGGGGCAGAGCCCCCTTACCCGGCCCAGTCCAGCACCACCTTGCCGCTCTGGCCCGACCGCATCGCGTCGAACCCCTTCACGAACTCCTCTGCCGTGAACCGATGTGTGATGATGCGGCTGATGTCCAGCCCGTCCTCCAGCATGGCGATCATCTTGTACCAGGTCTCGAAGATTTCGCGCCCGTAGACGCCCTTTATGGTCAGCGCCTTGAACACGATGCGCCGCCAGTCCACCTCCGACTTGCCCGGCGGCAGGCCCAGCATGGCGATCCGCCCGCCCATCACCATCGCCTCGATCATCTGGTCCAGCGCGGCCTGGTTCCCCGACATCTCCAGCCCCACGTCGAACCCCTGCTTCATGCCCAGGTCCGACATCACGTCGCGCAGGTCGACGTCGGCCGCGTTCACCGCGACGACCTCGGTCACCCGCTCGGCCAGCGCCAGCCGATAGGGGTTCACATCGGTGATCACCACATGCCGCGCGCCCACATGCTGGGCCACCGCCGCGGCCATGATGCCGATCGGCCCCGCCCCGGTGATCAGCACGTCCTCCCCCACCAGGTCAAAGCTCAGCGCCGTATGCACCGCGTTGCCCAGCGGATCGAGGATCGCCCCGATCTCGTCCGGGATGGCATCGGGCAGCGGCACCACGTTGAAGGCGGGCAGGCGCAGGTATTCGGCGAAACAGCCCTGTTCGTTCACCCCGATGCCGCGCGTTTCGGGGTCCAGGTGGAAGCGGCCCGCGCGCACCTGCCGCGAATGGTGGCCGATCAGATGCCCCTCGCCGGAACAGCGCTGGCCGATCTCAAGGTCGTCCACATCGCGCCCGATCTCGACGATCTCGCCGGCGAACTCATGCCCGGTGATCAGCGGCACCGGAACGGTGCGCTGCGCCCAGTCGTCCCAGTTCCAGATATGCACATCGGTGCCGCAGATGCCGGTCTTCCTCACCTTGATCAGCACGTCGTCGGGCCCGATCTCGGGCACCGGCGCTTGAATCATCCAAAGCCCTTCGGTGGCATGAGATTTCTCCAGCGCTTTCATCACTTTGTCCGTCATTTGATCCCCTCGCTTGCCTCCAGCACCAGCCAGGTCCAGCGGACCCCGGCGGCGCGGTTGTGGGCCTGTGTCGCCGGGGCCTGATCGCGAAACACCGCGCGCCACCCGGCGGCGCGCGCATCGGCAAAGGTCGCGCCGGGGTCGACCGGGTAGCTCGTCATTCCCTCTGCCGCCGGCCCATGGCGCAGCGACAGGATCAGCCGCCCCTGCGGTGCCGCCAGCGCGCGCATCCGGTGCAGGGCGGCCAGCCGGCGGGCGGGATCGAGATGATGCCAGACCGCGTTGACGAGGATCAGGTCGAACGGCCCGCTCAGGCCGTCAAGTTCGGGCAGGCGCGCGGCGCTCCAGCGGGCCCCGGGCGCCGCGTCGCGGCCCGCCGCGCGAAAGGCCTCCACCGGCTCCACCGCGGTGACCTCATGCCCCTGGGCACAGAACCAGCGGGCATCGCGCCCCGGCCCGGCGCCGATGTCGGCAATCCGCGCCGGACGCTCGGGCAGGAAGCGGCGCACGACCGCATAGATCCGCTCCGGCGACAGCTGCAGATAGCGCGCGGTCAGCTCCGGTGCCTGGGCGCCATAGGCCGCCAGCGTGCTCATGTCAGCACGCCGCAGGCCCGACCCGCCGCCTCGAAGGCGCCCAAGGCGCGGTCCAGCTCCTCGCGTGTCAGCGCGGCGTTCATCTGGGTGCGGATCCGCGCCTGGCCCTGCGGCACCACCGGATAGAAGAAGCCCGAGACATAGACGCCCTCGTCAAAGAGCCGCGCCGCCATTTCCTGCGCCAGTTTCGCCTCGCCCAGCATCACCGGCACGATGGGATGTTCGCCCGGCAGCAGGTCGAAGCCCAGCCGCTCCAGCCCCGCGCGCCAATAGGCGGCGTTGTCGTGCAGCCGCTTGCGCAGGGCGCCGCCGCGCTCGATCAGGCCGATCGCCTCGATCCCCGCCGCCACCACCGCCGGCGGCAGCGAGTTCGAGAACAGATAGGGGCGCGAGCGTTGCCGCAGCAGGTCGATCACCGGCTGTGGCCCGGCGGTATAGCCGCCGATGGCCCCGCCGAGCGCCTTGCCCAGCGTGCCGGTCAGAATATCCACGCTGGTGCCGTGATGGTCGGGCGTGCCCGCCCCGTTCGGCCCCATGAAGCCGGTGGCGTGGCAATCGTCCACCATCACCATCGCGCCGTATTGATCGGCCAGCGCCCGGATCTCCGGCAGTTTGGCCAGATAACCGTCCATGCTAAACACCCCGTCGGTGGCGATCAGGATATGGCGGGCGCCCTCGCCCCGGGCGGTCTGCAACTGTTGCTCCAGATCGCCCATGTCGGAATTGGCGTAGCGATAGCGACGCGCCTTGCACAGGCGAATGCCGTCGATGATCGAGGCATGGTTCAGCGCGTCGGAGACAATCGCATCCTCCGGCCCCAGCAGCGGTTCGAAGAGCCCGCCGTTGGCATCGAAACAGGCGGCATAGAGGATGGCGTCGTCCATGCCGAGGAAATCGGCCAGCCGCTCCTCCAGCATGCGGTGAATATCCTGCGTGCCGCAGATGAACCGCACGCTG
>NPIG01000383.1_pt1 | contig 18387 bp, 13 predicted proteins | sample 8637441 | NCBI WGS metagenome assembly NPIG01 (sample SAMN07420675, study PRJNA396082) | bioreactor metagenome | isolation source: sample BR6 brine-fed electro-methanogenic bioreactor BR | place: Japan: Kochi | collected 2016-06-14 | reverse complement strand
GTCGACCGACACCCCCTTTGAAGACCCCTCCATCAGCCGGCCCGTCGACGACTTGCGGTCGCTCATAGCCGACTACACGTACACCCATCCCCAGTTCATGGATGACCCGGGCATCTTCGCCGAAGGCCCCAGCCAGATACTGTGGTTCCGCAACCGGCAGTTGGTGCCCGCGCTCATCAACACGCGGCTGGTGCCCAGTTCCGCGACGCAGGCGGGCGACCAGTGGTTCTTCCGGGTGCTACCCGTCGCGCAGAATCTGATTGCCGGCCCCGAGGCCATGTCCCCCGTGGTCACTGTCATCGGCTACCCGCAGATCCGGCGCATCACACCGGCCTTCGGCCTCGTCACCGGGGGCGAGACGGTGCTCATTCAAGGCCGGCGGCTCGCGGGGCCCATCTCCGTAACCTTCGGCGGCGTCGAGGCGGCGGAAATGCGTGCCGTCAACGCCAATTTGATTGAAGTGGTGACGCCCTTGATGGGCAGCGCCGGAAGGGTGCCCGTGGCGATTCGCACCGCCTCCGGCACCGGCGCGCTGATGAATGCGTTCACCTTCGTGTACACCGCCGCCGATATTCCCAAGGTGGATATCAATCAGGACGGCGTGGTCGATGCGGTAGACGTGCAGCTGGTGACAAACACCGTGCTGCAGTTCGAGAGTGCAAAGGCCTACGACGGCGACACCAATGGCGACGGCGAGTTGAACGCGCTGGATATCCAGGCCGTGATCAACGCGGCGCTGCGCCGCTGAGCCGCCGCGAGTGTTTGGCTGGAACGGCCGCCGTGTCCACACGGCGGCGTTCCTTTTTGCGGGAGTGAAAACGGCAGAACCAGAGAGGCCCTCCTCGGCGTTTCTCGTTGGGGGCCCCAACGCCCCCAGCAGGCGGCGGCCCAGGACAAGCCTGCGCGTGTGCGGCGCCTCTCTGGCCGGCAAAGGGTGATTGTCTCCAGCCGGAGGACAGAAGACCGATGCACTATTGGCTGATGCTGGTGGCTGCCTGCTCAGGCGCGCCCACCGAAATCGCGTTCGTTTCAGGCACAGAGCAGGAAGACCGCTGTGTCTGCGTGCTCGATGTCGAAAGCGGTGCGGTGCGGCGTGTGGGCGCGGGCGACCGCGACGGGGCGCCCGTCTGGTCGCCCGATGGCGCGTGGCTCGCGTTTCAGAGCAAGCAGCCCGACGGCATGGGCGTCCGCGTGGTGCGCGCCGACGGCAGTGACGGCAGGGCCTTGGCGCACCAGCACGTCTGGAATCATGCCCCGGCATGGGCGCCGGACGGCCGGCGGCTTGCCTACACTGCCGACGCCGACATGGGCATGGTGCGTCACTTAATGGTCTACGACCTCGAGACGGACACGGAGACGCGCTGGGCCGAGCAGACGCTTGCCTCAGGGTTCTTTACGCCCGTGTGGATGCCCAACCTGCTCCTGATGACCGCGCTCAACCCGGAGCAGGACCTCGAGCTTGAAGGCGTGGACACCGCCGCGCTGCTCGCGGAAGCGGAGGCCGAAGGCGCGCTGCTGGCCATCGGGCTGGTCGGTGAACCCGGCGCATTGTCGACAGAGATCTTTCTCGCAACCTCCGGGCAGGCGGCACCGCTGCTGCCCCTGCTGACTCCCGACAGCCATCGATACGCGGAGTGGGCCGTGCGCCCGAGCGGCGACGGGGAGCGCATCGCTTTCGAGTCAAACGACGGCGGGGACCGCGAGCTCTTCATTATCAACAAGCGCGGCCTTGCCGATGTGACCAACCACCGCGCCGCCGACTGGAATCCGGTCTGGTCCAACGACGACAAGTGGCTCGCCTTTGAATCGTTCCGCGGGGGGAGGCGCGGCGTCTACCGGTTGTTCAGCGACACCGCCCGTGTCTTCCCCGTGGCGGCCGGCCCGGACCATGCAAACTGGGCGCCTGCCTGGTCGCCGGATGACGACTGCATCGCATTCGTCTCCGACCGCAGCGGCGACCCGGAACTGTACCTCTTCGAAATCGACTCGGGAGTGACCCGGCGCCTCACCGAACATGCCGGGCCCGACCTGGCGCCGGCCTGGCGCCCGGAGGTCAGAAAATGAGCACGCCCAGCCGCCACGCCTGCTTTGTCCTTCTGTTCGCCCTGGCCACGGTCTGCGCTGCGTTCGCACGCACATCCGACGGAACCCTTGGACTCGTCCAGACGCCGCACAACGGGCAGCCCGCACTCACGGTTGCGGGCGGCGGCTTTACGGCCAGGATGCGCGCGCGCGCCGAGTTGCGGCTGGTGCGCGACGGTCGCGAGTTCCCGCTGGCCTCCGAACACCGCCCGCTGCCCGGCGGCCTGCTGGAAGCACGCTGCACCGTGCCCGAAGGCATTGCCCCCGGCGCCTATGCCATTCGCGCGCAAGCCGATTCGGAAACCGACACGACCGCGCGCAGTGTCTATGTGCTGGAGAAGTTTCCCAAGTACTACGCGGTGGCGCATATCAGCGACGTCCACGTGGGAAAACCGCTGCGCGACGGTGAAACCCCCATGGATGTGCTCGAGGCGGTGTTTGAACAGGCAAGCGCCTCCGACGCGGCGTTCGCCCTCGTCACCGGAGACGTCACGGAAAGCGGAGACGTTGGGCAGTTCAGGCGTTTCCTCGCACTGCTCGACACGTGCGCGCTGCCCACCTTCGTGGTGCCCGGCAATCATGACCGCAAGGCCCTTCATTACGAGCGTTTCTTCGGCAGCGGCGTGTACATGTTCCGCTTCGGCGCCGACGGCTACCTCGGGTTCGACACCAAAGACCTGGTCGTAACCGACGGACTCGACGCGCAGGACGGTCTGCTGCAACTGTACCGGCGTGCGCTGAAGCCATGCCGATGGACCGTCGGCTTTACGCATCGCTACGAGCCGATGATGGGCATGCGCGCCCAGCTTGCACTTTTCGTCGACAATCCGCTCGACTTCCTGCTCTTCGGGCACTGGCACCGCGAGAATACCGCCGAAGAGGCGGTGACACCCTGGGGCAGCACCCGCGTTTCCGTCGTGCCCGCCGCCATTCACGGCGCGTTCCGCGTGCTCGACATGACCGCCATCGGGCTGATTCCCCGCCCCGTGCAGTACGTGACTGCCGAGACCGCCACGGAATAGCCCGAAGGACACCGCTTGCGGTTTCGCCGCCGGTGAATCGCGCTGTTCGCAGTTCAGACCGCGGTCCGACGATTCGGCTTGCCCTCTTCTCCTGTTGGGGCAGACCTGCCTGTGCGCTGCCGCACCGCCGGCACGTCATGGCTTGGACGGAGCCGTCCATGGCCAAGTCTCGGAGTTCACCCGTCAAGTGACTAATCAACACTTCATGTTATCGATCGATAACAGAACAAAAATATCAAGTTCCGGAATAATACGAAAATAAGACCGCATACCCGGTGAAGAAACAAAGAAACACAGGAATAATCACAAAATAATCAGTATGATGGAAAATTTCAGCTTGACGGAATTTATCATTTATACTAGTCTGTTAGTGAAAGACGTGCCGCTCCGAATCCGGTTTTTCGCGGTGGGTGCGGACGCACAAATGCACGGTCCCGGCCAGGCTGGGGGGCCGGAGGCCGGCATGTGGCGGCACCGTGCAAGAGCATTCGGAGCGTCGCGCAGGTGTCCGGACCCGTGCAATAGAAACGACGGAACGAAGAAAGAAGGAGGGCAGATTATGCGAAGGAAGGGTTTCACACTTATTGAATTGCTGGTGGTGATCGCCATCATCGGCATTCTGGCGGCCATCCTGTTGCCGGCGCTGGCGCGTGCGCGGGAGTCGGCGCGGCGTTCAAGCTGCCAGAACAACCTCAAGCAAATTGGACTCGTACTGAAGATGTACTCGAATGAAGCGAAGGGAGAGTTGTTCCCGCCCATGGCCCACGCGATTTCGTATCAAATCGTGGCGGACCAGCCCATCGACCCCGCCACCTATGTCCGCTGCGGGTACACCAACCCGTCCGGGGACCCCATCGCCGGAGATGGGGACGCCGAGTTCATGTTCTACGGCCCGGCGGTCTATCCCGAATACCTGACCGACATCAACGTGCTGGTATGTCCGTCGGATGCGGATGGCGGCCGGGTCAACAACGAGGAGACGGGCCTGTGGTATGACCAGACGGTGCTGGGCAGCGGTCAGGTCGACCCGTGCGCGTTCACCGCGGAATCGTACATGTACGTGGGCTGGGCGCTCGACGGCGAAGACGGCGAAGGGTACCTGCGGCTCGGCGCCAATCCGAACGACCCGAACATCCCCGCCGGCCTGGCCGCCATTGGCACGCACCTCGACCCCAATTTCGTGGGTGAGGTGGGCGGCCTGCTGCGGGACCAATGGGCGCAGGGCGACCCTTACCAGACCGTCTATGATGATGACATCGACTTCCAGCCGGTCGACCGCAATGTGGACAAGGTGCTCTATCGTCTGCGCGAGGGCATCGAGCGGTTCTTCATCACCGACATCAACAATCCCGCCGCTTCCACCGAGGCCCAAAGCACCATCCCGGTCATGTGGGACCTCAACAGCACGATTGTCGCCGAGTACAACCACATTCCCGGCGGCTCCAATGTGCTGTTCATGGACGGGCATGTCGACTTCCTGAAGTTCCCGGGCGATTTCCCGATCACCCGGGCCTTCGCGGTTATGACGTCCATGTTCTAAGCGCAAGCGCCTTTTTGCGGGCCGGCCGCGGCGACGGTGGCCGGCCCGCGCCGTGTCTTCCGGCGACTTCCACCAATGAGAAGACGAAACTCCGGCTATTGGCATACCCGTGCCCGATTCGGGCATCATGGTCCCGGCGCACGGAGCGGTTCGGTCGCGCCGGCAAATGGCATGCCAGCAGAAGGAGACACAGTCGTGGCGATTCAAGTCGGCATTCTCGGGATGGGGTTCATGGGGAAATGCCACCTCGACGCGTACGCGAAAGTGCGCGGGGCGCAAGTGGCGGCGGTCTGCGACGTCGAACCGGAGCGCCTGGCGGACTGCGATAGCGGGAAGGGCGGACTGCGCGTCTACACGCGCGCAGCGAAGCTGTTCGCCGACCCCGCGCTCGACGTCATCGATATCTGTCTGCCCACGCATCTGCACGCGCGCAACACGGTCGCCGCGCTTGAGGCCGGCAAGCACGTCGTTTGTGAGAAGCCGATGGCCCGCGATTCGAAAGAGGCCATGACCATGGTGAGGGCGGCGCGCAAGACCGGGCGCAAACTGTTTCTGGCGCACTGTATCCGGTTCTGGCCGTCTTACGTCAAGGCGCGCGAGCTGGTGAACAGCGGCAGGTACGGCGCGGTCATGTCGGCGCGCTTCTGCCGGCTCAGCCCGCTGCCGGGCTGGAGCTGGAAGAACTGGCTGCACCAGCCCGCGCAGAGCGGGCTGTGCGCACTGGACCTGCACATTCACGATGCCGATTTCATCCAGTACCTCTTCGGGAAACCCAGGGCGGTGCTGAGCCAGGGCGGCGGGAGAAAGCGCGGCTGGCTCGACCACATCGTGACGGCATACGACTACGGCCAGGACAAGCTGGTCACGGCCGAAGGCGCGTGGGAGTATCCCGCGGGCTATCCCTTCGCCATGACCTTCACCATTGCCATGGAGAAGGCCACGCTGTGCATGGGCGCCGACCTGAAATTGACCCTGTTCACCGCCAACGGCAAGTCGCGCGAGGTGAAGGTGCCCGAGGGCGACGGGTATCAGTGCGAGCTTCAGCACTTCACCGACTGCCTGCGCAAGGGCGTGGACTCGGAAGTGGTTTCGCCGGAATCGGCCCTGAACAGCCTGAAGCTCATCGAGGCGGAGGTTGCGTCCGCCAGGAGTTCAAGACGCGTGACGGTGCGTTTCTGAACGGGGCCGCGCTCATCCTTCGCTGTCAAGATTGTCCGGCACGAAGCAAGGCAGGTTCCCGTCCTCCGCGGCTTTGCCAAGCGTGAGGCCGTGCGCGCGAAGCGGGTCTTCCGCCAGTCCCGCCGCGGCCATGTGCCCGGTTAGCCAGGCTTCGAGTTGCCGCTCAAGCTGCCCGGCGAGCCCCGGCGCTTCCTCCGCCATGTTGCGCAGTTCCCCCGGGTCGGTGTGCAGGTCGTAGAGTTCTCGGGCCGGGTTGCCGTAGCGGTCGGGTTCCCGCGCGACAATCAGCTTGTGCGTGGGTGTGCGCAGCGCCCATTTCATCTGCCACGTGCACTCCTGGCAGACGAGGAAAGGGTGCGCCGCGTCCTCGCGCTCCCCGCGCAGCCAGGGACCGAGTTCCACGCCCTGCATCGCCTCCGGAGGTTCGACGCCCGCGAGAGCGAGCAGTGTCGGCGCCACATCCTGGTGCGCGGTCATATGACGGTAGCGGCGCGGCGCCAGTCCCGGCGCGCGCAGGAGAAAGGGCACGCGCAGATTGCCGTCGTAGAGGCCGTGGTGGTCGAAGAAGATACCGTGCCGGTACATCATCTCGCCATGGTCGCCGAGAATGAGGACGGCGGTATCCTCTTCGATGCCGAGTTTCGCCACGCGCTCGAGCAGTTGGCCGACGGCCTCGTCGCAATAACGTATCTCGCCGTCGTACAGCGCGACGACGTATTCCGGGTCGGTAATGCCCGGCCGCAGCTTGTCCAGCCAGGTCTCGCGCCACATCCGGCCCAGCGGATGGCGTTCCATGCCTTCAAGCCCCCGGTGCGCCGGGCCGCACGGGTCACCCTCATAGAACAGGCGGCGGTAGGCGCGTGGGGGGAGGTAGGGCGTATGGGGGTCCCAGTAATGGATGAACAGGTAGAACCGTTCCGTGTGATGCTGGTCCAGCCAGGGCAACACGCGCCGGTTGATTTCGCGGCTGTCCGCATTCACGTGCAACGTGCGCCGTTGCGTCGGGTCGATATAGAACTCGAACCCGCGATGAAAATCGAGCCGCCACCGGCTCAGGTTGTCCACCGCGCAGGTCGTGTAACCGGCGTCGGTAAGGGCGCGCGGCAGCCAGGGGGCGCCGGGCGGTATTTCCGCATGCCCGCCATGGGCGACCACGCCGTGGGTGATGCTGGGCTGGCCGGTGTTGATGGTCACGAAAGCGGGGTGCGTGGGAATGGCCGAGGCGATGTGCTGTTCACCCACGACCGCCTCACGCGCGAACGCGTCCAGGTTGGGCGAGGTTTCGCGGGAATAGCCGTAGCAGCCGAGATGGTCGGCCCGAAGTGTGTCTATGGCGATGAGGATGAGATTCATGGGAATGCCTGCACGTGGGAGCCTATAGTAGCGTAAGACGCGGTGCAAATCCAGCTTCAGACACAGGTGAAACTCCGCGAGAAATTCGCGAGATTCACCACTTTCTTTGCAGTGGAAACTAATGCTGACATTACGGTATATTGTGTTCCCATAATGAAAGAAAGCAGATCGACCACAATATGTATTGCCTCATGGGGCGACCTGTGCTACAATGCGTTTTCAGAAGTGGATTGGCCAGACGCCGGTCTGTGCTGGGGCGTAGAACGGAACCGGCGTCACCGTGTACGTCAAGATATTGCCGTGCACGGGCTTAGGAGGGCAGTCAGGTGCGATTCGGCAGACGCAGGCGAAATCCGGCCGCCAGGCCGGTGCAGGAAGACATGGGCGAATTTGCGGAGGAGGAAGCCGTGGCCATCGAGGAACGCGATGCGCTGCTCGATTCAGAGGAACCCGAAGAGGAGCTAATGATGCCGCCGGAAGAGGAAGAGGGATTTTTCGCGGGCGACCCGACCCAGCATTTGCTGACCGCGCTGGGCCGGTTTCAGCGGCAGGTGGGCAAGGCCGAGAGCGGTACGGCGCCGCAGGGCTGGACCGACGAATGCATGAACCAACTCATTGCCGGTATCCAGATTGCGCAGCAGCAGGATTGGGACAATATCCGGGAGGCGCTTACCGACACGGCGCGCATTCTCCAGTCCTATGAAGACGCCGGCAGTGCACAACTTTGCGTGCCCTTTCTTCAAGACAGCTACGAGATTCTCTGCCTCATGGTCGGCGACCTCATTGTCGACAATGTGCGCTCGGGCGTGATGCAGAAGTGGCGCAGCCGCTATCAACAGGCGGTGGACGACCTGCTCGGGGCCGGTATGCGGCTCGTCGAAGATGACGGCGCGGGTGCCGCGGCGGCCGGCACCGTAACGGAGCCGGACAGCGCGGCCGAACCTGAGCCCGCGGCAGACACGGAGGAGGAGTTGGTACAGGAGGAGGACTACGCCGCCTCCGAAGAGATGCCGGAAACGCAGATGGCGGACGCCGAGGAGGAACTGGTGTGGGAAGAGGAGGAGGAGGATTCCATCGCGCCGGAAGCGTCCCCGGAAGCCCAGGCAGAAGAGGCGTTCACTTCCGAACAGTTCATTGCCGCGATGGAAGATGCGCGCGCGCAGCAGGCGCGTCCGGAAGAAGTGGTCGAAGAGGAACCGGTGGAGGAGATATCCGAAGAGCCCGCCGCGGAACAGGATACTGCAGAAGAAGCTCCCGAAGAGGTGCATTTCGCGGCGGTGGAAGAGGAGACGGTGGAACCGGAACCGGTGATAGACATTGAAGAAACCGGTCCCTTCGACCTGCCGTCGGAAGAGGAGACGCAGGACCTGGCCTCTACGGACGACGCGCAGTTGCCCAGCCTGGATGACTTGCTCGGCCTCGAAGCGGAGGGGCAGGCTCGCGAAACGGAGGAGGAACCCGTAGGCGAACCCGAAGCGGAATCCGAAGCGCCGGTGTTCGAAGAGGAACCCCTGGAAGCGCCCGGAACCGAGGCTGAGGCGGCGGTATTCGAGGAGGAGCCCGCGGAAGAAGTGGAAGCGCCTGCGCCAGAGGAAACGCCGCTGGAGGAGTCCGCCCCCGAAACGGTTATTGAAGAGCGTGTCGAAGAGACGGCGGCGGATGATGCGGCCGCCGAAACCGCTACTGTTGAAGTCCAAGAGGAACCCGTTTCCCCGGACGCCGCGCCTGAGCAGGCCGCGCACGCGGAAGGAGCGGCCGCCCCGGCATCCGCGAATCTGGCGGCCGAAACCCTCTTGCGCACGGCGCAGGAGGCCATGGCGCGGGGCGACGTGGCCAACGCGAAGCGGTTTGCCCTGCAGCTCGCCGCCGACATGGCCCGCCTGGAACTCGAAGAGGCCGAGCAAGCGGTTGCGCGGGCGGAGACGCTGGTGGAATCCGATGCGCAGGCCATCGCGGAAGCACGGCAGGCGGTGGCGGACGCGGAGCAGTGCGTGCGCGACGCGGAATGGCACATGGGCGAGCGGCAGGCGGAATTCGAACAGGGCCGCGAACACCTCGAGGGCATGCGCGGCGAAATCGCGGCTCTCGAGCAGACCATCGCCGGCACCCAGGAAGAACTCGCCGCGCTCCAGGCGCGCCTCGAGGAAGAGCGGCAGGCCTTGCAGGCGGCGAACGAGCAACTGAACGAGGCCCTCGGCAATGAGAGCCGCATCCAGACGGAGATGGAGGAACTGGGCGCGGCAGAGGAGGCGGGCCGCGAGGCCGTGGAGGAGGCGCAGCAGCGCGTCGCCGAGGCGGAAGCCGCGCGAGCGGAGCATGAGTCCGCCCTGGCCGCGGCCCGGGAAGAACTGGCGGCCCGGCGCTCGGCGCTTGGCGATATTGAACGCACGCTGGGCCAGTTGGCGCCGGGTGCCGCGGGCGCGGCGAAGACACAGCCCGAGGCGGACGAGCAGGCGGGGGCGGACGACATCGAAACGGACGAAGAAGGCGAGATGTTGTTCTAGCCCGCACATTTCACCAGCGGCGAAACCGCGAAGTGAAATATGCGACGCCAATGTGACAAACAGGCATTCGAAAGGACGACGGGTCTTTCACAGGCTTTCAGTTAAGCATTCTCGGGTCCCGTGGCCCAACTGCACAGGCTGACTTGCTTTCCGTGCGTTGGCCTCGCGCGCTTGTGAACTACCCGGGGTAGCGGCCGCCGGACCTCACGGGGTCCGCAGGGAACGCATTGGAAATCGTAGAGTTCCGCGGCGTCTGGCTGGACATGCAGGCGCTGCAGGGGGCAGAACGCAGGCCGGCAACGAGGAAGGACAGCAAGTGGCCAGGAAGGGTGAAATCGTCGGTGCGGTGGATTTCGGTTCGCGTGAGGTGCGTGTCGTCATCGCGCGTCAAGGCAACGAGGGCCCGATTCAGGTCATCGGCCACGGCGAGGCGCCGTCGCGCGGGTGCGTTTCGCAAGGGGTTATCCAAGACCTGGGCGCGGCCCAGCTTGCGCTGAAAAAGGCATTGACGACCGCGGAACGCGAGGCGGGCTTCAAGGTGCAGAAGCTCTTTGTCGGCATCACGGGCAAGGGCGTGAAGACCACGATTCGCGACGGCAAGGTCAAGCTCGAAAAGCACGTGGTCGAGCACCGCCACCTGCAGGAAGCGCTGCAGATGGCGGAAAGCGGCATTGTCGCGCCGGGCACCAACCCCGTTCACTCAATCACCTCCCAGGAGTGGTACATCGACGATATGCGCGTGAGCGAGCCGCTCGGCATACGCGGCACCGTGCTCAAGGTGCGCGTGCACATCGCCCTCATCCCGACGGTCATCGAAGACAACATCGTCAGTTGCATCGACACGCTGGGCCGCGAACTCGAAGACCTCATGTTTCTGCCGCTGGCGACCGGGCTCGGCTGTCTCACGCTTGAAGACATGGACCTGGGCGTGGCGGTGATGGATATCGGGCACAACACGACCAGCGTCGTGGTGTACCGTGACCGGCGCGTGCTCGACACGCGCACGTTTGACTGGGGCGGTTTCCTGCTCACCGGCGACGTGGCCGGCCTGCTGCACGTCTCTTATGAGGAGGCCCTGGACCTTATCCTTGAGTACGGCGTGCCGCAGCACCGCATCGACGCCTACCTGGCGGACGAGGAGGATGCCGGGAAATCGCAGGGCGCGGCCGGGGAAACCGAGGAGCGCGCCAAACATATCAAGCTGAAAAGCACGGTGCGCGATGCCCCGTCGATTGTGAACCGCGACGAACTCGAGACCATTGTGTTTGACCGGTCGGAGGAATTGATGACCACCGTGCGACAGCATCTGCACGCCGGCGGCCAGGCGCGCAATCTTGTGCGCGGCATTGTGCTGACCGGCGGCACGGCGCTCATACCCCGGGAGAAGGAACTCGCCGCCGCGCTCTTTGAAGTGCCGGCGAACATCGGGCTGCCCGACGGTTTCGACGCGCTGCCGCCCGCGGTGAACCGCCCCGAGTATGTCGGGGTGCTCGGTGTGGTGCGGCACGGTTTCGAATACCGCGCCGCGGTGCGCAGCGGCCGCATCGAGCCCCGCCGCAACATCATCAGCAATACGCTCCGCAAGGTGGGCGGCTTCATCGGCCGGTATTTCATTTGAGGCCGGAACCCGGCCGCATCATGCGCCCCCTGAAGCGGGCGGGACACCGGGCGTTCACAGACACAGAGTGGAATTGAGCGAGCAGGCAATGTGCTTCAGGCGCAACAGCCCAACCATGTGCGCGCGTTTCCTGGCGTGTCTTGCGCTTGCCGCGACGTGCGCGGTATCCGGCTGCGCGCGCCGGGGTGAACGCGAGTTACAGGTGCGTTTTGAACGGGCCACCCCAAAACCGGCGGCAGGTCCCGAATGGGCGTGGCCCCTTGACCCCGGCGCGGCGATACTCACGTCCGGATTCGGTTATCGCGCGCATCCCGTGGGCGGTCGCGGCAAAATGCACCGGGGCATTGACCTCGCCGCACCCGCGGGGACCCTCGTGCGGGCGACGCGTTCGGGCATCGTGTGCTTCTGCGGTTGGCAGCGCGGCTATGGGCTGACGGTCATGCTGGACCACGGCCGTGGACTGCACAGCCTGTACGGGCACCTCCGCAAGACGCTGGTGGCCGAAGATGCGGTGGTGCGCCAGGGCGCGCCTATTGGCGAGGTCGGCGCGACGGGCAACGCAACGGGCCCCCATCTGCATTTTGAATTGCGCCGCGCCGGCAACCCCTTTGACCCAACCAATTGCCTGCCCTGAACGGCCCGGACAGAAGAGAGGCCGGCGCGAAACGCGCGCCGGCCAGAAAACGGTCTCTTGCGGGGGCGCTTATTCGACGATGATGTCGTTGTCCACCCAGACCGCTCCGCCTTCATATGCGTTTTCCGTGGCCGCGGAATACTCGGACCAGGAATCGACCATGCCCGTCAGTGTGGCGGTGCCGTCTTCCACGACAACGGCCACTTCGTCGGAGTCGACAAAGGGGCTCCACCACAACTCGTCCTCGATGTCTTCCGCGATTTCGGCGTCATTTTTCAGCGTGTAGGTGGGCGCATAGTCATACCACCCATAGTCGTAGATATAGCGATCGTCGACGTAGGGGTCGTACACATAGGGGTCGTAGGTGTCGTCCACTTCGAGGTTATTGTCCACGCTGGTGACGCCGCGCGCCCGCGAAGCCACGTCGTCCGCCTGGGTCTTCTCGAAATAGGAGTCAACCTGGCCGTAGAGATGCGCCGTCCCGTCGATGGCGGTCACCGAGATTTCGTACCGGTCGACATAAGGGTCTCTCGTCAGCGCCTCGCGCACGTTCCGGGCCACTTCGGCGTCACTCAACTGCTCTTCCGGCCGCACCTTGATGCGGTTATTGATGGTAGCCACGCCAACGGTGTTGCGCGCGATACGCGCCGCGGCGCGCCTGGCTTTCACGCTATCCACCGTGCCGCGCAGGGTCGCCACGCCGCCTTCCACTTCCGGAGTGACATCGAAGGAAAAGACACGCGGGTCATAGAGCAGCGCGTCCTCGATGGCGTTTTCGATTTCCTCATCACTCTTCACGGCGTACTTGCCTTCCCGCATTCTTTCATCGGCTGCCCAAGGCTCTACCTCAAGCTGCGCGGCGTCGACATTCTGCACGCCCGCAACCCACGCGGTCGTGATGGCGCGGGTCTTCTCGGCGCTGCTGCCGACCGTGCCGCTTAGCTTGACCCGGCCGCCCTCCACGGCGACGGTGACCAGACCATGGTCAACGAGCACATCCCAGCGCAGGGCCTGCTGAATCTCGCTCTTGATCTCGAGATCCGGCCGGTCCGCGTCGTAATCGACCGTGATGTTGTCTTCCACCGCTGTCACACCGCGCACGCCTTTCGCCACGCGAAGGGCCAGGTCGCGCTCCTGCCAGGAATCCACCGTACCGGTGAGCGAGGCTTGGCCATCCTGAACGGCAACAGAGACTTCAAAGGCGTCCGCAGCGGGGTCGTAGAGAAGCGCGTCGCGGATGTCATCCGCAATCTCCGCGTCGGTGCGCTGTTTCGCCGGGCTCACGTCGATGGTGTTCACAACGCTTCGTGTGCCGCGCACAGTGCGGGCGAGGCGTGCCGCGCGTTCACTGGCCAGCAGGTTCGGCACGGAGCCAGAAAGCGTCACCACACCATCAATGACCTTCACATCAATGTTGTTGAGCCGGACGGCGGGGTCGACAAGAATCTCGTCTTCAATGGCATCGGCGATCTGCTGGTCGGTTGCGGGGGCCGTCTGCGCGGCAACGATTCCCGGGCTGAAAGCACACGCGAGCGCCAGCACAAAGCAAGTCATACGCATTGGCGAAACCTCCTTTTCGTGTCTTGGGTCCTGTTTCCAGATTACGGGGGCTTTCCCCCGCAATCGAAAGGTGCAATTTGTGTGCCAGCGCCGGCAGGCGGGTGAGGGCGAGGCCGGCATGAAACTTCTACACAATGGCGTGTAGAATGGAAACGCGCGTTTGCCCCGTATCGGCCCAGTCCCTAAGCCCAGTCCACAGTTGGCATACGCCGTTTCCTTTGGGTACACTTTAGTGATCGGGTCCCGGTATGGGCTTCGCAGTAACGCAGAGAGGACAAGAACAATGAGCAAACTAACCCGTAGAGACTTTGTGAAAGGTGCGGCGGCCGCCACTGTGCTGCTCGGCACCTCGAAGACATCCTGGGCCGGCGCCAACGACCGTGTGCGCGTCGCGGTGCTCGGGATCAACGGGCGCGGCCGGTCGCACCTGGGCGGCTATGGCGCGCTGGACAATGTCGAAGTGACGACGCTGTGCGACCCGGACGCCAACCTGTTTGCGCCGCGCATCAAAGAGTTTTTCCGCAACAAGCCGGAGCCGAAGTGCGAGCAGGACATTCGCCGCGTGCTCGAAGACAAAGACGTCGACGTCATCTCGATCGCCACGCCCAACCACTGGCATTCGCTGGCGACCATCTGGGGCTGCCAGGCCGGCAAGGACGTGTACGTCGAGAAGCCGATGACGCACAACATCTTTGAAGGCCAGAAGGTCGTCGAGGCGGTGAAGAAATACGGCCGCGTGGTGCAGCACGGCACGCAGCTCCGCAGCAACCCCGGCTTCCAGAAGGGCATCCAGCGGCTCAAGGAAGGGGCCATCGGCGACGTCTACATGGCCCGCTGCGTGTGCTACAAGTGGCGGCCCTCGATCGGCCCCGCCCATGCGGGCAATCCGCCGGAAGGCCTTGACTGGGACATCTGGCAGGGCCCGGCCCAGGAACAGCCGTTCATGCTCAATGAGAAAGACCAGGGCATCTACGTGCACTATTTCTGGCACTGGGTGTGGGATTACGGGAACGGCGACATCGGCAACCAGGGCGTGCATCAGCTTGACGCGGCCCGCTGGGGCCTGGGCGTCGACGTACCCTACCGCGTTGCGTCCATGGGCGGCATGTTCCTGTGGGATGACGCCAAGGAAATCTACAACGTTTCCTCGACCTCGTTCATGTTCAAGGGCGAAGACGGCAAAGACAAGATGATGACCCTCGAGGTGCGGCCGTGGTGCACGAACGACGAGGGCGGCGGCACTTCCTTCGGCGTGCTGTTCTACGGCTCCGAAGGCTTCATGACCTTCCCGAACTACGAGAGCTACAAAGTGTTCAAGGGCCGCGACGCCAAGCTGGTGGAAGAGGACAGCGAGGGCAGCGACCTCAACCACTATCGCAATTTCATCGAGTGCGTGCGCGCCGGCAATCCGGACGGCGTCAATGCCCACGCAAGGGAAGGGCATTACTCGTCCGCCTTGTCGCACTACGCATTGACGGCCGCGCGCGTCAACCGCGTGCTCGAGGTGGACACGGAAGCCGAGATGGTGAAGAACGACGACGAAGCGAACAGCCATCTGACGCGCGTGTACCGCGACCCGTTTGTGGTGCCCGAGACCGTGTAACGCCCCGTGCCGTGCCGGCCGGAAAGCCCCTCCCGCCGCCACGGCCGAATGAGACCGTTTGTTTCGCGGCGCCATTGCCTCGGCGGCAGTGGCGCCGCGTCCCGTTGCGGCGCGCAGGCCCACAAGGAATGCGCGCCACTGTTCTTATGTTCCCGTTTTGCATGGCTTTAGCCCAAAACCGCACAGAAGGAACACGATGAATCGGTTCGACTTGGACTGCATGTTGGTGCATGTGCCCAAGCTGGCGAACGAGTATCTGCCGCTGGGCGAGTTCATCAACATCACCTATATGCCAATGGGGCTGCTTGCGCTGGCGGAGCAGGCGCGGCGGCGCGGCTTTTCAACCGAGGTCGTGCATCTCGGCGTGGAATGGCTGGAGGATCCCGCGTACCGAATCACCGAAGAACTGGAAACGCGGCGTGTCCGGGCGGTGGGGTTGCCGTTATACTGGCATTATCAGTCCTACGACGTGCTGCGTGTCGCGGAAGCGATAAAGCGCGTCTCCCCGCACACGTTCATCTTTATCGGGGGCTTGACCGCATCCTACTTTGCCGGTGAAATCCTGCGCGACTTCCCTTTCGTGGATGCCGTCTTGCAGGGGCACGGCGAAGGCGCGCTTCCCGCCTTGCTCGAGACCCTGTCGAGCGATTCCCCGGACCTCGGCAATGTGCCGTATTGTCATTTCCGGGAGGAAAACCATGCCGCGCGAAGCGGCCTCGAATACCATGCCAGCGTTGACGACCTCAACGACCTGGTTTTCGCCGACTTCTCACTATTGCGCCACGCATCAACCTACATCGCCTCTTTCGGTTTCCCGCTGGCGTTGTCGAAGGAATACCGCAAGGAGGAGCACCAGCGGCACCAGACCATGGGCCGCACCTTCTTTCCGCTGTGTGTGGGCAGGGGCTGCCCCACGGTGTGCACCTACTGCGCGGGCAATCGCAATACACTCAAGCTGTGCAACGGGCGCAACCGAATTCTCTGGCGCGGGCACGACAGGGTTCTGGACGACATCCGGCGCGCGCTCGATGCCGGCTACCGCACAATGAGCATGTGCTTCGACCCGACGCCGCACAAGGATGACTACTGGCTGGAACTTTTTGGGCGTATTCGCCGCGAGGTGCTGCCTGTCGACCTCTATTTCGAGTGTTGGGGCCTGCCCACCCGCGCGTTTCTGGAGGCCTTCGCCCAGACCTTTCCATCACCGGACAGTTACCTTGCATACTCGCCGGACACGGGCAGCGAGGCCGTGCGCAAGCACAACAAGGGCTTTTACTACGGCAACGAGGAACTGCGGCGGGCCGTGCGCGACGCGGAAGAACTCGAGGTTCCTTTGGACATTTTCTTCTCCATCGCGCTTCCGGGCGAAACGCTCGCGGAGGCGCGCAAGACTCGCGATTTGATTACCGAGTTCCGCAACGAATACAACAACGTGCGCCGATTGATGACGTGGTCGGTGCAGCTTGAACCCGGCAGTCCGCAGTACGAAACACCGGAACGCTTCAACATGGTTACAGACCGCCACTCCTTCATGGACTTCTACCGCGCGCATGGCGGACCGAACGCCGACACGTACTCCGCGCTCGGATTCAAGATCCGCGATTATTTCGGTGATGAGCGTGATGAAGGCGGCATCCGCGATTTTGAAGCGCACATTCAGCACCTGAAATGCATGGAGTTCTGTTTCCTCTCACCCGACCCGCGGGACCGGCTGAATCCTGAGCAGGCGCGCGCGCATTGCCTGGAGCGGCGCCGGAAGATCGCGGCGCGCCGGGGAGTGGCGGCCGAGCAAGGCATCATATGCGACGAGCATCGCTATGCCGATGCTGCCGCGGCCATGCGCGCCGGGTTGCCGCCTGCCCCGCGCCCGGAATGGGTATGAATGATGGGCAGACGCGTTCTCATTGTCGACAACACGCTACGCGAAGGCGAACAGGTTCCCGGCGTCTGGTTCAGCCGCGAGGAGAAGACGGCCCTCTTCGACGCGCTCCAGGCCGCGGGGGTCGATCTCATCGACCTGGGGGTGCCGGCGGCATCAGCGGGCGAGGTTGAGACGTGCCGCGAAATCGTGCGCCGCGCCGATGGCGCCGCCCCGGGCGTCAGTGTGCGCGCGCGTACCGAGGAGCTCGACCTTGCTTCGGACATCGGTGCGCGCGATGTCTTTCTCATGTTCCCCTTCTCGGAGATTCACATCGAACACAAGTTCGGCACATCGCCGAAGCGCATCAAGGACACATGCTCCAAGCTGCTCGCGCACGCGCACACGCTCGGGCTGCGGGTCAATCTTGTGGCCGAAGACGCCTCCCGGGGGAGCACGGAACTGGTCTGCGAACTCGCGGCGCATGCGGCCGGCGAAGGCATTGCCCGCTTGTTTCTGTGCGACACGGTGGGCGCCGCGCATCCCGTGAAGTTGAAGGCACTGGTGACGGCTGTCGCGCAGGCGGTGCAAGACCGATGCGAACTCGGAATTCACTGCCACGACGACCTGGGCATGGCCACCGCNNCGCGGAGGCCGGGGCGCAGGCGCTGACCGCCACCGTGAATGGTCTGGGTGAGCGCGCCGGCAACGCGCCGCTGCACGAGGTCGCGCTCGGCGCGCGCCTCCTGCTCGGCCTCGACCACGGCGTAGACCTTAAGCAGCTTCCCGGGCTGGCGGCCATGGCGGAGCGGATGTCCGGTGTGTTCCTGTCGCCTTTGACGCCGGTCGTGGGCTGCAACGCGTTCCGCCATGAGAGCGGCATCCACGTGGACGGCATGCTGAAAGCCGCGCGCGTTTATGAAGAGCTGAAACCGGAACTGGTCGGCCGCACGCGGGAACTGGTGCTTGGCAAGTCAACCGGGAAGAATTACCTGCGCGCATTGTTGCGCGAGCGCGGCATCGAGGCGGAGGATGCGCAGCTCACGGAACTCCAGGAGCGGCTTCGCGACGAGGTCACACACGGCGACAAGCACGCGCTCGAGGAGATGTACAACCGGCTGAAGCGTTTCTATGGGCAAACGGGTGGTTTCCCGATGCAGCGTTTCTGGCAACTGGTCGAAACGGTGTTCGGCGCCAGGCGGGAGGTCTAGCCATACTACTGCGCCACATCTTACAGCAGCATGAACTCGGGCCGGCCGCGGGGGCCTATCGCTGGTACCGGCCGGACCTCATCCTGGTGCCGGATTACGCGCTCGCGCTGATGGCGGATGGCCTTGCGGAGAGCGGCGCCGCGGATATCGACCCGGCCAGACTGCTGGTGGTAGCCGACCACTTCGCCCCTCCCGCCACCATCGAACGCGCGGAAATCCTGCG
>NPIG01000475.1_pt3 | contig 18438 bp, 14 predicted proteins | sample 8637441 | NCBI WGS metagenome assembly NPIG01 (sample SAMN07420675, study PRJNA396082) | bioreactor metagenome | isolation source: sample BR6 brine-fed electro-methanogenic bioreactor BR | place: Japan: Kochi | collected 2016-06-14 | reverse complement strand
CCGCTGGGCTGTCGACAGGTCAAGCGTGTCAGGCAGCACAGAGGCCAGGCCCGTCTCAGTTTCCGGGCTTTTCGCGCCCAGCGCCTCTTCCGCTATCAATAAGGGGCACATCAACAGATAAAGGAGAGCAACGACAGCGAGCGCTACCGGCTTGCACATGTTTCCACCTCTCGATTGCATAGTCTTACCGTGTTGCCGTTTCTGTCGCGGGCAGTTCACCGTGCCCCGGCGCCATGTCGGGGTCCACATCGCGCTCGGTTGCCGGCTCCACTTCGGTCTCTGTGGGCCAGCGCCTAGTCCGCGCCCAGTAGGCCAGCCGGCGCAGGTCGTTGAGAATGTACAACAGGCACGGGATGAGTAACAGTGTGAGCAAGGAGGCAAATGCGACGCCCGCGGCGATACTGATGGCCATGGGAATGAGGAACCGCGCCTGAAGGTCCTTCTCGAGGATCAGCGGAGTCAACCCACCCACGGTGCTCAGGGTCGTGAGGAAAATTGCGCGAAAACGGCGCGCACCGCCCAGGGCCACAGCATCGCGGAACGGGGTACCCCGGGCAATGTAGCTGTTCACGCATTCGATCAATACGATAGCGTCATTGACGACCACCCCGGAAAGCGCCACCATGCCGAAAAAGCTCATCATGGACAGCTCAAACCCCATGAGCAAGTGCCCGAGAATGGCCCCGATTAGACCGAAGGGCACCGTAATCATGATGATGACGGGCTGCACATACGACCTGAAAATGGTAGCGATAATGACAAAGATGCCGAGCAGGGCCAGGGGGTATCCCACATAAAGACTGCCGAGGGACTCGCGGCTCTTCTGCTGTTCGCCCTGTATGGAGACCCGGATGCCTCGAAACGTTGAACGCAGTTCGGGAAAGTAGCTCGCCTTGAGGTCGTTCGTGATCTCTTCCGCGTTGGCCAGGGCGTAATTGATTTCCGCTGTGACGGCCACCCGCCGCATGCCGTTGGTGCGCTGAATACTGGCGAATCCGGGCCCGTACTCTACATCGGCCACCGAAAGCAGCGGCACCTCATACCCCTGCGGCGTCCGGATACGCACACTCTCGAAGTCAGACAAGCGCTTGCGCTCGTCGGCCGGGTAGCGCACCCGGACGCGCACATCGTCGCGCCCGCGTTGCAGTCGGACCGCCTCTTCACCGAAGTATCCGGCGTAAATCTGTCTTGCCAGGTCACTTACAGTCAGACCGATGGCCCGTGCCTCGGGCTTGAGATGCAGGCGCACCTCATTCTTTCCCGGCCGGTAATCATGCTGAATCTGATAGGTGCCCTGATAGGTGCCGAGTTTGTCGCACAGTGCCTCGGCCGCCGCGATGATCTCGTCCATGTCGTGACCCTGCAGCCACACTTCGATGGGTGCCCCGGGCGGCCCGGCCTGCATCCCGGCAAAGGTCAGAGAGGTCACACCGGGCAGTTCCCCTATCTTGTCGCGCCACATGACCTTGAGTTCGTCCGTATGGACGCCGCGAAACTCGGGGTCCAGCATTTCGACCCGTACCGCCCCGAGATGATTACCGTATTGCGGCCGGTCATCGCTGATGGTTGAACCGGACAACGAATACATGTTCTGGATAAGCGGCTCCCCGTTGACCGTCTCGATTTCATCCGCCAGTGCGAGGAATGCGGTCTCAATCTTCTCGACAGCCTCTTGAGTGACTTCAATGGGCGTGCCGTTGGGATACTCCACGGTCGCGGTAATCTGGTCTCCGTCAATATTGGAGAACATGCGGAACTTGATAATCCCGCTCTGCACGAGTCCCATGGTCGCCAGCAAGATCGCAATCGCGGTGGCCAGGGCCACGTAGCGCCATCCGAGCACGCCCCGAAGGAACGGCTGATACCAGTGCTCGACAAACCACTCCAACCCGCGATTGGTAACACGGTGGAACTGGGCGCCGAACCGGCGAACGGGGTGCCCGTGCTCGACCCGCCTGTTGGGGTCGGGCAGGTGGCTGAGGTGCGCTGGCAACAGGACCAGGCATTCAATAAGCGATATGCTCAGACACGCTATCACGACAATCGGAAGTATGATGATGAACTTGCCCATGATGCCTTCGACGAACATCAGGGGCAGAAACGCCACGATGGTGGTCGTGACCGCACCGATAACCGGCATCCCCACTTCCGTGACGCCGTCGATGGCGGCGCGCAACGGCGGGGCGCCGCTCTTGCGCGCCACGTAAATGGCCTCACCCACGACAATGGCGTCGTCCACAATGATACCCAGGACCATGATGAGGCCAAACAGCGAAATCATGTTGAGCGTTGCGCCCACCGCCCACATGATGGCGAGGGCGCCCGCGACACTGATGGGCATGCCCATGCCGGCCCAGAAACTGAGCCGCAGGTCGAGAAAGAGCCACAGAAGCAGAAAGACAAGCGTCAGGCCGATCATGCCGTTGCGTATCAGGAGGTCTATACGCGCATCCAGAATGTCGGCCATCTCCCCCCATGCGGCAATGTGCACCCCTTCGGGCAGGGTCTGCTGCCTGTCTTTCACATAGGCGCGCACCGCCTTGTCAATGGCAAGCGTATCTTCCTCCGCGGTCTTGAGCACCGCCACGTTGATGGCGCGGTGGCCATTGAACCGCGAGATGATCCTGTCCTCTGTGAACTCATCCTTGATGTCGGCGATACGGTCGAGGGTGATAATCTCGCCGTCCGGCCGCGCAAGCACCACAATCTCGGCAAACTCCTTCGCAGTGTACTTGCGGCCGATGGTCCGCAGCCGGATTTCCTCGCCCTCGGTGCGCACGGTGCCGCCAAAGAGATTGATGCTGTTGGCGCGCACAAGATTCGCGACCGCGCTGAAGGTCAAGCCGTACTCGCGCAGCTTCTCTTCGGATACCTCGATGGCGATTTCGTAGTCGCGCAAACCGAGTATCTGTACCTGCGACACGCCTTCTATTGAGCGGATATCTTCCTTGACGGTCTCGGCCCATTCCTTGAGCTGCTTCTCGGTCAGCCCTTCGCCATAAAGCGCCACGAGAGACACTTGCGAGCGAAAGAGCAACTCCTCGATGACGGGCTTCTCCGCATCCTGTGGGAAGGTGCTTATCGCGTCGACGCGGTTGCGCACCTTCTCCTTCACCTCGTCCACGTCATACCCTTCCAGCACCTCGATGGTCACCATGCCCATGTTCTCGCTGGAGGTCGAGTGGTACTTCTTGATGCCCTCTATGCCCTCTATGCCCTCTTCAATTTTGCGGCAAATCCCCTCCTCCACCTCCTCGGGGTCCGCGCCTGGCCATGGCACCGTAATCGTGATGATATCGAGCGAAAAATCCGGAAAGGTCTCGCGCACCAGGTTCAGCGTTGCCATGGCTCCCGCAACGAAAATAATGGCAAGCACGATGTTGGCAAACACGGTGTTCCGTGCGAATGCGGCGAAGATCGACCTCATGACGCCTCCGTACCCGGCGCGTTGGCCATTGCCCGCTCCTCAACCTCCCCGGCAAATTCCAGCTTGCTGTTTGGCAGTGGGTTTACCAGTCGCGTGACAACCACCAGTTCACCCGGCTCAAGCCCGGAAGCGACAAAGGACTCCTCATTCTGATTTCGCAAGACCTCCACGTCTCGCCGCTTCAGGCGCATGTCCTCGGAGACCCACACCTGCCCTTCAAAGCTGACCGCCCAGCGCGGCAGCCGAAAGACGTTTTCCATGGGCTTCCCCGGGATTCTGACTTCGCAGAACATGCCATCGACCAGGGGGAGGCCGGCTTGCGCCGACCTTGCGCGCTCGCCCTCGATACGGACCGCAACCGTCACTGTGCGCGTGGTCTCGTCGAAGCGTTCCACCCGGTGCAAGACACCGCGCCAGGAGTTCCGGCCCGGGTCCTCCGTCCACAGAATCTCGCAGTCGACCGGCTTCAACTCGCCAAACCAGGAATGGTTGCCGTCGCCGGTGTTCGCCTCGAATTCCAGCCAGGAGCGCGCGTCGCGGCTATCCAGCGGCACCGAGATTTCCAGCACCTCGTCATCGGCCAGAGTCAGCACGGAAGCGCCGGGGGCCACATACTGGCCGCGTTCAAGTTGCACTTGCTTGATGCGCGCGCCAAAGGGCGCATGTACTTCGGTGCGTTCCAATCGGGCCAGCGCCTGCTCCAGTTGGGCGCGGGCGGACTCGAGCCCGCTGCGCGCCTCGGCGATGCGAATCGGATAGAGGTCGACGGCCTGACTCAACTGGTCAAAGGCGTCATTCGCCTGGTTCAGCGCCATTTCCGCGTTGTCCACGCCCGACAGTGTGCCCACTTCGTCCTGCTCGAACAGGGTCTTCAGCCGCGTGTATTCTCGGTTCGCCAGTTCGCGGGTGCGCCGCAGCGTCTCCAAACGCTCCTGGTCGATTGCGTACTGTTTTTTCAGCCGGTCGATGCCGTTCTCAGCCTGTGCCACCTGCGCCTGGGCCTGGTCGCGCGCGGCCAGATAGTCGCGCTGGTCGATGCGGAACAACAACTCCCCCTCCGGTATCACCTCGCCCTCTTCCAGCCGCGGGTGAATCTCCACGACACGGCCCGCCACTTCCGCGGTGATGCGCACCTCATTCAGCGGGTGAACCGCCCCGTATCCCGTGATGACGACGGGGACGTCTTCCGGCTGGACCGTCATGACCTCCACCAGCAGTGCGGGTTCGGCCTGCTCGACACGGGCCGGCTCCTTGCGCAGCGCCGCCAGACCGCGGAGCACGGCGAAACCCGCGACGATGATGGCGACCACCAGGATTCCTCGAAACAGAAGCCGGCGCACCACGCGCTTCCAGCGGCCGCGCCCTTCCTCCGGCGACAGCGGAATCCGGGGGCCGTTCTCATGTGTTTGACTGGAGTCGCTGTTCATATTTCTTCTTCCATCTCTTTCATGTTCTGATTTGCGCCCGCGGTTTCCGGCCCATTCGACTTGGCCCAGGGCATTTCCTCGGCCAACAATTCACGGATGCGCTGGTACACCTCGCACCATTGCTTTGCGTAGGCAGGACCCAAACGCTCCAGCAACTCGCTCACGGCTTCAAGGAAATCTCGTCGGAGAGTTTCGACGGCCTCCCGGCCCCGCTCGGACAGACGCACGTTGACCACCCGCCGGTCCGTGGTGTCATGCTCGCGCAACACCAGGTCCATGTCCACCAGACGGTCCACCATGGCTGAAGCGGAAGGTGGCGAAACCTGTAACGCCTCGGCAAGTTCCTTGATGGCCATGCAATCACACCGCATTACCTCGTTGAGCGCGTGAAATTGGGGCAATGTAAGGTCTGAACAGAAAGGCCATTCCCCATCCCCGCTCTTTCGGCGCAGTTCGTAGCGGCGCGCCATGCCCTGCTGAAGCATGCGCACCGTGAGCAGAATCTCTTCTGCCTGTCCCAGAAAGTCTTGTTTAGTTTTTATACTCATTTGCCCACCACACTGTTTGGCGTTCTATTTGTTCGTCTCTCTAATCATATCATGCGCTTACTGTTCATGCAACCAAGCAAGAAATCCTCAAGAACAGGCACGGCAAACGCGCCGTTTCCAAGCACCCCATTTGCGTAAGGTTCCGTTCTCCACGGCCGGTTGCTACCGCGTTGACACTCCGGCCACAGTTCGGTGAGTATGTGTCCATCATGTTGCGAGTACGCTTGCTAGAGACCACGCCCCCGAACTTGGACGAATTCGTGCGGGAAATCGCGGCGGCGTTGGAAGACCTGTATGGGCCGGCCGCGGCGCACAACTACCGGCTGCGCGGAAGGTCCATATTGATGTCGACTCTGCTGCACCCCGCGGTGTCCGCCTGGGGGGCCTTTGACGGCAGCCTGCTTGTGGGTCTGCTCTTCACGGTCCTCAGGCCCCCCGTCGGAGAGCTTGCCTTCCTGCACGTGCTTCGGCCGTATTGTGGGCAGAATGCGGAGGACCGCCTTGTGGAGCAGGCGGTCGGGGCCTTGCGCAACGGGGGTGTCCAGGGCATCACAAGCGATTTCGTGCCCGTTTCCGCCCTGGAACATCACGAGACCATGCTCCGGCTGGGTTTCCAGCACATCCCCCGTCAACTTATGCGACGCGCGCTCACGGCGCCGTCCCCTCGGTTGGAAAGGCCGCTTTCGCGCCCCTTGACCCCGGCTGACTGGCAGGCTGCCGCGGACTGCCTGGTGAGCGCATATGCCACACATGCCGGCCGTTGGCTTCATGCCGAGGTGCGCACCCCGGAGAACGCCGCGGACTTCCTTCGCCGCGTGGCCGACGGCGCCTATGGCGGACTGCGCGAAGACTATCAGCGCGGCCACTTCACCGCGGGTGCTTGCGAAGGGTTGGCTTTGGGTTGCGAGGCCGCCGTTGGTACCGGCTTCGTGCTGCAACTTGCCGTCCGACCGGAGGCCCGCGGACACGGTATTGGGGGAATACTGCTCGAGGAACTGCTGGCGGCCTTCGCGCGCACAGGTCTCGCCAACGCCGCGCTCGGGGTCAGCAAAGACAACCCTGCGAGGCAGTTGTACAGCCGCACGGGCTTCGCGGCGTTTCGCGATATTGACGCCTATGCCTGGTGGCACAGCAACCCCAAGGAATCCAGAGAATGAACCGTATGCGGCTCGTGAGTGTGGCGCTTGTGACCTTCGCGGCGGTCATCGCACTCACCATGACCATCGTCTACTTCCTGTTTCCGCCCGTGCCCAAGCCCGCGCACGATCGATGGCTGATGCCGAACACCGCCTTGCGCGTCGTGCTGCAGCCGTCGCGCGTGCAGGCGTACATCACGCGGCTCGCCCCCACTGCGACCCGTTTCATCAAGGGCGTTCCCCGCCTGAGTTCGACCCAGGGCCGCGCATTGCGTATCGACTGGATACATGCTCTGCCCCATGAACTGACACTGCTTGTCGCCCGCCCGCAAGCCGAGGAACTCCAGGCGCGGCTGGTGGTGCGCGAACGTCCGGAATCGGAAAGCATGGCTGACGTGCTCAATCATTCGGGGTTCTTCCGCGCGTTGCGCGTGGTCACCTGGGAGCGGGACCGGCTGGTGCCCGAGGGGGACAACTTCCTGGCGGCGCAGGGCCGGGTGCCCCTGCCTGCAGCGGCGCCTCCACTCCAGACACAAGACTTCCCGCCGCCCGAACTCGAAACCGGTCACCTCTTTGAGGTGGCCGGCGTCAATCGCGGCGATGTACCCGCCCTGTTCCACGACGCGCTGGTGCGCACCTACGGCGCCTATGCCGGGGAAGAGGCGCATGAGGCGCTGCAGCATTCCCTGAACCGCATCCGCTCCTTTCTCTTCACCGTAGACCTTGCGGCGCCCGACCGCCTCGAGATAGAACTGCGCATCGATTGCGCGGATGGGCAGGCGGTGCAGCAAGTCGCGGATGCGCTGTATCTGGTGGAAGACTCCGCCAAAGCGCGCCTGCTCAAAGAGGAGGGCTTCGTGCTCGAAGGGGTGATTTCTCCCGAAGAACCCGCGGTACTCCGAGCCGAATACGCGCTTACGGGATTCGAAGGACAACTCAGGCGGGCCCTGGGCAACTGACCCCGCACGTTTGCACCCGCCGCTTCCCGTCGCTTAGGATACCCGCGGGTAAGCCATTGCATTTTCTTCCAGGAGAACTACCGTGAAAAAAGTACTCATTGCCCTGGCCGTCATCTTGCTGATTGTCGCCGTTGCAGCGGGCGTGGTTTTCTACAAGGCAAACCAGGAGGTTGGCCTGACGGAATCGGAGTCGGTCTCGCACGAAACGCTCGCCAGCCCACACACTCGGGTGCGCGCCGTGCTCAGGACCGCCGCCCTCAGCGATTTCATTGCGTCGCTGGTGCCCCCCACCGTAAAGGTACCCGACTACGTTCCCTGGGACATCCAGGATGCCCTGCCCCGCCTGCTGCCGCGTGAGGTGGCCCTGCTTGCCGACCCCGATTTCACACAGGGCGAGATTGGGCTCACACTTTTCGCCAACGAACAGCGGCTCGGCCCCATGCTCGTCAAGGCCGTCAACGATTCCGGCATTTTCAAGAAGCCGTTACCGGTCTCCTGGTCGGGCGACGGCGCACTGCTGGAAAAGCGGGGCGTAATCACGGCCCGGGCCAATCTGCCCATCCCCGAGGGGGTCGAGAGCAGAATCCTGGAACACTGGACCCCGCAGACGCAGTCGGAACCTGTTGCTGTAGAAGGCACCAACCAGTTTGAAATCGTTTTGGATAATCGCAACGGTGACCTGGTCACGCTGTTTGCGGCAATCAGCCAGGCGATGAAGCAGGACTGGAAGGCGATGTTGAACCAGGACCAGGTCAAGAGTGTGCTCCCGTTGGTGGCTAAGGTTTCCGACGCCCGCCTCGCCGCCAATCTCGACGGACCCGACACCTGCAACATCAAGCTGGTGGTGCATGCCGACCAAGGCGCAGGGGGCATGCTGCAATTCATGCTGGCGGGGGCGGCCGTGCCGGAACTGCAGAAGATGCTCGAAGCCAAACACAGCCTGATTCTCGAAGGCCAATCCAAGTACGACAAAGAGCAGCAGGCGCTTGTGGGCACGTACAAGCTCACCGGCTTCCGGGAACAACTCGAAAGGGCCATTGCGAAAGCGGCCGGCGTCTCCGCGCCCAAGCAACCCAAACCGGAAGCGGCATCCTAGCCCGCATGTTCTCCGAGCGGCAAGCCTTCAAGACGCAACATGCTGTCTGGCCCGCATATTTCACCGGCGGCAAAGCCGCAAGGTGAAATGTGCTGCGACAAAGTGATTTCGCTCCCCGACGTGTCGAGGGATATTTCACAAGCTGTTTTCAGGCAATCTTCGGGTTGCGTGGGTTATCTGCGAATGCTGACATGCGTTTCCTGTATGGTCGTTGTCAGCTCGTGAAATATCCGGGCTAGAGACGCGTCCGCCCTTCCAGCGCGTGTGTGAGCGTGGCATCGTCGGCGTATTCGAGTCCGCCACCCATGGGGACACCGTGCGCGATGCGGCTGACGGGTATGCCGAGCGCGGCAATGCGCCTGGACAAGTACATCGCGGTAGCCTCGCCTTCGGCTGTCGCGTTGGTGGCCACGATGACCTCCTGGATATTCCCCGCTTCCAGCCGTTGCATCAGCCGGTCAACCCGCAATTCACTCGGGCCAATGCCCTCGAGCGGGTTCAGCACACCGTGCAGCACGTGGTAAAGACCGCGGTAGGTCCCGCCCTTCTCGATCGCCATGGTGCCCGAGGGCCGCTCAACCACGCAGACGACAGCGTGGTCGCGCCGCTCGTCCGCGCAGACCGGGCAGGGGTCGGTTTCGGTTAGATTGCAGCATGTGGAACAGGTGGTGACGCGTTCGCGCGCCTCCGCGATGGCCTCACTGAGTTGCCGCGCCTCCTCATCCGGCGCGCTCAAGAGGTGGAGCGCAAGCCTCTCGGCGCTGCGCTTGCCCACGCCCGGGAGCCTCCGGAACGCTTCTACCAGCCGTTCGACGGATGGGGCGTTGAGCAGCATCGGCCCTCCCTATTCCCGGCCGAAACCCGCCGCTTCCGTCAGGTTGCGGCGCATCTCCTGCCACTCAGCCAGCGTATCTTCGCGCGACAGGATGTCGAGGCGGTCCGGAAACACGATACCTTCAAGATGGTCGTACTCATGCTGGATAATGCGCGCCAGGAAACCTTCCGGCTCGAACTCGAGCTTTGCGCCCTTCTCGTCGAAGGCGCTCACGCGCACCCGGGCCGCGCGCGGCACTGTCGCGTAAACCTGGGGAAGGCTGAGACAGCCTTCTTCGCCGTCGATGCGCCCCTCGACCAGCGTCAGTTCCGGATTCACCAGGACCATTGGCTCGCCTTCCGGCTCGCACAACACGAAGAGGCGCTTGTCCACGCCAACCTGCGGGCCCGCCAGCCCGACGCCGTCAAAGGCGAACATCGTTTCAAGCATGTCGCGCGCCAAGTCCGCAACCTCGGAATCGATGCGGTCATAGGGCGTGGCCTTCCGCGTCAGCGGATCATCTGGATAAAGGACTATGTCGAGAGTAGCCATGCGCTTAACACTCCTGCTCCGATCGTATCATACTGGCGGAATACGGGCAAGAATTGCCCTCTCCGACGAACAGTGATGCTTGCAGGAATATTTCCCGGGCCCAGTCAGGTCAGTACTTTCCGCTGCGGTTAGACGGCATGTGCCCCATTTCCGACAAGTGGCAGCTAAGCGAGCACGACGAACCGATAGAAGCCCGAAATATCCCAGTACCTGGCCCTGTTCCAATTGGTGTGCGAAACATTGCGCAGGGCCTCACATTCGTCCAGAGCACCAATCACAAAAGGTCTGGCGGCAATGGGCGCTGAGGAAAAGGTCATGACTCCTGTTCATGCTGTGCTTCCCGGTTCGGGTGAGAAGGTTGATTTCGGCGGCTTGGGGGTGGATTGGAAGGTGCAGGGCCAGGATACCGGCGGGCGGTTTTCGATTGTGCATCATCCCCTGGCGCCGCATGCGTTGGCGGCGCCGCTGCACTACCACCACAATGAGGACGAGTTGTCGTATGTTCTCACGGGCACGCTGGGCGCCCTGCTGGGTGACGAAGCAGTCACGGCCACGCCGGGCACGTGGGTGTTCAAGCCGCGCGGCCAGTGGCACACGTTCTGGAACGCCGGGGACACGCCTTGCGAGATCATTGAGGTCATTTCACCGGCGGGCTTCGAGAATTACTTCCGCGAAGTGGCGAAGGCCTGGGGCGACCTGGATGCGTTCGCGGCAGTCAACAAGAAGTATTCCCTTGACATGGATTTCGACAGCGTTCCAGGATTGTGCGACCGATTCGGCCTTACCTTCCCTGACCTGTGAATCACGCGCGCGTGAAAATGGAAGGGGCGAGCCCGTCGGACTCGCCCCAAGCTACGGTTATGACTGCCTTCTCCTAACCCGAATGTCGATACCTAATCTTGGACCTTTTTCGTCAACAAGTCAAGTAGCTGGCGCACCTGGCTGTTGTCTTTGCGCTCCTTGTTGATCTTGTCGCAGGCATAGAGCACGGTGGTGTGGTCCTTGCCGCCGAACGCTTCCCCCACGTCGTTCAGGGAAAGACTCGGAATCAGGTCTTTGCACAGGTACATGGCGAGTTGGCGCGGGTACACCACCTGGCGCTGCCGGCTCGACCCGCGCAGGTCGGCGATACGGACGTCGAAATGCTCCGCCACCGCGCGCTGCACCTTTTCTGTCGTGATGGGCTTGATCTTCTCGCTGCCGATAAGGTCGCGCAGCACTTCTTCGGCCATGCCGAGTGAGATTCTTTGCTCCGTCAACCGGCTGTAGGCGAGCAGCGTGATAAGCGCGCCCTCGAGTTCGCGGATATTCGAAACGATGTAGGTCGCGATGTAGCGCATGACCTCGGAGGGCACCACCACGTTTTCTTCTTCCGCCTTCTGCTGCAGAATGGCGACGCGCGTTTCGAGGTCCGGCGGCTGCACATCCGTGACAAGCCCCCACTCAAAGCGCGACACCAGCCGCGACTCGACCCCCTGAATCTCCTTCGGGCTGCGGTCGCTGGAAAGCACAATCTGTTTGTGCTGGTCGAAAAGGACGTTGAAGGTATGGAAAAACTCTTCCTGCGTGCCTTCCTTGCCCGCCAGAAAGTGGATGTCGTCGATGAGCAACACGTCCACTTTCCGGTACTTCGCGCGAAACCGCTGGCTCGACTTGTCCATAATGCTCTGAATGAGCTGATTGGTGAACTGCTCAGAGGTGATGAACATGACGTTGTAGTCGTGGTTCCTGTTGAGCAGCTCCTGGCCGATTGCCTGCATCAGGTGCGTCTTGCCCAGGCCAGTCACGCCGTAGAGGAACAGCGGGTTGTAGGCGCGGCCCGGCGATTCGGCCACGGCTTTCGCCGCCGCGTGCGCGAAACGGTTCCCGGAGCCGATCACAAACCGGTCGAAGGTGTACCGCGGGTTGAAGCCGTTATGCTTGCGCGGACTCGGCGCCGGCCGCGGGACGGCAACACGCGCCGCGGGCCGTGCCGCTTCCGCGGCCTTCGTGTCCTGCGCCACGACGAAATCGACTTCCCTGAACTCGGGAAGCACCCGCCGCACGCATTCCTGTATGGCCTCCATGTAGTGCTCGCGCAGCCAGTCCGCGAAGAAGTCCGTCGGCACGCATACCTTCAGGATACCGTCTGCGAACGACTCGAACCGCGTCGGTCCGAACCAATTCTTGAAACTGTGATCATCAAGCATGCCACGCAGCAGTCGTTGCGTGGATACCCAGGGGTTTGCGTCATTGCGTGATGGCATACTCTCTCCATGCACCGGTTCATTATTCCCAGTCCAGGCAGGTTGAGTTCCTGTCCTGTCCCCGTCCGTTCTTGCCTGCGAAACGCTGTTCTCGTCCACTCCCACTCCCGGCAAAGGCCCCATGTCGACATTCTCCCTTCCCTGTTGGCCACCTCACTTGAGCCACGCACCGCCTGCTCCGCCGGATTGGCGCCCCTCCAAGTACCCCATGTCAGGACATGCGCTGCGGGTCTTGCCGAAGGTGCCCGCGCACCCCTCCACGCGCTGTCAACAAGTTCTCCACAGCTTATCCACAACCTTCATTTCACCCAATAAAATCAATACTTTCCTCGCGCATGAAGCCTGAGTTTGCACCATCAAAGTCCGTTTGTCAACCCCCTTCTTCAAGTCCTTCATCCGCACGCACTTTGACCCGGTTCCAGATGGCGTCCAACTCGTCGAGCGTGCAACTTTCCATGCGCTTGCCTTGCCTGTTCACTTCAGTGCAGACCGCTTCGAATCGTCGTGAGAAGCGCGCGTTCGCCCGCGCAAGCTCAGCCTCCGGGTCCGCACCCAGAAAACGCGCCGCGTTCACCGCGGCCAGCAGCAAGTCGCCAAGCTCACTTCGGGCGTGCTCGATGTCCTGCTGGTGCACCGCCGCGCGAATCTCCTGCGTTTCCTCAATCAACTTGTCGAGCACGCCTTCAATGTCCGGCCAGTCAAACCCCAGCGAAGCGGCATAGGCCTGCAGTGCGGTGGACTCTCTTAGCGCGTCATGCCGTCCCGTCACGTGCCGTTCCCCACTCTGCGGTTTCCCCTTGCCGGCGCGGGTCAGCCTGCCGTGCAGACACACTTCTCCCGTACGCTAGTTGGGTATTCTGAAATCTAAGCCCTTACCGCCTCCTCACCCCTGTGTCGCGCAACGCCATCCCGCTGCCAGCCACCTCGAAAGTGAAGAGGATTTTAGTATAGCATGTGTTCATGCGTTGTGCAAGCAGAATCGCGGATCATAGCGTAAACAAAGGTCGGGATGTGGGCTTGCGGACGCATCCGAACAGAAAGCGACACAAATCACAGGCTGCTGTTGCGCGCGTGCTTGCCACAGACAGTGCAAGACAACGAACGGTACAAAACAATGCATGCGACACCTCCGATACTCGCTCTTACCATGGGTGACGTGAATGGCGTCGGCCCGGAAATACTCGTGAAGGCCCTTTCGCGCCCCGAAGTCCGGACGTGGTGCCGGCCCGTGGTCTTCGGCGACCTCGCCGCCTGGCGCCGGGCTGCGGCGCAGGTTCCCGGCGCGCCTTCCGCCTGCGCCTGCACGACGCTGGCGGAAGCAACCGGGACGGGAGACACGGTTCCGGTCTACGACGCCGGTGTTCCCGCGCCGTCACTGTGTCCGGGACAGCTTGACCCCGCCGCTGGCCGGGCCGCCGCGGAATGGGTCATCCACGCAACCCGCGCGGCAATGGACGGCACGGTTTCCGGTGTGGTGACTTGCCCCATCAGCAAGGAGTGCATCCGCGCCGCCGGATACGACTACTTCGGGCACACGGACCTCATCGCGGAACTCACAGGCGCGCTCGACTACCGCATGTGCCTGTTCACCGACACGATGCGCATTGTGCACGTGACCGCGCACTGCGCACTGCGCGAGGCCATCGCCCTGCTCAGCACTGCCCGTATCGCCGAATCCATCCGCATCGGCTACGAGTCGCTGCGGAAACTGAACGTCAACCCGCCTCGCATCGCCGTGGCCGGGCTGAATCCCCACGCGGGCGAGGGCGGTGTCTTTGGTCGCGAGGAAATTGATATCATCGCGCCCGCCATCGCGTCCTGCCGAGAAGCGGGCATTCCCTGCACGGGCCCCTACCCCCCGGACACGGTGTTTCGCAGGATGCGCGAGGGCGAATTCGACATGGTCGTCGCCATGTATCATGATCAGGGCCATATCGCGCTCAAACTGATGGCCATGGATGAAGGTGTCAACGTAACATTGGGCATCCCGATTGTGCGCACGTCTGTCGACCACGGAACGGCATACGACATTGCCTGGCAGAATGTGGCCCGCGAGGACAGCCTGTGCGCCGCACTGCGGTTCGCCGCACGGCTTGCCGGTGCCGGGCCACAGGAGACGAGTACTTGAACAGTTTTCGAAACACCACGCTGCTTATCCTCGCGACGCTCGTGCTCGCGTGTGAGGCTGCACACGCGGACCTCTTCGTTCGGCGCACGCGGCTGCTGCCCGTGGGCCCGAACCCTTGCGCCATCGTGGCTCAGGACCTCAACGACGACGGGCTTCCGGAGATTATCACGGCCGACCGGGGCGAGCTTACGGACCCCCAGGAAGAACGTCCCGCCAACGACGAACTGTCGCTCCTGCTCGCCAAAGACGGGCTCGAATACGTGAAGCATCACCCCTCGTTGAAAACCGGTTTTGGCCCCTATGCCATCACGCTGGCGAATATCGATGCGCTGAAATGGCCCGACATCATCGTGGTGAATTTCCTTGCAACCCGCAATCGCGACATCACATTGTTTCTGAATCTGCAAACGGAAGGCATCTTCAAGCTTGCGGAGTTCACTGTCCCCGACCAGGGTCTCGGATATTTCCGGCAGCGCGACGGGGACGGCGCCAGCATTTTCACTAAACCGGGACTGACGGCTGCCGCTGTCCGCGATTTCAATGGGGACGGATTGCGCGACCTGGTGGCTACATGCTGGTCAAGCGACGCCCTCACGCTGCTCCCCGGGCATGCGCAAGATTACTTCGATATCCCCGTCTTTTTCGACGCGCCCGGCGGGCCGCGCGACATCACGCTTTCCGATTTTGACCGGGACGGCAACACCGACCTGGCCGTGGCCATGTACGCCACAAACGAAATTGCCCTGTGGAAGGGGGACGGCGCGCTGGGCTTCGAGGAAATCACCCGCTTTCCCACCCGCGGCCGTTTGCCAAGCTGCATTCGTGCTGCCGATTTCAATGCGGACGGCCAAGTCGACCTGGCGGTCTCGCATCGCTACACCGACGACAGCATTGTTCTCTTCTACGGCTCTGGCGGCTTCCACTTTGGCTTGTCACAGGAACTGATGCTGGGTGAGAACCGGGACATCCTGGAATGCGAGATTCGCGACATCGTTGCCAGTGATTTCAACGGCGACGGGCATACTGACCTGGCGGCCGCCTGCTACGGTTCCGGTGTAGTCACCGTGTTGATAAACACTTCGGAAAGCCCAGCCGCACCACAGCGCTTTCGAACAGAGAAATACCGGTTTGAGAATGCACGCCCGCGCGCGGTGTGTGCCGCGGATTTCAACCAGGATGGAAAGACCGACCTGGCCGTGGCACTTTGGGAAGCGAATGCCGTCGGTTTGTTGCTTCAATCGCAATGACCAACGCTGGAACGGGCTATCGACCCGCTTTGGCGGGCGCCGCACCTGATGCGCGCAGCCTCCGCAGCAACCCTTTGTAACGCACCGGCGGCAATGCGCGCCGGCCAAAACGCGCGTCATTGTAAGCGGAGAGCGCCTCAGCCACCAGTCCGGCGTCCACTTCCGAAATGCCAGCCCCCTCCAGGCGAAGTTCCTCCGCCGTCTTGCCCGCGCAGGCGATGCCGTGACGCCTGAGATGCCTGCGAATGCGGCGCAGCAACCGAATCGCGCGGGCCTGGTCCGCCGTGAGCAGCCGGTCCCCGCGGTGCCGCAATATGCGGGAAAGCAGCGCCAATCCGGTCAGCGTGGCCACCAGCAGCAGAATGGGCAGGAGAGGAATGCGAAACTGTCGAAAACCTCCGCCCGTATCGTCGGGCGTCTCCTGCTGACCCGCAAACATCTGGAAGAGCTGCATCGAGAAATCGCGGAGTCTCTCGAATTGCAGCGAACTGTCGAAACTGATGACTTCCTGATACCACATCATTTCCGCCTTCAAACGAAAGGCGGACAAGCGGCTGACCAACCCGCGCCATGCCCCCTGTTCGGTCAGGTCTTCACGGGGGGAGGGGTCAAAGATGACCCAGCCGGATTCCGGAAACAGCGCCTCCACCCACAAGTGCGCCATGCTTGCCCGCACGATGTACGACTCGTCGCCCTCGTTCCACTCCGCGCCGCGAAATCCGCTGACCACGCGCGCCGGTATGCCCTGACTCCGCAACGCCAAAGCGAGCCCGGTCGCGAACAGTTCGCAGTGGCCCCGGCGCGTACCCAGAAGAAAGGCGTCCAGGGGATTGGCCGCCGGCAGTTCGGGCAGATTCGTCGTGTAGATAAACTGGTCGCCGCTCAGCCAATTCTCAAGCGCCACAGCCTTTTCATACGGCGTGCCGGCATTAGCGGCGACGCGCTCAATCAACTCCACGGTCTGCGGGCGCAAGTCATGGTCGAGCAGCACCTCGTAATCCCTGTTGTGCAGGAAGTTCTCTGGCGGCGTGCGTTGGGCGCGCAGTGTGTCCGGTGTCGGGGCGCCCACCTCCGACCACGCTTCGTAGACCAGCCGGCGCACCTCATCGCGCACCTGATAGAGCACGGTGAAATCATTGCCCTCATCCCAACGGATGCCGCTGTTTGCCGGGTTGTCGACCAGCTCAACCCGCTGCACGAGGGACAGGCAGGGCAAACCCTGCGCCGGAGCGTCGTTCACGTAGACCCGTTGGAAGACACGATTCTCGTCCGGCCGCGCGGGACGTCGCACCACATCGCTGCGCCCGAATACCCCGCCGCCTTCGCTGATGAACCGCTGCGAGATGCCCGGTTCATAGTGCCTTCTCAGCGGCTCGCGGGACCAACGCGCATTCGAGTACTGGTTGTACGTGGTGCAACGCCAATAGAAGCCGGAGCGCTCCGCGGCGGGAGAACGCCCTCCCGGCGCCTCAGAAAATTCGACGCGCATCACAGCCGTCTGGTCCTGCTCCAGGAATCCCGCGTCGGACAGGTCAACGGTCTGAGCCAGGCCGGTGCGCGCCACAATGTCGCTTTCGCGGCCCAGAAATCCTGCTTCAATGCGCGGTGTGACCAGGAACACGGCCGCCGTCAGCAAGACCGCTTGGGCAGAAAGCAGGCATACCGAGGCAATGAGCCCGAAATCGAAGGGGCTCTGCGGTGCTTCGGGTACCTGCTTGCGCGCCACGTCGAGTTGGACTATGTCGGCGAAGGCGCGCACGCGCCCCCGCTCCCACTCGTGTTTCAGCCGCAGCGTCAGAAAGGCCCAAATCGCGCTGACCAGGAAGACCAGCATCACCAGGCCGATGACCGGTTCCGGCTGCTGCACGGAAGCCGCCAGCAGAAGGAAGAAGGACATGAGAAACAGATAGTAGTAATGGCGGGTGGTCTTGAGGCGCAGCATGGCGTAGGCCTGTATGAACACGACCAGGGCGACCACGGCATTGAGCAGCCCGAACACCAGCACAGTGAACGGAATGAAACAGAGATAGGCGACGGCGGCCGCATTGGCGAGTGTGCGGTACGCCGCGAAATGCCGGTCCAGATACTCACCCAGTGGGTTCAACAGGAAGAGCAGCAGGGGGAACGTCAGTATGGCGGGCCCATACGCGTAGAGCGAGGCCATCGCCATGTAGCCGGACAACACGAGCGCGGCCGTTGAAAGCCGAAGCGCAAAGTTGAGCCGCTTAAGCACGCACCATCTCCCTGGGGTCGAGCACCGGCACACGGCCCGAAACCATCCGCCCGCCCCAGGCCACGGGGTCGGCGCTGACGCACACGATTCGCACCGGGTTGGCGCCCGCCTTGCGCAACGTCTCCTCCAGGTTTCCTGACCCTCCCTCCATGAGCGGTTCGACCCGGGCGAGCGTCTCCAGTACGCGGCGCTGCTGCCCGGAACCCTCGCCGCCTTCAACTTGGACCGCGGGTGTTACGAGGCCGACGTTGTACTGTCTGGCCAGCAAGGTCACGGCAAGAGAGGCCGCAAGTTCGACTGCGTTCTCAAACTGGTCGCCGGGGTCCTCGGCGGACACCGGGAACCGCGTGTCAAGGGCCACAACCACGAAGCGCCCGGCGTCCTGCGACATCTCGCGCACCATCCATTTGCCAAGGCGCGCACTCACCCGCCACACAATATGCCGCACTTCGTCGCCCGGAATGTACTCCCGCAATCCGAAAAACTCGTCGCCGTCGGCGGAGGCGCTCCTGGGCGCCATTGCGGCGCCGCCCGCCTGTTCAATTACATTCAACCGCACCGGCGTCACGCGCGGATAGACCACAACCTCTTCGCGGCACTGGAACCTGCGCCGACGCTCGAGCAA
>NPIG01000763.1_pt1 | contig 18450 bp, 12 predicted proteins | sample 8637441 | NCBI WGS metagenome assembly NPIG01 (sample SAMN07420675, study PRJNA396082) | bioreactor metagenome | isolation source: sample BR6 brine-fed electro-methanogenic bioreactor BR | place: Japan: Kochi | collected 2016-06-14 | reverse complement strand
GTGCAGTAAGCCTGCCGGATCGCGTCAGGAATTCGCCCCTTCCCCTTGTCCAGATTGATGGCCAGCGTCTGCATGCGTGCGACATCGACATTGCCATCCTTCTGCTGCTCCTTGAGATCGACGCCAACCATCTCCCACGCCAGATAATCCCGGACACTCGCCGAGGCGACCTCCAGTCCGTCCTTCGACGGCGTCAACAGGATGACGGCATTTCGATAGACGCGCGGCTTCTCGGGTCCCGTCGTTTCATCGAGATAGCGCTTTGCCTCTGCGCTTGGTTTGCCCGATTCGCTCGCCCCACTGGGTCCGAGAATGCCGTAATGAAACAGACCATCATCTTCGATGTCGCGGGGCTTTGTGGGCAGCGAGTGAACCCGAACGCCGACTGCGTTCGCCCCTGCCGAAAGAATCTTGGCTCTCCCGATCTCGTCCAGCAATCGAGCGCGCACAACATCATCGGATACGCGGCTGGCTGCGACCGCGTGCATCTGAGTAAGATTCGGTCGATTCCCCAGACGCCACGTCCCTGGCAATTCCTTCTCGTCTGCCGCCGTGAACTGATCGTCCAGCCAGAAACTGACCTGCGCCCAACGGAGCAGCCCCTTTTCCAATTCGATCTTGTCCGGGCGATTGGGAGCGATCAGCACGGCTAGATCGCGGGTCCGCGCGCTCTGGCCAATGGGCTGGGAATGGAGAAACGTCGCGATGATCGCCTGCTCCACTTCCCGGAAACGCAACCCGACCGAGTCCCTTTGGATGTCGCGCGCACGCTGGAGTTCGCCCTCGATGATCCCTGTCCACGCCTGCCGTTTGCCTTCATGCTCCTCCGTGTCGGCGACCGTGACCAACTCGCGCATGGCCTCGGAGAGTCCATCCTTGCCCGCTTTGGGGAGAAACACACACGGGCCGATCAGGGCGCTCGTGTCCCATTTCTCCGCCTCGCGCAGGGCCAACGCGAAGGTCCGTAGCACGCCGCGCGTCCGCTGGAACCGATCCAGCTGCGTCCACTTGGCGTAGAACACTTCCGTCAGGTCGGGATGAAACGGGAAACTGCGCAGGAACCGCTCTTCGGCATCCGCTCCCTGCTTCCGTGTTTGCTCGTCCAGATCGAAGACGCCCTTCAACGCCGCCTGTACATGCGGACGAAACGCATCTCGGTCCTTGATCGACTCGGGCGTGAAAAACCGGCGGCGCAGGACTTCCGCCACGTCTTCCTTCACGACGGGCTCGACGGCTTCCTCGCGTTGGCGTTGGAAGATGTCGTAGAGTTCGCCCTGAAGTTGCCGCCCGAAGGAATCGCTCTTGCTCGGGTCGCTCGCCAGCAGCGACGCCACGATGCAGCACCGGTCCACTTTCGTGGCCGCCTGAGTCAAATACTGGAAGAAGTTGATCATTCGGTCCTTCCACTTGGAGTCCGAAGCCACCTTCTCGCGCACATACATCAACACTTCGTCGATGAGGATCAGGACGCCCAGCCCCTGCTTGACCGGCATCTCCAGCAACTCGGTCATCAAGTTCTCCGCCGGCGCCGAGTCGCGCTCTTCGGACTTGTTCTCCGCATGGAGCAGTTTCAGGCCGTCATCCCCGGCGATCTGCCACGCCAGAACGCTCCACGGCTGCTTGAGCGTGCGTTTCCTTCCCTCCGGATCACGGACTTCCATCCCCTTTTCGACGTCCAGTTTGTCGAAGCAAAGCCCGGCGACCCGCGCCTTGGGCGGGGCCTGGCCGATGGCTTCACGGAATTCCGCCACCGCCGGCAACTCGGGCAGTCCCTCCGGGTTGTTCATCAGGTGGCGCATCGTGATAAGCGTGTGCGTCTTGCCGCCACCGTAGGTCAGTTCGAGCTGGCGGACAGCCTTGTCGTTCTTCCCGGCGACCCGCAACGCCACGTCCCGCACGAGTTGCCGCAGGTTGTAGGTCGGGAAGGTCAGGGCAAAGAACTTCTCGGGGTCTTCGTAGATGGGGCGTTTCCCGCTCTCCATCAAGACCTCGTAAAGGTCGGCGGCGAACATGTGCATCGGCAGTTCGCCCGACTTCAGGTCGTCGCGCAACGCCACGACTTCATGCCAGCTTTTCCAGGGGTTCTTCGCCATGATCATTGCTCCTTGTCGCTATCCGCGATGTCGTCATCGCCGAAAGTCATCTTGATTTGCGCATCCGGCACGGTCGCGCCTTTGGCCTGCACGTGATTGCTCAGGCTTTCCAGGAGCGAGCGTTCCTCGCTTCCCGCCGTCGAGAGTTCGATCAGGGACTGCACCAGCCGCTTGAACAACTCCTGGCGGCGTAGGCCGTTGTCGTCCAGGTATTCATCCACCTTGTGTACGTCGCCCGCCCGCCAGAGGTGCATCAGGCGGTGGATGCGGTCGATCAGCGGGATGGGACGCCCGCTCGGCGCCTCGAAGCCCATCGAGCGGCGGTTACGCTGCGCCCAGGTCTTCAGTTTGATCTTGCTGCCCGAGTCGCCGTTATCTTCCGGCTCCGCCTCGGCGTCCGGATTGGCTTCCTCGTCCTCGTCGTTGCTCGATGCGCTGGTTCCCTTGTGCGAGACCAGATCCCAAGCCGCCTCCAGGTCACGGTCGGACAGCCCACAGGCCGTGGCATAGAGGATGCAGGCCCCCGCCGGGGCCTCGTCCAGGCCGAAATCGTGGCGGTGTAGCAGGTAATATGCCGTGGGCGCGTCCATCCGGTCGGCGGCGGCCATGTCCGAGCCTTCGTTTTGCCCGGTCAGGACCTGCCCGACGACAAAGTCCACCACCATCCGCCGCACCAGCGAAAGGAACTCGCCCACACCCATGACTTCGCCCGGAGCNNCAAGCGCCGGTCCCGTCGCCGCCCACACAAAGTCCGGTCCTCGAATCCCCGCGTCCCAGTAGGCATGCAGGCGCTCCGTGATATTGGAACGCATTTCTTCGAGAACTTTGTTATCCCAGCCAGGGCGGGCCGTGATGGGGCGCTTTTTGCAGACGAGCCAGACGGAGGAGGATAAGGCTGCGGAGTTCATTCCCCGCATCCGATTTCCCATCTCCGTTTGAATAGGCCAGCTACCGTCCACGATGAAACCAGCCCTGATGATGGCCGAAACGAGCGTTTCCCAAGCATTGGGATGTTTGTGGGCAAACACGATGACGAGGCGTCCGTCATCCTGAAGGCTCTTTTCGCAGGCTATGAAAGCCCGTGCCATTCCATCTTCGTACGTCTGCTTGGACACTTTGGAATCGCCACCGTGGCGGCTGTCATCGTCGATCAACTCTCCGTCATTATCGTCGTGATTCCACTTGGGGGAAGTCGCCGCATTGAGCCAGCCTCCCTTTTCGAGCGTAGTGCCGTGGATTATCCTCTTGATCCAGACATAGAAAAAATCCATGCAATCGGAATAGGGTATTGCGTCGTAATAGGGGGGATCGGTGACGACGGCGTCCAAGCGGCCATCTTGTGGCTGCGTCGCGGAGCGTCGAGTTACTGTGGCTTCGGGCGAAGCCNNCTTAAATGCCTCCAGCGCGGTATCTACATATCGGGCCACCCAATCCAGTTGAGCATCAATCGATCCGCCGACTTCATTGATAGTGGCAAGCTCGGCTACGTCCCAGGTGATGGGCAGGGCAAACCTTGCAAACGTATGGCCAATCTTTTCTCCGGAGTTGTGCCAGGTACAAACGGTTGAGCTATAGTCCGCCGTCTTATCAAAGAGAATGGTCAAGAACCCGGCCACGGCCTCGCGCCACTCCGGCGGTAGACTGGACTCGTTGACGGTGGCAACGCGACGCAACTGCCGAACGAGTGTACCTAACGCGAGCAATTGCCGCGCGGTGAACAGGTCTCTCCATCGCATTAAGCCATACCCTTGGATGGAGAAGGCTCTGGCTGCACCGCGACCGCCGCCTGCCGGTGTTGGTTCGTCGGGAATACCGAAAGGAATCTCCGCGAAGACTCGATCCAATTCCTTCTCGGTCTTGGCTGCGCACTCCAACTCATGTGGCGTCGGCAGCCGGTATTGCTTGCTTGTTTGGCTTTCGGTGACCACAGCGGTCGCGATGGTTCCCAAGCGGCCAGCCTTGCCCTCGATGCGGATGTCTTCCATCGTCATGATTGTCCCGCAGCAGGGGCACTGAGTCCCGGCTCTCGACATGGTGCCCGCACCGATCCGCTTGTCATGCTCGCGTCTCTGGGCCGCGTTGCCCCCCTGCGCAGGGACATTGTTCTGGACGCCAAACTCGACGCCGCTTCCATCGGCCTTTGGCTTCATCGTGAGCAGGATGCGTTTCCGGTCCTTCTTGCAGAGCCAGCGCGTCTTCAGTAGCGGGACGACCGCGCGGCAATTCTTGCACTTTACCGTCCTGGCCCAGAGGTAGGCCACGGTGGGCTTGGCCACCCAGCGCGGATTCTTCTTGTCCCGGAGATACTCCTCCGAGAACTCGGCGTTCAGTGCGTCGATGTCGGGCGTGCCGTCGTCCTTGAGTGGGACCAGCCGCATCTCCTGCTTCTCGTAAGGCTTTGGGTGTTTCAGGTCGAGCGGTTCGAAGTCGGCGTAGGTGGGATAGAACGGCGCCAGTTCCTTGCGGGCCTCGGCGAGCACCCAGCGTCCCCAGGCGCGCACATGCCAGGCCAGATCGGCCTTGGGTGTGCGTCCACTGTCCTGCTTGAGACTCTCGAACAGATCGTTCTGCGCTTCTTTCTGTTGCTTCTTCGTGCGCTTGGTCCGCCCGACCAGGTGCGGATGGGCCTTGTAAAACGACTCCATGAACTCCTCGTCTTCGAGGATGAAGTCGGGCAGGGGATGCGTTTTGCCGACGAGTTTCTGCGGATACTCCAACGTGCATTTGAGGATGAACCAGNNCAGCCCAGGCGCATGGCTTCGAGCGGGATCGCCCCGCCGCCCGCGAACGGATCGAGCACGCGCGGCGCAGCGCCGCCGTAGGCCTTCTTGATCTCCTCCCGAAACCAGTTCAACTCGCTCTCGCGATGCGCGACGACGTCCTGGTGTTCCTTGAGCTTCTTCTTGCTCCCCGTCTTGGGTTCCGTGCCGATCCAGTTCAGGATGCCGCCTTCGACTTCTTCCTTGACGCGCTCGACCACGCTGCCGTTGGGCATCTTCTTGCGCTCGACCTTCTCGACGACCTTCCCTCCGATCCGCTCGCACAGTTTCCGCCGTTCCTCGGGTGTGCCGGGGTCGGGCAACAGCGTCGCCAGCAACGCCGCCCGGCAAGCCGCCAGAGGCCGCCGCGCCGGCCAGATATGCAACGTCGAAATATGCCCATGCCGCACGTTCTTCTCATGCACCGAAGTCAGGGAAGCCTGCTTCAGCGGAAACGCGCGTTCGATGAGTCTGGGTTTATCGGTCATTCAATAACTCCTGCCTTCTTGTCTTGATCCGGCAACAGCGGCACGCGGTCTTGATCCATTGGAAACACGTACGCGTTCGCAGTCCATGCGACCTTGGGGTCGCCGCCTATGATTAGCAATATGGGTTCTGGACACTTGAGTTTTCTGTCCTTGCTGAACTTTCGCATCTGCTCTGTATCGTCCGGACTGGGAACAGGCGCTCCTCCTGGGTGGTAATGCCATTCACCAAGATAGAAGTGCCTTTGCTCCCGCCACAGACGGGAAATCCAGCGCTGGATTCCTTTTGTTCCGCGTTCAAAAAGCCTCGGCCCACGGATGGAGTCCTCCGGCGGTCCGCCGAGTGCGGTGATAACGGCGCAATCGTGCGCAGGCGTGTAATAGCCGACAAGGATGCCTCCAGTTTCTTGGGAATCGGAATCCGTGCATTCCTTTAGCCCCTCCAACAGAAGGGATTCCTTCAGGGACAATCCGAACTCCCGATCTCTCGACCATAGCAACAGATCACTCATAAGCGGGCACCTCGATGACTCGGCGAATGGAGACGGAGCCATCTTCATCTTCATTCTGTTCATATACATGGAGTACGGGATCGGATGGCGACGAATCCACATCCTTCGCGATGGCCTTAACGGCGATACTGCCCCAAAGCCACATGTCGTCACACCGAGCCGGGAACACAGGGTGATAGCAGCCGATCCCCTCACGCGGGAAACTCTCGCCTTTGAACTCATCCTGCTCCGCCTCGATCCATTCCGACATCTCCGACATATATTCATCGACAGGGAATGACTCATCCTTGGCGTGGAAGCAGAACATCCGTTTGGCGCGGAAACCGATGGATATTGAGAAGAAATGGACGTCGTGTGGAAACGCGATGCCCGCCAGGACATGCAGCAACTCATCGTTGGCTGTGCAATCGATAATGAGGTCGTGTCCCAAGAGGCGTTGGGAGGTTTCCTCATTAGTGAAGGTGACTTTCAAGGGAACGGACACGACCTCGGCATGTGGGTTCAAGGAATTGAGGCGTTGCGCCAGGCGAGCGGCTTTCCCCTCTCCAATATCATCCATCGACAATGTGTGCCGCGTGAGATTCCCAATCTCCAACCTCTCGCCATCGAAGAGCGTCATCTGGTGAACGCCGCCCCGAATCAGCATTTCCGCAATCGGCGCCCCCAGTGCGCCGCATCCGATCATCGCAACACGAGTCGAGCGCAGCCCTTCCTGAAAGCGGCCTCTGTTCTGGATTTGGTCAGGATGCCAATTCTCCGTGGGCATATATACCAGTTTCTTGTCGCTTTGAAATCTTGTGCGCATGTCATTTTCAAAGTAACCCTGCTCATTGGCCCGGAATCCATTGGCGTATGCGTTGCCGCTTGAAAGAACCGGCAAAGCCAGTGCGATCCAGTGTGTGATTGCAGGCGGACCTTGCACGACTTCGGGAATCGGGAAACCGATAAGAACGAAGTGAATCTCTCCGTCACGCAGATGCTTGGTGACCGAACTGAGGATACCCCTGAGCGACTCGCCCCGCTCCGAGATCGCTTGCTTGAGTTCCCCCCAAGTCTCGGGAAACCGATGGGGCTTCACCGTTGGCATGGCCTGCAGTCGTACCCATGCGCCATCCCAAGATTTTCCTCGATGACGCGTTATGTCTTGCCCCCAGGGGATCTGAACAAGTTCCTCGTTCTTTGGCCCCATCAGCAGTTCAGCAAACCATGACTTCTCGTTTGTCTTGAGGTTGAAAACCCTCGCGCGTCCGGATGTCACAGGCGTGTTGTTGAACCAAGGCGAAGCCGCAATGGTTCCTTCGGAGATTCGGAATATCTCCGAGGACTCGCATGATGGAGGCGTGTGCGGGAGTTCAAATGGTTCACCCGGAAGAACCAATTCGCCCTTGCTTGCGCAACGAATCCACTCGATAGATCGTTGGCAGTGCCACAGAAGCCGATCCTCTGCGGTATACGGCTCCACGTCGTATCCATGACGCCCGATGACCTTCGCTTGTGTGTTGGCGCAGATATTTCCAGCCCGCCACGGCAAGTCGGAATCGCCCTCAGCGTTATAGCTCTGATGCGGGTAGGTGTCTGTGATTCCGTTTATTTTCGCGGGATAGATGTCTATACGTCCGAGCGGGTATGCTTCGTCGACGGTCAGGTACCAGTCCGTGGTCCCTAGCGGATTATCTGCATCGAGTTCCGGCAAGGACACTTGAAAGCGGATGGTCCACTTCTTCACTTTTTCATTCCACCTGAACGTCTCCACAAGCGTGAAGCCCTCAACCGTCTCCAACGACAGTTGAGCCCTGCTCAAAGGTTCTGGGGCTTCACGCAACCAGTCCATCAGGCGAAACGACCTCCAGGAACAATGCTGGCCTCTTTCCGAGGGGTATAACCGCCCTTTTTCGCATTTTCAGGGCACTGAGGGAACTTATTCCCGAACAAGAGACGCCACTTCTCGGCGCTCTCGCATACGTTCGATTCGTCATATGCGTCCCGAGCTTGATCGGCAGCGACACATATTCGCCGATGAAACTCCTGGAAGTCCTCGACCGAAAGGCGTCCAAGCACGTTGTGTTCCGGCACACCATGATCCGGGACAAAGGGCACTTTGCCAGCGTCGGCATATGCTTGGTAGCGACTCGCAATACCCTCCAATGCCAGGACCACTCCTTCGGCAATCGAGGTGATACCATCAGGACAGGACACCCACAAGAGATGCTCAAGCGGATAACCCTTTGGATAGTCGATGTCAGATTGCTGAGCAACCTTCCACCACTTGACCGCCTTCACGACATTGACGTAGTGCCGGTTCGTGCCGCGGCTCTTTGCCCATGTCGCGGCGATCTGGGCCAGAGGATGCGTCTTATCCCACTCGTTGGCCTCACGGTCAGGGATGTCCAACGGTTCGAGTTTCCAGGCGGCTGCTCGCTCTGTAATCGACGAATCGAATAGGCTTTCCGCAAACCACGAATCGGCGGGTTCCCATCTGGTCTCACCAATGATGTCCGACTCGTTTAGTCCTGCCAGTTGACGCCAACTTTCCGTTTGCGCCTCCGACGGGGCGGCTGTGATGACAAGGTCCAGTTCGACATAACTGAGACTAATTCCGAAAGCCCGCCCCTTGGCCTTCCATTTCCCTTTGTAGTGCTTCTCAAGAAAGGGGACAAAGAGATTCATGGCCTGTCGTGGCGTATACTTTTCCTTATCGAGATTCGTGACGACGATGACATCGACATCAGACTTCGTGTCGCCTGTTGGTCGAACCGCAGTGGCTCGTCGATAGCTGCCTTGCAGGAAGGTATCGACTACAATGTCTTTGAGCGACTCGTCGTCGTGAAGCCGCTCTCGAAGCGTTTCGTGGCCCGTCTTGCATTCATCCCGCTGATTCTGAGTTGGACGAATGTCTCTCAGGTACTGATCGAAATACGACGGCAATGCTGGCATGGATTCACCTCCTACTGTCGTTCGTGATTGATGGACTGTAAGCTCCGCTTTTCCCGGAGCCAAAATCGAATTCGTACAATGTCCAGAGGGGAAAGGGTTGCATTTTCCGTCCAAGGCAAAACGTGAAGCCGTTCGGCGCCGCAGAGAATATGTGGACACGATTCTCCGCCCCCATGCCCGATCCCTTGGACCGAAAGTAGTGAATCAGATGGCTGGCCAGTTCTTCTGCATGCGCCCCGTCGCGAACTGATAACGAAGAGGGGCCGCCAGCAGGAAGAGCCAGCACTACATGGCCAACAAAAGGCAAGGACTCGGCGACATAGCGTAGAACATCATCCTTGATGTTGTGAGTAAGCCCTATTGCCAAGGCCCACTCTGTTCCGCCGCGGTGACACGCTTCCTCGACGAATTCCCATGAACCGGAACTCGTCCCGTGCCCATTTGTGAAGTTCCAGAGGCTAATGCCTCCTCCGGAATGTTGGACGACTTCGACGTTGATCCCCATCTTCTCCGGCAGGAAGTGTCCAGCCAAGAACGCGATGCTGGAATGTGTGTCGAGATGGAGCCGGTAGGAGCCGCCGCGTACAATATGTTGCCGCATGAAACTACCTAGAGAATCTGGAATGCGAGTATTCCAGTCACCGGGATTGACGATTCCCCGCCCTTCGAAGTGATGCGACAGACAAATCATGGACTGAGTCTGGTTCTGCAGATCTTCAGCCCACCGGAGAAAACTCCTGATCCCCAACGAAATCGTGTTTGCTGGTCTTGTTGGAGTTCTGACAAGAAGTCCCTCTCGACCACATAGTTCAAGCAACGATTTGGCCGTCAGCTCATTCATGCTATTCCCGAGCATCTTCCGCGTCAGTTCATCATAGGGGTGGATCAGGCAGTTTTCTTCGACTGGCTTGAGACCTTTGGCTTCGAGGCGCCAGTTCAGGCTCCGCGCAAGATCGTCAAGCGTTGGGCCTTGCATTATGAGAACGTTGGAGAGAAGATGTCGCAATTCATCGTCACTACGGAGACCAAGATGGTTTCTCCATAGTGTTCGAAGTTGCCCCGACTTAGATCTGCCTCCACCGGAGGCTAGAGCATCCCACCTGATACTTCCATCACTCATAGAATGCACGGCTGCAAGGTGATCATCCGGGTGAATGGACCAAGGAGTGTAAATCGCAAGGCGATGATTTATGCGATTGGAGCAACAGTGATCATAGGCATTCTTCATCCGATGGAGCAAAGAAACGGCCGTTGCCCCGATGAACGCAGGATCACAAAAGGATTCCCCAGTCAGCGCCCCGTTTGATGTGACATGGAATTTTACCTGAAAGAAGTCGGCATTGAGGGGCATGCCTCGTTTATCCGTATAGCCCGAGCGATAGTAGACGGCAACATCATCGAATGATCTGAGCGCATCGTCCTCATGAACGACTCGTTCAACATTGGAGAAGTCATCGAGGAGAGCACAAGCCTGCAACCAGAACCATCGGGCTTGGTAATCATCTCCTTGTTGTCGTGCTACGATTTGTCTGGCCATAGACGCTTTCTTCCTATTCCCTGAGTCTTTTCACTTTCATTGGATTTCCCCGACCTCCAATATCTGCGCGTGCCCAATCTTGACTCCACTCGACTCAACGGTTGCACGAATGGTGCGCTCTACGGACTGGGTCCTGCTGAATGGACGAACAAGGAGATTTCCGAATGGGTCTTGGACCCGCACGAGTTGCGGCGTTGGAGTGCCGCAGTGGTAGACGACATAGAGCCAGTAATCACTACGCAGATTGCAGGCGCGCGCCCATTCGTTGTCCGTAATTTCAATCTCGCCCGTGCCTACACGTCCCTTCACCTCAATGCAGCGTTGCTGATTACCGTGGCGTAGGCTCAGAAGGTCGAAACCTGGATGATCCGGAAGGCCCGCGGCCCTGGCGAGGCTGGGAGTATGGACATATTTCACGTTCGCGCCTTCCGCCTCTTCGAAGGCCTTTGCCAGGTCCATCGCGATCTGCTCAACATTGGCGTCTCGCCATTCGATTTCACCGGGGTCGGTAGCGGGGACCACGAGCGCATGGGCGATGAAATCCACATCCCCCGGAACAAGCAGTTCAGGCTCTCTGTGGATAATGGCCAACGCGCGTTCTCTGCGAGCGCCGATCTCTCGTTGCTGCGCCTTTATGTTTGTGAGTTCCGCAGCGGCTCCTTTGTTGCCTGTGCGCGCTTTTTGCGCCATCTTTGCGCGAGCGGCGGCAAGTTCCGCCTCCTGAAAGTCATATCCGCGCTTCACAAAGGCCTCTCGCTCGGGCAGAGATGCCATGCGACGCCCCCGGCATTCCACGGCAAGGGACCGACACACACGCTCCGTGAGATAGGCCCGCGCTTGGTCGCTTTGACGTCCGGCATCCACGGCCAGCCGTTGTGCTTGGGGAGGCAGCCCTTGTCCGCCGCGAAGCAGCAACAGGTGTTCGACAGGGCAGGGGCTGATTTCTGCGCTTTCATTCTGCTTGATGCCGACGAGACGGCACTCGACCGTTTCCTCGCGGGCCAATTCGGGAATCTCAGGATCGCTTTTTCGGATGACCGTCAACCGTGCAAGGTGGAACAGGTACGGCTTGTCCACGGTTGGGTCGACAAAGACCGCTCCCCGCAAAGCATCCCGACCCAACTTCTGTCTTACGATCTCCCGAAAGCGCTCGAACACGGGTTCTCCTGGATGAACCCAAATGCACGACTGGCGATCGTCGGGTCTGAGTATTGAAAGCCTTTGGGACTGAGCGGGAGGATAGGTTTCGATGGCGGAGAGCAATGGATCGATTGCGCCCTTGGCTGCAGGCAGGAGGTTAAAGGAACCTCCCAGATCGCCTTCGATCTCCATGCCGACCACCGGGGCTGTCGATGCGACAAACTTCCGCACATAGCCTGGCATAAGGCGGAAGTACATTTCGTGTTCGACGCTTTCCCGCAAGCGAGGCAGTTCTCGCTTCACATCGCCGCCGTCGCCGTAGAGGCGTTTCTCCTGCTCCTGGATGGCCTTGACCTGTTCCTTTGTGAGGCGCCCATCCAGTTCACCGGCGATCAGATCAGGATCATCGCCGGATGCCACTCGCTCCATGTATGCCTTGATGGAGACCTCGCTGAAGATGCGCCCGATACTGTCGAATACCTTGTCAGACTTCAGTTGCTTGCGGATTTTCTCCAGCTTGTCGAGCAAGGTCTTCAACACGCGACCTTCTCGTGTCGCGGGAGCTACCAGGTTCAGAATAATCACGGGATCGTGCTTTTGCCCGTATCGATGGATGCGCCCCATGCGCTGTTCGAGCCGCGATGGATTCCAGGGCACGTCGTAATTGATCATGATCCAGCAGAACTGGAGATTCACACCTTCCGCGGCGGCATCCGTGCAAACCATGAAGCGGGCGCCGCCCTGTGATGCTGGCAGACGAAACCGCTCAATCTGCTCCTGGCGTTCTGTATAATGCATGCCGCCATGGATTTGGGCGATCTGCTCCGTATATCCCATGCCGCTCAGTCGGCGAACGAGAAAGGCAAGGGTGTCGCGATGTTCCGTGAAAATGATGAACTTCTCGTGCGCATACCTTTCCTCAACGAGTATCTCACGCAACTTGTCGAATTTTGACTCGGTCCCGCTTCGATGGACGGCATCGGCCAAATTCCGCAATTGGAGAACCTGCTCTTTCTCAGCAATGAGGTCTGCCAGGGAAGCGGCTATCACGCCTTGGAGGAGAGTGTCTTCGGCGACCTCATTTTCTTCAGCGCCGTTCTCGGTGTCTTCTTCGTCTGCCGACTTTGACTCGAAGACGTCGTCATCCTCCCTAATCCGCCTTTGAAGCGTCAGGAGTTGCTCAATAGTCAGGCGACCCGATTGGACATCCTCGATGATCTTCTCAAGTTTCTCAATGCGTCGCTCGAAGGAGCAGAGCAGCGCGTAGGTGGAACTTGCAAGACGGCGCTGGAACACGCCCATCGCGAGACGAGCAGCCGATTGGTTCAGCACCTTGGCTCGGTTGTAGACGTAGCGCAGGTACTCTGTAGTCTCGTCATACAACTTCTGCTCGCTCACCTCGCCCTGAGAAAGCGCATAACCAAGAGTGTCGGAGAACCGTTTGGGGTAGAGAGGTTGCCCATCAAGGCGCACCATTTCTTCCTTGGTGCGACGGATGAAGTAGTGACGACGTTGATCTACGGGGAACTGATCGAAAGCATCGGGCGTCGTGAGCACTTCTGGTTCGAGCAACCGCCAAAGGGCGTAGTAAGGGAAGTCCTTGCCCATATGGGGCGTGGCCGTCAGGAGCAACAGGTGGTGCGCATGCCAAGGGAGATGCCAACCCCGGTCACCGTTCTGTGCTCCCGCAATAGCCTCCGCGAGTTTGTAGCGACCAGTCTTGCGGATGCGGAAATCATTCCCCCGGTCGCAGGAGAGTTTGTGTGCCTCGTCGAAGACCACCAGTTCATAAGGTTCGACTTCTTCGTCGCTCAGGCGGGAGAAGACCTTCTCTCCCGCCAGCGTGTCGACGCTGACAATGACCCGGTCGCTTTGTGGACCAATAAACGGATTGCCGGTTCGGGCGTCGCTTCCGCTGACGATTTCGAAGGATAGGCTGAAGAGCGAGCGCAGTTCGTTCTGCCAATTTCCAATCAGGCCTGCCGGCGGAATAATCAGCACGCGCTTCAGCAGTCGGCGGGAGAGCATCTCCCGGATGTAGAGGCCGGTCATGATGGTCTTGCCGGCTCCAGCATCGTCAGCGAGCAGAAACCGGAGACGCGATTGCTTCAGCATGTGATCGTAGACCGCTATCCGTTGGTGCGGAAGCGGATCAATGCTGGCGATTTCGGTGGCAAAGGCAGGATTCGCAAGATGCCCGAAAGAAAGACGCTCACCCTCGACCAGAGACCGAACGAGATCCGGCTTGGCTGTGAAATCGATGATAGGGGGCTTGTCGCCGTATGGCGGCGGTTCAGGCTCTGCTACGCGATCAGCCATGCCAGTTTCGCCCGCAATCTCAAGCAGCCGGTTCCAGGATAGCTGCGACGGCTGAGACTTCCCGTTCTCCCACCGATTGACCGTCGGAAAAGACACGCCAAGCCGTTCGGCAAGACTGACCTGCGTCAGCCCCATTCTTGCTCGAAGGCGCTTTATCTGCTCGGCGTAGTTTTCGGTCGGCTTTGGGTCCATGCGCAATTCTCCTGCTGTCTCATGCAGCACCTGAGTCAAGACTATAACAAACGCTATATTGACCTGTCAAGCCTCACGCGACATAAAAATACGCTGGCGTGGCCTGGAGCAATGACACAACGTCCACTCTAGGCCCACTCTCCGTCTAGTCGTATGAAGCCTGAACTTGGTGCCATTGCGTAAGTCCAGGTGGGACATGCTTCTGCGTGTCCTCTTTCCGCCATCACCATCACCCGTCGGTACATGCTGCACTCGCCGGGCCGGAAGCCCTCCAGCCGGTCGATGGGTGGGAGGTCTCGGAGCGGGTCGGGGAAGGTGATGAGTTCTCCATGGATCAGGTTCCAGTCGCCGGAGGGGCGGTGGTTGGCGGCGTGTGGGGGCACGTGGGCGGCCAGGTGGGCCTGTGTGGCGGCATCGGCGAATGGGTCGGCGGTGCCGTGGGCGAGGATGGCGGATTCGGGGACTTCGAGGGCCGGGTAGCCTGCGGGGAGTTGATAGAGACGGCCCCAAGTGGTGGCGGGCTGGATGTCGATAGCATCTCGACAGAAGCGGTCGTGGTTCCAGTAGCCGCGCTTGAGCGTGCCATAGACAAAGAGCGTGATCGTCAGCGTGGCCGTCTCATTGGAGATTGTGTGTTTCCTGGGCGTTTCCTGATCTCTCATGGTCTGTCCTCTCTATCTCATGGCCGGGACCGGCAGGTCGCGGATCGCCGGGCGTTCCTGCCGAATGAAGTCAATCGCGTGGTATTCGGGATGGAAAACGTCGTCGTGCTCGAACTGGGCGAGGGTCATGGGCGGCAGGGGGAAGTCCCGCCAGCCGGGCAGGTCGCCGAGGACGGCATCGAGGAAGCGGGCCTCGGAGGCGTAGGCGACGACGCGATAGCGACGATGTGCCCGCAGAACAAGCGGACGGTTGCCGTGGATGAAGTAGGTGACCTCCGGGGCGCACAGGGAGGCGAAGACGGCGCTCAGTTGGCCGCGAGCGGGCCGCAGGGCGTCGATAAAGCCGGGCAGGTCCAGGGCGCCCACATCGGAGAACCTGTCGGCCAGGCGCAGGACCAGTTCGCTGTCGACTTCGGCGTGGCGGTAGAGGCGATGGCGGCGGAATAGGCTGGGGGCGTTGTAGATCGTGCCATTGGCCGTGCCGATCCAGTCGGCGGCGCGCAGGGGATGGTTGTTCAGGTTGTTGGATTCGCAGCCGCGCGTCCGGTAGCGGGTGTGGCCGAGAATGAGCGTCGTGCGTCCGGCGAAGCGGCCAAAGCGGCCTTCCAACGCACCGAGCACGCTCGCGAACTCCGGCTGGGCGACCAATTGTGTCACGGGAATCGGACGCTTGCAGAGCCGGTATTCGCCGTCCCGGTCGATCACCGCGAGGCCACTGGCGTGGCGTCCTCGGGCCTCGTTGTGCATGAGCAGGCCGGAGAAGACCGTCTTCAGGATGGCGACCTCGGCCTCGCTCCGGCGTTTCCTGCCGAGGATCAGTCCTGCTTGTCCGCACATGGCGCGTCCCCCTTTCCAGCGAAGTTGTCCTGCAGGAGCCGAACCCCGCCGCTCAGGAGCAGGCGGGTGTAGTCGGTGGGATGCGCAGCGATCCAGTCGGCGGCTTCGGAGAAGCCGAACTTGCGGGCCAGGCGAGCCACCACGGGGTGATCGAGCATGTTGGTCAGGCCGCTGTCGCGCACGGCGAGGAGGGCCTTTTCGAACTGCTCGGGTGGAGCGGCCTCGACCGGCTCCTCCTTCACGAACTCGACCAGTCCGTGGCGGGCGAGGTGTTCCAGGAATGCCCGCGCCGCCGGTTCCCCGTCCTCCGGCAGGGCCTCCTCGTCGCCCGCAGCATTGAGGACGCGGCGCATGTAGCCCTCCAAGTCGCCGTTGTTGAAGGGCGAGGTGGCCTGCATCTTCTGGACGACTTCCAACGCGGTCTCGCCGGGGATGAGCAGGCCGCTGCCGATGATGGGCTGCCCGTCCAGGTCGGTGTCTCTCAGTAGGATCAGCATGTTCTTGTCTCCTTGTCGTTTGGTTTTCATGGTCATTCCGGGTTCGCCGGGGCGGGCGTCGCGGCGGCGGCCTCCGCCGCCTGGGCGTTGCGCTTGGCCGTGTGCTTGATGCGTTGCTCGCGGGTCTTGAAGGCGGCGTCGCCGGGCATGTTGGCCATCAGGTGCATGCGGGCGGTCTTGAACTCGTCGCCGATCAGGCCGAGGTGGAGCAGGAAGACTCGAAAGTCGTACTTGGCGCTCTGGGGATCGAAGTCCCGCTTGCGGCTGGAGGCTGCCCGACCGTTGAGCGCCTTGGCGGCGACGGCGAGGCAGAACTGCAGGTAGGCCTTGATCCGTCCGGCGTGGAGGGTCGCCTCGAACCAGCGGAACTCCACCGTGCCCCGGTACCAGACGTTGTGCAGGTTGACCCCGTGGTAGCGGCTGTTGTCGTAGTGCTGGGGCTGGCGGTTGTGATAGCCGTACCAGATGCGGTTGAGCTGGTCCTTGGTGCGGGGGCGATGCTGTTCGATGCGCTGGATCAGCTCGTCGCTCACCGGCCGCGTGTAGCGGTTGAGCCGGTCGCGGCTGATGCCGAGGGCGTGGAGGATCAGCGGCTCCTGCTTGTAGATGATCTTGGCCAGGTTACCCAGGTGCCTGCCGTCGAAGGGCGCGGCGTCGATATGGATGTGGATGCCGCACTGGCTGTTGATCTTGCCTCCGGCGCGGCGGATGGCCCGGACCGCCTCCTGCAGTTGCGGGATGTCGTCGTAGCCGAGCACCGGGCTGACCACCTCGGCCCGCAGATGGGCCGGGACGCTGGTCAGGGAGGCGTCCCCCACCACCTTCCAGACGCGGCCGCGCAGGTCCTCGACCTCCCAGGGGTCATAGCTGCTGGGGATGCCGACATGGCGGACCGTGCCGCCCACCACCGAGTGGATGGCCCAGGCGATCTGCTCCCGGGTGCGTTTTACGGTCTCGATCTCGATCCCGTAGTGGATCTCTTTCAGGTTCATGCGTGCCTCCGTCGTTCGTGGCGCTTCTAAGTCGTTGTCAGGCAAGGCTTTTTAGCCTCCGCTTACACCATGAATGCTTCTTTCCGGACACAAATCAAGTAGAAGAACAGCCGAAGCCGACATTTAACACGTTTATTTTCAATGACTTGCGAACTAGGCCGGATTGGGCGGCGCACAGGCGGCAGAAACCCCGGAACGGGCTGGCCGTATCCGGGGTTTCTGGGTTGGCGGTGGCAGTGAGCCGGTCAGCCGGAGGCGGTATCAGCGGTGATCAGGCTGGCGTGCAGCTCGAGGTTGCGCGACTCGTCGGCCCGCATCCGCGCCAGCAGCGCCGTGAAGGCCTCCGCTTCGTCGGCCGGGAGCTTTGATGCCCGTTCCAGCCGCGCCAGGCGCTGGTGCAGGTTTTCGAGCAGGCCCAGGGCATGGTCGCGGATCAGCCCGTCGCGCTTCTCCTGCGGCGAGGGAATGAACTCGGTCAGGCCGCCTTTGCGTCGAACGATCATGGCCGTGCCTCCTTAGCTCAGGGTCGCGCCCAGCGAATGGATGCACGGGTAGATCAGCGGCGTGCCGGTCATCTCGGCCTTGTAGCGGACCTTGTTGCCGGTGTTGTCGGTGAAGGTGCGCACCAGGGTGTACTCGGTCCAGTTCTCGTCGATGGGCCGGGTCTCCTGGATGGTCATCGCTTCCCAGGTCAGTCCGCCGTCGTTGCTGGCGAACCATTGCAGGGTGGTGCCGCTGGGGATTTGCATCTGCACATAGGCCTTGGTCGATTCCACCCCCTGGGTCAGCTCGTTCTCGCGGGTCAGGTAGGCCCCGGTGGTCTTGTTGAGGTAGCCCACCAGGTTGACGTCGCGGAAGTTGATGGCCGGGGTGTCGTTGGAAAGCGAGCTGCTCAGACGCACGCGGATCTGGACCCGGGTGGCGAGGTTGGGCAGCCGTTCCTCCTCGGCGGGAACCATGGCGTCCCAGGTCACGCCGCCGTCGGTGGAGTATTCCCAGTCGAGACCGGTGCCCTGCGGGATGGCCGAGTACTCGTCGAGGTTGATGTCGGAGAACTGCACGCCGGTGATCGGCTGGAAGCGGATCATCCCCTCGGATTGGAAGTCGTAGCCGTAGATCTTGATCGCCAGATCGGAGCCGTTGAGCGGCGTCCAGGTCTCGGCGTTGGAACTTTCCAGCAGCACGCCTTCCATGTAGGTCTGGCGGGTGATGATGCCCCATCGGCCCATCTTGCCGAGGGTGGCGGTGCGGACCTTGTAATTGGTGCTGTTGGTCAGCAGCACCACGGCATAGCTGCTGTTGGCTTCGGCATAGAACGGGTCGTCGAAGCGAATGCGGGTCTCGCCGCTCAGGCTGATCTCGTTCGGGGCCAGCACCTTCTCGGCGAACACCACGCCGTTGGGCAGACCAGTGGTGACGCCGCGAATCTGCACCGTGACCGGGATGCTCGGGTCCCTGGCGGTGAACTGCAGACCGATGCTGGAGATCACC
>NPIG01000528.1_pt2 | contig 18451 bp, 15 predicted proteins | sample 8637441 | NCBI WGS metagenome assembly NPIG01 (sample SAMN07420675, study PRJNA396082) | bioreactor metagenome | isolation source: sample BR6 brine-fed electro-methanogenic bioreactor BR | place: Japan: Kochi | collected 2016-06-14 | reverse complement strand
TCCGGGCAGCAGTGGGGCACGGTGACCATGAACGCGGCATCCTGGACGACCTGGCCGGCGGCGCGGTGGTCCGGGTGGTAGTCGCAGGGGCGGTGGGTGAGGACAATGTCCGTGCCGCAGCGGCGAATGATGCGAATGACCTGCTCGCGGAGTTCGAGCGTGGGCACGAGCCTGCCGTCGGGGATGTCCAGGATGAGGTGTTCGAAGCCGGCGACGGCTGAGGAGGCCTCGACCTCTTCGGCGCGGCGTCGCGCGAGTTGGTCGGGCGGCATCTCGTGGTGGCCGGCGTTGCCGTTTGTCAGCGAGACGACGGTCACGCGGTGCCCCGCGGCGGCCCACTTGGCCAGGGTTGCGCCGGCGTGGAACTCGGCGTCGTCGGGATGGGCGCCCATGCAGACGATATCCATCAGGGGGAGCCCTCCTGCGAGAAGTTGATGCGGACCGGGTTGCTGATGAGGTGCGCCGTGTGGTCGGGCGGGTATTCGAGCGCGCCCGGGTCGACCGTGGTTGGGTCCGTGCCTTCGGGCAGCAAGAGGGCGTTGAGCCGCACATGCAGCAGCAGGCTGTCGGGCGGCGTGTCGATGCCCTGGAGCGCGTCGATGTCGAAAACCGGCGCGCCCGCCCGGCCGGTGAGTACCCCGCTGACCTCGGTGAGTTGCGCGTCGTTTCGGAAGAGGGCGCCCTTCAACGCCACGGGCCTCGTCTTGAAATCCTGCCGGGCCACGACGCGGAAGCGGACCGGCAACTCGCGGGGATAGGGGGGATGCAAGGTGACGGTCGTCATGTTGAGGTCGCCTTTCGGCGTGGTGAATTCATTGACTTCCACGCCGGCGGTCTGCGCTTCCTCCTTGAGCGTGCCCGCGATACGCACTTGCGCCTCGACGTCACCGATGTCGAGCACGTGGAGGGCGGCGCCACCGGGCTCCGTCGCCAGCGGGACCGCCGGCACGATATTGGGGTCGGTTTCCGGGTCGCGTGCAGGGCCGCCGCACGCCGCAAGCGCCAGCATAGTGACACCACAGAGAAGAATGTTCCGCATCGTATTCCCTCGCCTGGACTGCGCTCGTTCCCTGCGGCGGGGCCTGAAGCAAGGCTTCTTAAGGCCGCCGGTCCGCTAGGTGCAACGAGCAAATGCCTGCCGGAAGCTATGGTTCCGACCGGGGAATCAAAGCACAATCCCGCGGCCGGGCGCAAGGCAGGCCGCTGCAACCCGCACGCCGCGGCTCAATTGCCGCGGTCTGTCGCGTCCCTGTGCCGTTCCTCATCGACGGCCTTGCGCAGCGCCTGCTGAAACTCCTCGCTCTCGAAGGTGCTGCGGAAGATTTCGCGCTCGCCGAGGGCGTATTCGAGCCGGATGTAGCGGATGTCGAGCATCACGATATACAAGGCGACGAGGAGCAGCACCAGGAACACGCTCCAGTAGACGAGGAGGAAGACGGGTCCCGCGTCGCTTCGGATGATATCGACGCCGAACCAGGCCATGGCCGCGCAGAGCAGAATCGCGCCGGCGCCCACCAGCCGCCAGAGCCGTTGATGCTTCCGGGAGGGCTTCTTTTTCAGGTTGTGCTCAGTGATAGACGAAAATCCTCTGTGTGTAGCGCTCTCCGTTTGGGCCCCGGACCACGCGGGTTTCATAGTGCCCGGAAGGCGCGGGCGCGCAGTACCCGGCCTGACGCCGCGGGGTGCGGTCCACCTGGTCGCCGATAATGGCCCCGGTCAAGGCGCCCGCGGCGGCGCCGATAAGCGCGCCTTCGCCCTGGTGTCCCGACTGGTGCCCGGCAATGGCGCCGAGTCCGGCGCCGATGGCGCCGCCCAGCAGCGCGCCATCCTGCACGGGCGTGGTCTGGCACCCGGCCAATACCAGCAATGCGGCCGCCATGGCGGCAAGCAGCCCTCGATTCAGCATGGTCTTGCGACTCCTCCTGCGTTGCGCACCCCCGCTACCGCGTCTGTCTCGGAGGCGTGCTCTCCCATTCTACCACGGCGACGTGAACAAGGCATCTTCACGGCGCCGGCTGCGGACAAGACGACGGGGGCGGGGGCGGTATTCACTGGCGCGGGCGCACGGCCAGCACAGGACTTGCACAGACAAGGGACGTTCGCTTAGACTGTCTGTGTTCGTACGGGGAGTATTGTGTGGCGCGGTCGGCCAGTGGCGGGGGAATAAGCCATGCAACACATTAAAAATCCGCCACAAATGTAGTGGCGAACAACAGCGGCTGGCGCCTTGTGTCCGGCCCGTCTGCGGCGTTCCGAACACGCGGCTTGAGCGGGCGGCCTGCGGCCGCCGATCAGCCGCGGGGTGTTCGCACGAGAAAGGATGGACCATGGGCACCGAGATCAAGACGTGGCAGATTGTGGACGGGAAACTCCAGTCCATCGTCACGAACCTAAAGAATGAAGGCCGAACGGAACCGTATGATCTTGAACCGTGGCTCGAATCCAATCCCGCGATTCTCGGCCCTGACATTGTCATCATTGGCCGACAGACGATGTCGAAATCTGGCCCGATCGATCTCCTTGGAATTGATAAGACTGGAAACGTTGTAATCGTTGAGATCAAAAGAGATAAATTGCCTCGCGAGGCCCTTACCCAAGCAATTGACTATGCGTCTGACGCTGCCGGGTGGACGATCGAGAAGCTCGGTGAAATCTGTTCAGAATACTCTGGAAAGAGTCTGGAAGAGACTCTCACAGAGTCCTTTCCTGATGTAGACGTTGAATCCCTCACAATAAACGACACTCAGCGAATAATCTTGGTCGGGTTCTCGGTCGAATCATCCTTGGAACGGATGGTCGAATGGCTGTCTGACAATTTCAGCGTCAACATCAATGCTGTCGTTTTGAACTACGTCAAAACGGCTAGCGGAGACGAGCTTCTCACCAAGACCTCAATCATTTCCGAGGAGTTTGAGCAGGAGCGTGTAAAAAAGCAGAAGAAGTTCCAGATTGCAATGTCGGACGACCCAGGCACCTACCAACCTGACAAGTTGCGGAAGTTGCTCCGTGAGTATCTTTCTCGTCAGAGAGTTACGAACCAACGGCTTCGCGATGTTCTCCTTCCTGCACTACTCAAGCGGAATACCTTGACGCGCGAGCAACTCAAGAAGGAGTTGCTCGAATATGATTCGACACTGGACGCATCGAAGGTAGGATTGAACCTTAGCACAGTGTCTTCCCAACTTGGGATGCAGAAGAACGACTTCCTGCGGCAAGTCGTTGAGTACGAATACCCAAACTATGCATGGGAGAAGGACAACTTCTCGATTCGTGAGGAATTCAAGGATTTGGTTCGTGAGGTTCTTGATGAAATCAAAGACAAAACCAGTGCGAACAAGAGCGTGCAAGCTACAAAATGACCCGCGGACGCGGGTCATTTTGAGCCTGACGCTCGAAGTTCAGGCGACCGCAGACGGTCGCCTGAACGCCCCGGGCTGGTGCCTTGTGTCCGGCCCGCCTGCGGCGTTCCGAACACGCGGCTCGAGTGGGCGGCCTGCGGCCGCCAATCAGCCGCAGGGCGTTAGGCAAATGAAAGGATCAGCGTGAGCAAGGTCTTCATATCCTATGTCCGTGACGACCAGAATGCCGTGGACCTATTGGCGGCCGAACTTCGACGAGAGGGTCTGCACGTATGGTTGGACAGAGACGACATTAGACCAGGCGAGTTTTGGGAGCCTGCACTCCAAACCGCCATTCGCGACGGTGCGTATTTTCTCGCCTGCTTTTCAGAAGCCTACCAACGTCGTGAGAGCACGTACATGTGCGAGGAGTTGCAAATCGCTTGCGATATGAGTCGCACTGGCGTGCATGGCAATGGCTGGCTGATTCCACTAGTGTTGTCTCCCTGCGAGATTCCCCCCCTTCCTGTTTCGGACGGTCGCACACTCAGAGACTTGCAGTGGATTGACTTGTCTGAGAATTGGAATGCTGGGGTTTGGAGGCTACTCCAAGTTGTACGACCCGACTCCGAACATTCGAGGGCTATCGATGATTGGTTTCGGCAGTTATGCCATTTGCATGTCAAAAGCTTGACAGACCGAGCATGGTTGACGGGTGCCTTCCGGGTATGGCAGATCGAGGACGGATGGCGCAGCCTTCTGTCGCCCTCGAGGTGGAGTCCCACGTTGGACATAATCGTACGGTTGTTTGAAAAGGTCAAAGAACGGAACATGCCGATGACTGAACGATGGGTTGAACCAGCCAACACTGGAATCACGATTGTGACTACGATTTCCCCAACTTCCTCTATAGGCACGATCTTGAATTCCCTATCCCCAGTAGCTTCTGCGAACGCAGACCCGTATACGAGTTTCATCCGCCATGAGCGGAAGGTGCTCCGCAATCTCGTGAACTGGCCTGATAGGGACTGGGCACACTGGGTATTCGCTTTGGATGGCGACGATGTAACAGTGGATCTTCTCTATTGGACGAACCTCAGATTGACGCTGAAGGTCTTTGGAATGACAATAGAGCGTCAACGCAAAGGCGACAGAGCGGGACCGGTCGAAAGCGCGTATCCGGGAAGCCTTTTGACCGTGACGGAATTTGAAAGACTCATGAACGATGTTTTACGCCAAGAAGTGAAGCTATATCAAGAACAAGGGAATGCCTAACAATGCGGAGCGTTAGATGCCAAACGGGAGGCATACCAACCGAGGGGCGCCTCCCGTTGCACAGGCTGCTTGGTTGCGTCTGAACTCAGGGCTTCCGGTCGCGCTTCGAGTTGGCAATTCCCGTGGCCCAATCCGACGGTTCTTCACGACCTCTGTGCGTTCGTGTGGGGCAAGCTATGCTGTGAACCGGCCCAGACCTCGCGGCCGTCGCCGCGACGGCCCTGGACGACGAGGTCTGGCTGGACATGGACCCCCACCCACGCGGGCGCGCCTTTCGCGATGGCTGTTGCCCGCGGGGCGCGGCCGGGCGCTTTGCATCCTCCCTTTCAAGGGCCTATAGTACGTCGAGCGAGCATATTTCACCGCGGCGCCGCCTCGGGCTGAAATGCGCTGCGAAAAGGTGAAATCGGCATTCGGGCGGCACCCGGGGCACTACCCTGGAATCGCACATGGAACTTTTCCCGGCAGTGAGAATGGTTGATGTGATACCCGTCGAGCAGGACGGGGAGACACTGTTCTGCCTGCATGATTCCCTGGGGTACGCGCAGGCCCAGGTCGCTCTGTCGGGTCCGGCCTTTTTCGTGGCGACGTGCCTGGACGGGGAAAGCGATGTGCGTGCGGTGCAGGAGGCGTTTGCGCGGCAGTTTGGCGGGGCGATGATCGCCGAGGCGCAGATACGGGAGATCGTCGATTTTCTGGATGAGCAGGGGTTCCTGTTCAGCGAGCGTTTCCAGGCCATCCGTGATGAGATTGACGGGGTCTACCTGCGCGCTCCCGCGCGTCCGGCCACGCTTGCGGGCGCCGGCTATCCGCAGGACGCGGACGAACTGCGGGCCTTTATCGATGCCTTCTTCAGCCGCGACGGGGGGCCCGAGGGCGGGCTTGTGGCGGGCGAGGCGTCTTCGGCGCCGCTGCCGGGACTCGTTGCGCCGCACATCGATTTCGAGCGGGGCGCATCCGTTTACGCGCACAGTTACCAGCGACTGTATGCGCATGGCAAACCCGCGGTGGCGTTTGTATTCGGTGTGGCCCATGCGGGCCTGCCGTCACCGTTCGCGCTGACGCGAAAGCATTACGACACGCCGTTCGGCGTGGTGGAGACGGACCGGGACATAGTCGATTTGCTGGCCGATGCCTGTGAATGGGACGCGTTCGAGGGCGAGACCGGGCACCGGACGGAGCACTCGATTGAATTTCAGGCGGTGATGCTGGCGTATCTCTACGGCACGGACATCAAGATGGTGCCGATATTGTGCGGTGACCTTGGCGAGTATCCGGGTGACGGGCCGGAGGCGGCCGCGGCGTCGGACCGCTTCCTTCGCGCGTGCGCGGCGGTGGCCGGCGCACCGGAGCGCCGGGCCACGGTGATAGCGGCGGCGGACCTTGCGCACGTGGGCCGCCGCTTTGGCGACGATTTTGACATTGACGAAGACGTGGCGGCGCGGGTCGCCCAGCGGGACGAGGAAGACCTGGCGCATGTGCTTCGTGGCGCGGCGTCCGAATGGCGCGCGTCGGTAATGCGTGATGCCAATGCGCGGCGCGTGTGCGGCATGAACTGCATCTACGCGGCCTTGCGCACGCTGGACGGGCGCGCGGTCCGGGGGGAGATGCTGCGCTATGATTACGNNCGGGCGGCCTGGTTTCATTTGCCGGCATCGCTTTGGCATAGGCAACCTGTTTGGCACGGAAGGAGAGATGGAATGGCGCAAGACAAAGGGATTCCCGGTTGGCTGCTCGGCTGTGGCGCGGGCTGTCTTATCATCATTGCGTTGGCTATTGCCGGGCTGGTCTGGGGCGGCTTGAAGGCGAAAGAGGTGATGCAGCAGATGGCAACCGAATTCAAGCAAGAGTTGCCACAGGAATATGCCAAGCTGAAGGAAGCGGGCAAAGTGCCGGAATCGGACGTGGAATTGTGCGACCGGGTCATCGCGCTGGTGCAGCGGGAGGAGACGGGTACGCTGCCCGCGCTGATGGGCGGCGGGGCGGTGATGTCCTCGCTCTCGGACGGCGCATTGACGGCCGAGGAACGGGACGCACTGGCGGCCTTTGCCGATTTCATCGAGCAGAATCCGGACCCGACGTTTGTCGAGTTGACGACGTTCATGGAGAATCATCCTTCGTTTGCCCAGGGGGAGGATTTCGCGGGTTTCAGTATTGACATGGACGCGCAGGAGGAGGCGGGCGCGGAGGCGCCGGACCCGGCGGGCGCGACGGAGTAGGGAAGCGCGCGTTCCCCCGGCGGACACGGAGAGAGGAGCAGGGAAGACGCATGCCCGAATACGGCAGACTGGCGATTGATGGCGGCACACCGCTGTGCGGTGAGCCCTGGCCGTCGACCATGCTGGGGCCCGCGGCCGTGGGCCAGCCGGAAATCGACGCGGTGACGGCGGTGCTGCGCTCGCAGAAGCTGTTCCGCTTTCTGGACCCGGCTACAAGCCGTTGCGCGGAATTGGAGGCGCGGTTCCGCGCGCTGACGGGCCAGGACTACGCGCTTGCGGTGGGCGGCGGCACGGCCGCGCTCGTCTGCGGGCTGACGGGGATTGGCATCAGCGAAGGGGACGAGGTCATTGTGCCGGCATACACCTATATCGCGACGCCGGCGGCGGTGCTGATCTGCGGCGGTGTGCCGGTTATCGCCGAGATTGACGAGACGCTCACGCTGGACCCGGCGCGCATCGAGGAGTGCATCACAGAGCGCACGCGCGCCATTGTTCCCGTGCACATGCGCGGCTACCCGTGCGACATGGCGCGAATCATGGCGGTGGCGGAACGGCATGGGCTGGACGTGCTCGAGGACGTGGCGCAGGCCTGCGGCGGCTCCTGCCAGGGGCGGCGGCTGGGCAGTTTCGGGCGCGCCGGCTGTTTCAGCCTGCAGCAGTTCAAGATCATCACCGCGGGCGAAGGCGGCATGGTGGTGACCAGCGACGAGACGGTGTTCCAGCGCGCGGCGCTGCGGCACGATTCCGCGATGCATTTCTGGCAACCGGCCGAAGGCGGGGTGCCGCCGTTTCCGGGCGAGAACTTCCGCATGAACGAGATGGAAGGGGCGTTGGGGTGCGCGCAGTTTGAGCGCCTGGAGGGGATACTGGCGCGGTGCCGGGAGCTGTGCGGCCGGGTGCGCGACGGCATTGCGGATGTCGATGCGTTCAGGGTGCATCGGTCCGCCGACCCGGACGGGGAGTGCGGGATTTCGCTGACGCTTCTGTTCGGCGAGGGCGGGCAGGCGCAACGCTTCAGCGAAGCATTGCGGGCGGAAGGGATTCCGTGCGGCTCGCTCTACGACAAGGGCATCCCCGACCGGCACGTGTTCTGTTACTGGGACTACGTGATGCGCCGCAGTTCCCAGGACCGGCACGGGCGCCCGTGGACCTCGCCGCTGCACGACCAGTCGCGGCGGTACGCGCCGGACATGTGCCCGCGCACGCTCGATGTGCTGGGGCGCAGCGTGATCCTCAGTTTTTCCCAGACCTACGAGGACCGGCATGCCGAGTTGATGGCGGCCGGGATACGCAAGGTGGCGGCTGGGTTGTCTTGACCCGCCTCACAGGCGCTTCTTGAGATTGAGCAGCTCGAGTTTGAGCGCGATGCCTGTGACCTTGAGCAGGGCTGTGGGCCCGCCCTTGAACAGGACCTCGAGCACGCGCGAGAGCAACTGGAATTTCTCCTTGCCGTAGGGGAACCAGTAGGGCTCGATGCGCGGCAACTGCCGGTCGATGACGACAGACTTGATGTTCGAGAAGGCATGCAGGCCGGTCGCGCCCTTGTAGCGGCCGAAGCCGCTGTCGGCGATTCCGCCGAAGGGCAGTGCGGGATTGCCGTGGTTGGCCATGACATTGTTGATGGAGACACTGCCGGTGACGAGCGCGCGCGCCACGCGCTTCGCGCGGGCCAGGTCGCGGCTCCAGACGCTGGAGGACAGGCCGTAGACCGAGTCGTTGGCGAGTTCGATGGCCTCTTCTTCGGTCTTGAAGGGGGTGATGGTGACAATGGGGCCGAAGCTCTCTTCGGCATGCACGGCCATGTCGCGCTTGATATTGACGACGGCGGTGGGCGGGAAGACATGCGACTCGGGGTCGCGCTGTCCGCCCATGAGCACTTCGGCGCCGCCTTCTCTGGCCGCTGCGATTTGGCCTTCAATCTCTCGAATCTGGAACTCGGCGGTCATGCAGCCGACGTCCAGCTGGTATTCGTCGGAGGCGCCGGGTTCGCTGTTGAGCAGGCGCAGCTTTCCGGCCTTTTCCTTGAACTTCGCGCAGAACTGGTCGTAGATGCCTTCCTGCACGAAGACGCGCTCGACGCTGGTGCAGGTCTGGCCGCAGTTGCACATGGCGCCCCAGAGCACGCCGGTGACGGTGCGTTCGAGGTTGACGTCGTCGAAGACAATCGCGGGGTCCTTCCCGCCCAGTTCGAGTTCGACGGGGATGAGATACGGCGCTGCCTGTTCCATGATCTTGCGGCCTACGCCGACACTGCCGGTGAAGTGTATTTTGGCGGGCCGGCGCTCGATGAGCAGTCCTGCGGTCTTGCGGCTGGCGTAGGCCACCTGGAAGCCGCCGTCCATGAACCCGCTTTCCTTGATAATGCGCTCGTAGACGCGCTTGAGCGGGGTGTATCGGGAGGGCTTGAGAATGACCGGGTTACCGGCGAGAAAGGCGCAGACACTGGGAATCATGGCGAGGTTGAAGGGATAGTTCCAGGGCGAGATGATGAGCACAACGCCCATGGGGTCGTAGTAGATGCGCGACTGTTTGCCGATGAGCATGATGGGCGTGGGCACGCGCTTGTCGGCGAGGATGCGCGCGGAGTTCTTCTCATAGTAGTGCATGGAATCCACCACGGGGAAGATGTCGAGGACCATGGCGTCCGTGCGGCACTTGCCTGTCTCCGCGACGATTTCGTCGGCTATCCAGTCTCTGTTGTCGATGATGAAATGCTTGAGCCGGGCCATTTCGGCGACGCGCTCGCGGACGGACATCTTGCGCAGTTTCTCGAACGCGCTTTCGGCCTTGTTGTAGACCGCCTCGACTTCCTCGGCGCTGGGCTCGGGAATGGTGTAGATGATTTCGCGAGTGCGTGGATTCTCGACCTCGATTACAGGGGTCTTCTCCGCAGCGATTCCGGTAGTCATGGCGCGATGCTCCTCAGGCGAACCTAGCCCGTTGTCAGTGCCCCAACCCGTCTGTTCCGAATATGGCCCGTACTATAGCACGNNGGATGGACATAGCGCGGGGGTTGGGTAGGGGCAAACGGGAATACGGGTGCGCCTTGCACTGTTTGTGCGAACAGAAGCGGATGAGGCTCCTGGAAGCGCCCATCGCACTGTCCGCGCAGGTACACGCGGACAAGAATCCGGGGGATGCGCGTACTGACAGTGGCCGCGCGCGCGGGGAGTTTCTGAAACGGCAACTATGAGGGCAAGTTGGGCCGTGGCGGCCCCAGGCAGGTGAAGCTTATGTCGGATATCAAGGAACAGAGCACAGCCGCGAACGAGCTGGAGCAGGCCCGGTACGGGGGTTCCCGCGTTGAGCGGAGCAACCGTGAAGTGGCCGAACTCGCGAACCAGGAATATAAGTGGGGCTGGACGACGGACATCGAGTCGGAGACGCTGGAGCGCGGGCTCAGTGAAGAGGTTGTCCGCATTATTTCCAGCAAGAAGGGGGAACCGGAGTGGATGACGGAATGGCGGCTGAAGGCCTACCGGCATTGGGTCAAGATGACCGAGCCGAAATGGGCCAAGGTCCGCTATGAGGAGCCGGATTTCCAGGCCATCAGCTACTACTCCGAACCGAAGAAGAAAGAAGGCCCCAAAAACCTGGACGAAGTGGACCCCAAGCTGCTCGAGACCTTCGAGAAGCTTGGCATTCCGCTGGACGAGCAGAAGCGTTTGGCGGGGGTGGCCGTTGACGCGGTTTTCGACAGCGTGTCGGTGGCGACGACGCACAAGGAGATTCTTGCGAAGTACGGGGTCATTTTCTGCTCCATCTCCGAGGCGCTGCGCGAGCATCCCGAACTGGTGAAGAAGTACATCGGCTCCGTGGTGCCGCAGGGCGACAATTTCTACGCCGCGCTGAACTCCGCGGTCTTCAGTGACGGCTCTTTCGTGTACGTGCCGAAGGGTGTCAAGTGTCCCATGGACCTGAGCACCTATTTCCGTATAAATGCCGCATCAACCGGCCAGTTTGAGCGCACGCTGATCATCGCCGACGAGGGCGCGGAAGTGAGTTACCTCGAGGGGTGCACCGCGCCGATGCGCGATGAGAACCAGCTGCACGCGGCGGTGGTGGAACTGGTCGCGCACAAGGACGCGACCATCCGGTACTCGACGGTGCAGAACTGGTACTCGGGCGACGAGGAGGGGCGCGGCGGCATCTACAATTTCGTGACGAAGCGCGGCAAGTGCCTCGGCGACAATTCGCGCATCTCCTGGACCCAGGTGGAAACGGGCTCGGCGATCACCTGGAAATACCCGAGCTGCATTCTCATGGGGGACCACTCGGTGGGCGAGTTCTACTCGGTGGCGCTGACGCGCAACCGGCAGCAGGCCGACACCGGCACGAAGATGCTCCACCTCGGCAAGAACACAAAGAGCACCATAATTTCGAAAACGATCTCGGCCGGCCGCAGCGACAACAGCTATCGCGGCCTGGTGCGGGTGATGCCGAAGGCGGCGAATGCGCGCAGCTACACGCAGTGCGACTCATTGCTGCTGGGAAACGAATGCGGCGCGCACACGTGGCCGTACATCGACGTGCGCAACAGCACGGCCTCGGTGGAGCACGAAGCGTCGACGTCGAAAATCAGCAAAGACCAGCTGTTCTACTGCCAGTCACGCGGTATCGGCACGGAGAACGCCATCAGCATGGTGGTGAACGGGTTCTGCAAGGAGGTCTTCGACCATTTGCCCATGGAATTTGCGGTGGAAGCGACGAAGCTTCTCAGCATCAGCCTCGAAGGGAGCGTAGGATAATGCTTGAGATTAAGAATCTGAAAGCGTCTGTGGACGGGACGCCCATCTTGCGCGGGATAGACTTGACCGTGCGCGAGGGGGAGGTTCACGCGATCATGGGCCCGAACGGTTCGGGCAAGAGCACGCTCGCGCAGGTCCTGGCGGGCAAGGAGTGCTACGAGGTCGATGAGGAGGAGAGTTCGGTGACCTTCCTCGGCGAGGACCTCATCGAGATGCCGGCCGAAGAGCGGGCGCGGCTTGGGCTGTTCCTGGCGTTCCAGTACCCGGTGGAGATACCCGGCATCACGAACGCGCATTTTTTGCGCGTGGCGCTGAACGAAATCCGCGTCAGCCGCGACATGGACGAACTCGACGCCATGGATTTCGAGGACCTGCTCCGGGAGCGCATGGAACGCATCAACATCAACCCCGAGCTGGCGCGGCGTTTCGTGAACCACGGTTTCTCGGGCGGCGAGAAGAAGCGCAACGAAATCCTGCAACTCGCGGTGATGGAGCCTCGCCTGGCTATCCTCGACGAGACCGATTCGGGTCTCGACATCGACGCGTTGCGCATCGTGGCGGACGGCGTCAACAAGCTGCGCACGCCGAAGCGCGGATTCATCCTGGTGACCCATTACCAGCGTCTGCTCAACTACGTGGTACCGGATTACGTGCACGTGATGCACGGCGGCCGCATCGTGAAGTCGGGCGGCAAGGAGCTTGCGCTCGAGCTTGAGGAAAAGGGCTACGACTGGCTGCGCGAAGAAGCGGCGGTGGCGTGACGACGCGGTTCTAACGGAGGAGACGAACATGGCAGTGAGCACGCTGAACAAGGAGCGGCAGCACTATCACGAGGATATTGCGGAACTCGCGTCGCGTCCCGCGCCGGACTGGTTGCGCCGGGTGCGCGCCAACGGCGCGGCGCTCTTCGCGGAGACGGACTTCCCGCACACCCGCATGGAAGAGTGGCGCCAGACCAATATCTCGGCGATTGTGAATAGCAGGTACCGCTCGCTGACGGCGCCACGGGACCACGGCCTCCGGGCGCAGGATGTGGAGCACTTCTTCTACGGGGTGGATGGCTGGAACGAACTGGTTTTTGTGGACGGCTATTTCGCGCCGGAACTTTCTCGCCACGCGCCGTTGCCAAAGGGCGTGACCATCGGCGGCCTGTTGCAGGTTGCGGAGCAGGGCGCACTCGACGCTGTGCTCTCGGCGCAGGCGGACCGCCATCTCGGCCCGCGCAATGCGTACACGGCGCTGAACTCCGCGCTGCTTCAGGACGGCGCGCTTGTGCATGTGCCGCGGAACGTGGCGCTTGAGCGGCCGGTCCATCTGGTCTTTGTGACCAGCCGCCCGGAAAACGACACCGCGTCGCACATCCGCAATCTCTTTGTGCTGGAAGAAGGCGCGGCGGCCACGGTGGTGTCGAGCTGGGTGAGTTTGCCCGGCACGGGGGCCTACCTCAATAACGTGGTGGAGGAGGTTGCGCTCGGCGCCAACGCGGAACTCAGCAGCTACAGGGTGATCGACGAGGGTCCCGAGGGCAGCCACCTGGTGACGACCGAGTACCACCACGACCGCGACAGCCGGCTAAGTTCCTATTTCGCCAATCTCGGCGGCCGTATCTCGCGGAACCAGCAATGCGTCGAGTTGGACGGCGAGGGCGCCTCGTGCAACCTGGCCGGGTTGTATCTGAACGACGGTGAGCGCCTGGTGGACAACAGCGTCAACGTGACGCACGTGGCGCCGCACTGTTCGAGCCGCATCCAGTGCAAGGGCATACTGGACGGCAAGAGCAAGACCGTGTTCGGCGGGAAAGTGTATGTGCACCAGGAAGCGCAGCAAACGGATTCAAACCAGTTGAGCAACAACCTGCTGCTCTCGGACCAGGCGACGGTGGATGCGAAACCGCAGCTCGAAATCTACGCGGACGATGTGAAGTGCACGCACGGCGCCACGGTGGGCGCGCCGCCCGAGGAAGTCGTGTTTTATTTCCGGAGCCGCGGCATAGGTGAGGCGACCGCGCGCGCCATGCTGACATGCGGTTTCGCGGAAGAGATACTGGACGAGTTCGTACTGGAGCCGGTGCGCGCGCGGCTGACGGCCCATGCCGTGGCGAAATACCACCCGGAAATGTGAGACAGACGGCGGGACCGGGGCTACAGGAGTCATTGAGTATGGCGGTATCGACAAAAAAGCTGAAAGCACTGCGGAAGACGCGCGCAGCGGCGGCCGCGTTCGATGTGAACGCCGTGCGCGCCGAATTCCCGATACTCCGCCGCACGGTTCACGGTCGGCCGCTGGTGTACCTAGACAATGCCGCCACGACCCAGAAGCCGGAGCCGGTAATTGAGACCGTCGCGAACTACTACCGGGAACAGAACGCGAACATCCACCGGGGCGTGCATTTTCTGAGCCAGGAGGCGNNCTACGACGAGGTGCGCGAGCGCCTGGTCGACTCCATTAACGCCAAGGTGGGCTGCGAGATCGTTTTCGTGCGCGGCGCGACGGAGGGCATCAATCTCGTGGCGCAAAGCTACGGCCTCGAGCACCTGGGCCCGGGCGACGAGGTGCTCATCACGGAGATGGAGCATCACTCGAACATTGTGCCCTGGCAGATGGTGTGCCAACGGACCGGCGCGACGCTGAAAGTGGCGCCCATCGACGACCGCGGCGCGCTCGACATGGAGGCCTTTGACGCGCTGCTGACGGAGAAGACGAAGCTGGTGGCGATGGTGCACGTGTCGAACGCGCTGGGCACCATCAACCCGGTGAAGGAGATTGTGGAAAAGGCCCATGCCGCGGGCGCGGTGGTGCTGGTCGACGGTGCGCAGAGCGCGCCGCACATGGCCATCGATGTGCAGGACCTGGGTTGCGACTTTTTCGTGTGCAGCGGGCACAAGATGTATGGGCCGACCGGGATTGGCCTGCTCTACGGGCGCGCGGAGCTGCTGGAGGCGATGCCGCCTTACCAGGGGGGCGGCGACATGATATTGTCCGTGACCTTTGACAAGACGGTGTATGACCGGATTCCGCACAAGTTCGAGGCGGGCACGCCGCATATCGAGGGCGTGTTCGGGCTGGGCGCGGCCATGGACTATGTGGAGCGGGTCGGGCACGAGAACATCGCGGCGCACGAGCAGGACCTGCTGGCATACGGCGAGCAGGCGCTGCTGCAGGTGCCGGGCGTACGCCTGCTCGGCACAGCGCCGGAAAAGACGGGCGTGCTTTCGTTCACCATGGAATCGGCGCACCCGCACGATATCGGCCAGATTGCGGACCAGCACGGCGTGGCCATTCGCGTGGGCCACCATTGCGCGCAACCGGTGATGAAGCACTTCGGGGTGCCGGCGACCGCGCGCGCTTCGTTTGCCATGTACAACACGCGCGAGGATGTGGACGCCATGGTGGAGGCATTGCATGAAGTCAATGAGGTATTCGGCTGATGTCCGACACACGGCAGCTTTATGAGCAGGTGATCATCGACCACAACAAGAAGCCGCGCAATTTCAAGGCCCTGGAGGGCGCGCGAAGCTGCGAGGGGTACAATCCGCTTTGCGGTGACCAGTTCACCATCTACGTGAAACTCGACGGCGACGTCATAGAAGAGGTCAGCTTCACGGGTGCCGGGTGCGCCATATCGAAGTCGGCCGCGTCGGTGATGACGACCGTAGTCAAGGGCAAGACGGTGGCGGAGGCGCGCGAGCTTTTCAGGCGCTTCCACACGATGGTGACCTCGCCGCTTGAGAAGGACGCCGATACGGAAGGCCTGGGCAAGTTGCGCGTTTTCAGCGGCGTGCGCGAGTTTCCGGTGCGCATCAAGTGCGCCACGCTCCCCTGGCACACGCTGGCGGGCGCGCTCGAGGAAAAGGCGGAGGCGGTAAGCACCGAGTAGGGGCCGGCATCGGGGGGGAAGCATGGGAGGTATGGGAAGCAGGGGAAGTATGTTCTGAGTTTCCTCTGGTGCCTGTCGCGCTTTTCCGCGCGCTGCGGCAGACCGTGGGGTTCCGGCGCTTGACGACAAAGACGCGCAGCCGTATTCTGACCTTCTCTGTGAGGTCGAATACCACCCTGGAGGAAGCGCACTGTGTCAATGTCATTGAGTTCTCCCCTTCGTATTGCGCTTGGCGCCGCGGTTGTGCTGGGCGGGCAGGCGGCCGCCGACATCGCTGTGTCGGAGTACCTGCCCGAAGATTTTCTGACCGATGCCTCGGTCAGTTATATGCCGCAGTTTCAGGAGGCGCTCGATGACGCGGCGAAGCAGGGCGCTACCGTGGTCTTTCCGGCGGGCGCGTTTCTGATTGATGACCCGGCGGGATTGCGCATTGGTTCGAATACGACGCTGGTCATGCATGGCGCTACTCTTGTCCTGGAAGAGCACATGACGGAAGACGGGCAGGTCTTCCGTGGCGAGGGCGTGCACAACGTGCGGTTTGTGGGCGGCTCGGTTCTTGGGAAACGCGAGGCGTGGTCACCCGGCGTCAATATCGCCGGTATTCGGCTCTTCGGCGCGAGTTCAGGCATTCGCGTCGAAGACATGCGGTTCGAAGACCTGTCGAGCAACGCCATCGGCCTGTTCGGCGAGGACGGCCGGCGCATCACCGACGTGCGCGTGCGCGACGTGGTGGCGCGGAACTGCTGCAACTTCTACGGGGACTACCTGTCGAACGCGAAAGGCCCCGCGGAGGGCAGCGAGCGCGAGGACCAGGGCGGGGTGGCGTTCTACCATGTGGACGACTGGGTGGTGGACGGCTGCCTGTTCGCGGGGTCGCAGTCCGACGGCACGCATTTCTACCATTCCCATCAGGGCCGCTTCGTGAACAACCAGGTGCTCGACAGCCAGATGGGCGGGTATTTCCTGGAGGGCTGCCGGCACGTGCTCGCCTCGAACAACCGCATCGCCGGCAACGGTTCGCGCGGGGTGACCATCGAGCGCGACAGCATGTACTGCACGCTCGCGGACAACATCGTCGAGCACAGCGGCCGCGAGGGCCTGTGGGCGCCGGATGTCACGGCGGTGGTGGTGACGGGCAACATCTTCCGCGAGAACGGGCGTAAGGACGACACCGGCCGCGATTGCGAGATACGCATCGACGAGGGTGAACGGTACGAAACCGGGACGCGCGACTTGATCATTGCCGATAACCTCTTCTACACCAGCGCGCACCAGAGCGCGGCCGTGCTCGTGACCGAGGACGTGCGTGACGTCATTGTCCGGAACAACGCTTTCCGTGGTGAGGTGGAAGGCGAGTACCTGCGACTCGAAGACGGTGTTGAAGGATGTGTAGTTGAGGGGAATGGCGTGGAATGAGGGGAAGCTGGTGGGTTCCGCCCTCCTATGGCGGGCAAGCTTCGCCGCACCACCCTACTGCGGAATAACAGCTGTTTGCGTTTCTTGGAAACGACACAAGGGGTGTTTCGCGACGCTGAGAATCACGGTAACTGCCTCGCGTACGCACACACACCGTCACCCCTGCGGTGCGCAGGGGTGACGGTTCTTGCAGAGGTCCATGAGTTACTGCTTGAGGTGTGCCCGGAGCAACGCCGGCAGAGCGGGTGACCACGCGACATCTGCCTGGGCGTTCACTGGGCCCCTGCTTTTGCAGGGGCGATAATTTGGGCGCTGATATCACGGGAGACCCCGAATAGTCATGAGTCTGCGGATTACTCATGCGCCGTTCCCGCAATCGCGAAGATATCGGTGCATCGCTTGCAGAGCGGAGCGCATCCGTCCTATGAGGACGAAATCCTTCCGCGCAGGCAAGGGTGCGGGCTGCCGAAAATGCAACCGGGGCGGCCTCGCGATTGAGACCGCCCCGGGTTCGTTCCGTTGCCGCGTATGTTCTACAGGTTGTCCGCCACGGCCCGGGCGAATTCGCTGCACTTGACCTTGGTGGCGCCCTCCATGAGCCGCGCGAAGTCGTAGGTGACGGTCTTGGAGGCGAAGGTTCTGCCCATGGCTTTGAGGATGGCCTCGCTGACCTCTTTCCAGCCGATGTAGTCGAACATCATGACGCCGCTGAGCACCAGGCTCGAGGGGTTGACCTGGTCGAGGTCGGCGTACTTCGGGGCGGTGCCGTGGGTCGCCTCGAAGAGCGCGATGCCGGTTTCGTAGTTGATGTTGGCGCCCGGCGCGATGCCGATGCCGCCGACCTGCGCGGCGAGCGCGTCGCTCATGTAGTCGCCGTTGAGATTCATGGTGGCGACCACCTCGAATTCTGTGGGGCGCGTCAGCACCTGCTGCAGAAAGATGTCGGCGATGGTGTCCTTGACGAGCACCTTGTCGCCCGGGTCGCCGCCGCAGTCCTCCCAGCCGACGGCGACGTCCGCGAACTCTTCGCGCACGAGGTCATAGCCCCAGCGGCGGAACGCGCCTTCGGTGTACTTCATGATGTTGCCCTTATGCACCAGGGTCAGGGAGCGGCGCCCCTGCTTCAGGGCATAGCGAATCGCGGCACGCACCAGGCGGGCGCTGCCTTCATGGGAAATCGGTTTAATCCCGATTCCGCAGTTATCCGAAAAACGAAGCTGCTTGACGCCCATTTCCTGCTGCAGAAAGCGAATCACTTTTTGGGCATCGGCGCTCCCCGCCGGCCATTCGATACCGGCGTAGATATCTTCGGTGTTTTCCCGGAAAATGGCCATGTCCACGTCCTGAGGGCGTTTGACCGGGGAAGGAACCCCGGCAAAGTAGCGCACCGGACGCAGACAGACGTACAGGTCAAGCATCTGCCGCAAGGCCACATTCAGGGAACGAATCCCTCCACCGATAGGCGTGGTCAAGGGCCCTTTGATGCCGACCAGAAATTCACTGAAGGCGCTGACGGTTTCTTCCGGAAGCCAGCCGAGCTCCATATTGAAGGCCTTTTCACCGGCATAGACCTCCATT
>NPIG01000800.1_pt2 | contig 18515 bp, 10 predicted proteins | sample 8637441 | NCBI WGS metagenome assembly NPIG01 (sample SAMN07420675, study PRJNA396082) | bioreactor metagenome | isolation source: sample BR6 brine-fed electro-methanogenic bioreactor BR | place: Japan: Kochi | collected 2016-06-14 | reverse complement strand
CTGTCCCGGTCGGTATTGCTTACGGCAGTGAAGCACGACCCAACATTGGCCTCGCAGCTCATGAAGGAGATTGCGAGTGCGGATCGCGTGGACATTCTCTGTTCTTTCGTGCGCTGGAGCGGACTTCGCATATTACTTAAGGCGCTTGAGACGTTGACCGAGCATTCCATGGGCGACCGGCCTCGCCTGCGCGTCATAACAACGAGCTACATGGGAGCAACTGAGGCGAAGGCCGTTGAGGAACTGCTGAAGCTTCCGAATACGGAGGTGCGTGTTTCCTACGATACCGAGCGTACACGACTCCACGCGAAGGCATACATCATTCATCGGCGCAGTGGTTTCGGCTGTGCGTACATCGGGTCGGCAAACATCTCCAGGCCTGCGTTGACGGAAGGCCTCGAATGGACAAGCAAGATCAGCCAGTACGAGCTACCGCATATGTGGCAAAAGGTGGTCGCAACCTTCGATACTCACTGGAACGACCGGGACTTTGAGCCCCTTGACCCCGCCAGATTGCCCCGCTTTCGACAGGCCTTGGCGCATGGTGGCGCGCAGGAGGACTCGACAGCGGGTCCAGGCGTGTTTTTCGACCTTCGCCCATACCCTTTCCAGGAGGAGATTCTTGACGCGCTTCACGCTGAAAGGATAAACGCAGGCAAGACGCGCCAACTCGTTGTTGCTGCCACAGGCACGGGCAAGACGATGATCGCCGCTTTTGATTACAAACGCTTTGCCGCTGGTCGACGTCCCTCACTTCTTTTCGTGGCTCACCGCGAGGAGATTCTTCGGCAAGCTTTGGACAGCTTCCGTCATGTGTTACGTGACCAGAATTTCGGTGACTTGTTGGTTGGTAGAAATGAACCCGAACAAGCACAGCACCTTTTCTGCTCGATACAAAGTTACAACAGCAAGGGTTTGCCTCGTCTGCCCAAAGACGCTTACAAGTACGTCATTGTCGATGAGTTTCATCATGCCCCCGCGAATAGTTACCAGCACCTGCTCGACCATGTCCAGCCTGAGGTGCTGCTCGGGCTGACCGCTACTCCCGAGCGCATGGATGGTCGTAATGTACTTGATTGGTTCGGAGGAGAAGCAACTGCGGAAGTCCGACTTGCAGACGCTATTGATCGCCGTCTACTTTGTCCATTCCAGTACTTTGGCATATCCGACTGCGTGGACCTAAGCCAACTCCAGTGGGAGCGAGGTGGGTATCGAATAGGCGACCTGGAAAGCCTATACACAGGTAACGATGCGCGAGCAATGCTTGTTATCGAGAAGGTGCGCGAGTTTCTGAGTGTACCTGACAGGGCCCGGGCCTTAGGGTTCTGTGTGAGCATTGCGCATGCGCACTTCATGGCACGTTTCTTCAACGAGCACGGCTTCGCGTCGATTGCACTTTCTGCCGACAGCTCTCCGATAGAGCGCCGGGAGGCGCGCCAACGCCTTGTCTCTCGCGAGATCAACTTTGTTTTCGTCGTCGATCTATACAATGAAGGCATTGACATTCCCGAGGTCGACACGCTTCTTCTTCTACGTCCCACAGAGAGTCTCACCGTGTACCTGCAACAACTCGGTCGCGGCCTACGGCTACATGACGAAAAGGATTGTCTCACCGTCTTGGATTTCATAGGGGCTCATCGGCGAGAGTTTCGCTTCGCCGATAGGTTTCGCGCTCTCAGCGCGGAGCCCACCAAGAACATTGAGAAAGAGGTCCAGGCGGACTTCCCGCACCTGCCGGCAGGTTGCTATCTCCGCCTTGAGCGTGTAGCCAAGCAATACGTGCTGCAGAATGTCAGGGAAAGCCTGCTGCAAAGACGCGACCAACTTGTGCGCGGTCTCAACCAGTTGTATAGACACCTCGGTCGCGCCCCGCAGCTTCGAGAAGCCCTCGACTATCTGGGAGTCACGCTTCCGGACCTTTTGCGGCGAGGTTTGTGGTCGCGACTCTTGTGCGAGGCTGGCGTTATCGCTGAGGTTGTAGCACCCGACGAAGAGGTTCTCAGCAAGGGAGTTCGCCGTCTATGTCACGCCGACGACCCAAGGCATATACACTTTCTTCTGCGCCATCTAGAAAACGGCATTCATTCTGCCGACCGTTTAGTGGTCAACAAGCGCCGCCTGAACATGTTCTATCTGACGCTCTGGGGCAACACGCAGGGAATCGACAACCTGGATGTAGCAACACGGCGCTTGCAACAGAACCCAAGTGTAATAGAAGACTTGAACACCATGCTCGCGTACCGGCTTGCCCGCACTCGGGTTACACCCTCTGACAGCACTGCCATAGCAGAACCCTTGGCATTGCACGCCTCCTACACGCGCGACGAAATACTTGCCGGACTAGGACACACAGAACTTGCCCACCGCCCCTCAATGCGCGAGGGTGTGCTACATATGGCGAAGGCAAAGGTCGATGCGTTTTTCGTTACTCTCCATAAGACCGAGAGCGCATATTCCCCAACGACTATGTACGAAGACTTCGCGATAAGTGAACGGTTGTTCCACTGGCAGAGCCAAAGCACAATTTCACCTGAGACCCTTACCGGTAGACGCTACATTCAACATCGCGAGCAGGGCTACACGCCGTTGTTGTTCGTGAGGGAATACAAGACACTTCCAGGCGGCCTTGCGGCCCCTTACGTCTTTCTCGGGCCCGCCGAGTATGTATCGCACGAAGGAAGCCGTCCCATGAGTATCGTGTGGTCTTTGGTGCATGAGATGCCTGCGCGTCTCCAGACTTGGGCAAAGAGCGCATGAGCGGCAGATTGTGTAGTCGGAAAAAACCTCCTGTGGTGACGGAACATTCATTGTCGCTCGCGAACTGCATTCTAGAGCGGGCCTGTCCCCGAACCCTTGCTTCGACTCTGAGACCTTTGTAGGCCCGATAGGGAAGCTCGGCTCCCCGGGCACCTGCATTCCAAAGTGGAGCTTTGGAACGAGGGGAAGGAGAGGGGACGCGCGGGAGAGTGTAGCTCTGGAACGCGGGTGCTGAGGGGAAACGAGGCGCATCGGGGAACGCCGGGGGCGTGCAAGGCGGCTTGGAAACAGGGCGGCCAGAGGACACCTGACACCCGCACTCCCAATCCGATATCATCACTGTCCATGAACCGTTCGTTGCCTCATGCGCGGGCTTGCGCAGTTCGGAACAATGGAAGGAAAGAACTCATGAACTTCACCACGGCGCGCTTTGCCGCGCTTGTCTGTTTGGCATTGTTGTTGGGTTTGGCGCCGGGCGCGGAGGCGGAGACGCAGGACCTGGGGAATGGCTTCCTGCACCACGGTGTGGCGACGCCGGTGAGCAATCACCGGGGCACGGTGGCGACAGTGGACGGGGCGGGGTGCGATGTGGTGTTGGTGTGGCTGTTCGACCATCGCGGCGGCTATGCGCTGCTGGTGCTGGACGCGCTGACGGGCGCGAGCGAGCAGGTCCCGATGCCGTTCCCGCCGGGCGGCGACTGCCCGTATGCGTCGATTCTGTCGTCGAAGAACAAGTATTACACGCATTTCAACGGCCATTTCTGCGAATTCGACCCGGTGCAGGGGAAGTTCACGTTCCATCACCGGACGAAACCGCAGATGGCGATGGGCATGACGGAGGACGACGACGGGGTCATCTGGTCGGTGACGTATCCGAACAGCGGCGTGGTGTCGTATGACCCGGCCACGGGCGAATTCACGGACTATGGCCACGTCTACGACCAGAACTGGCGCCAGTATCAGCGCTATGTGGCGGCGGACGACGCGGGCTGGATTTATTTCGGCATCGGCAGCACGGCGAGCCAGGTGATCATGTTCAACCCGGAGACTAAAGAGGTGAAGCCGGTCGCGGCGGGCGATGAGCGGGTGAAGGGCAGCGGCTATGTGGTGCGCGCGACGGACGGCAAGGTCTACGGGCACACGGGCAGCGACGCCAACTGGTATATGTTCCACAAGGGCGAGGCGACAAAGATTGACAAGCCCGCGGCCATCGATGGCAAGCCGATCATCACGTCGAGCCAGGGCCTGTTCCACCGGGAGTTCCCGAGCGGGCGCCGGCTGGTCACCTGCGACCTGGTGAACCGCGTGCTGGTGGTGGAGGACCCGAAAACGGGCGAGACCATGAGGAACGAGTTCGACTACACCAGCGAGGGCGCGCATGTGATGGGGCTGGCCGCGGCGCCGGACGGCACCGTCTGCGGCGGCACGGCGTTTCCGATGCGCTTTTTCAGCTACGACCCCAAGGCGGATGCATGGACGAACCGCGCCTCGTACGGGCAGTGGAACACGGTGGCGGCGCAGGGCGACAAGTTCTTTGTGGGCGGCTATGGCGGCGGGTTTCTGCTCGAATGGGACTCCGCGAGGCCGTGGGTGGCCACCGAAAAAGGCGAGGAAGGCTGCAACCCGCGGTTCCTCACGCAGTGCACGCCCACCATCCACCGGCCGCACGACCTGCTCGCCCATCCCGACGGCAAGACGCTGGTGCTGGCGGGCACGCCGGGCTACGGCTACACCGGCGGCGGCCTGTTGTTCTGGGACCGGGAAACCGGCGAGCAGACCTTGCTCGAACACACGGACCTCCTGCCAGAGCAGTCAACGCTGAGCCTCGCCGCCCTGCGCGACGGCAAGGTGGGCGCGTCACCGGACCGCCTCATTGTCGGCGGAACGACGACAAGCGCCGGCACAGGCGGCGAGAAAAAGGCCAAGGAGGCCGAACTCTACCTCATCGACCGGATAACCAAAGAACTCCTCTGGCACAAGGCTGTCTTTCCCGGTGTGCAGGGGTATACCGACTTGGCCTGCGCGAAGAACGGGCTGGTCTACGGCGTCGCCGACCGCGGGCACTTCTTCGTGTTCGACCCGGAAAAGCGCGCGGTGGTGCACGAGCAGGACACCGGCACCGAGTTTGGCGCGTCGTGTTACCAGCAGGGGCCGCGCGTATTCGTCGAGAACCCGGACGGCCTGCTCTACATGCTGTTCCGGAAAGGCGTGGCGCGGGTGGACCTCGAGACCCACGCCATCACCATGCTCGCCGAGTCGCCCGTGCCCATCGGCCCGGGCGGCGCCTGGCTCGACGGCCGCGTCTATTTCGGCAGCGGGTCGCACGTGTACAGCTACGGCGCGCCGGGCCTGTAGGCGGGGCGCCACGCCCGCGGCTATTGCCCCGCTTCCGGCGGCGCGGGTGCTGCCGGTTTCCAGCCGCCGCCAAGCGCCTTGTACAACGCGATGAGGCTGGTGAGCACGCGGCTCTCGCTCTGCACGAGCGCGTCTTCCGTCAGGAAGAGCTGTTGTTGCGCGAGCAGCACGTTGAGAAAGCCCTCGAGCCCGCGCACGTAGCGCTCATTGGCAAGGCGCACGGCATCGCGGCTGGCGTTCACCGCGTCTTCGAGGCTCTGGCGGCGCACCTGCTGCTGCGCGAAGGCCACCAGCCCGTTCTCGACGTCCTCGAGCGCCGTGCATATCGACTTCTCATAGGCGAGCGCGGCCTGCTCCCGGCGCGCCTCCTGCACGGCGATATTGCCGCGAATGCGCCCGGCCTGGAACACGGGCCACGACACGCCCGGGCCGAACGACCAGATCTGGCTGGAGCCGTCGAGCAGGCTCTCAAGTTCTCCGCTTCTGCCGCCGAGGGCGCCTGTCAGATAGAACTTGGGAAACAGGCCCGCGGTGGCCTGGCCGATGCGGGCGGTGGCGGCGGCCAGTTCGCGTTCCGCGCGGCGAATATCGGGCCTGCGCCGCAACAGGCCGGAGGGCAACCCGACGGGCACGTGTTGGGGCGCTTCGGGCAGTTCGGCGGCGGGCCGCAGTTCCTCGGCCAGCGCGCCGGGCGCTTCGCCCAGCAGCACGCCAATGCGATGGACGGCCGCGGCCGCCTGTGTCTCGAGGGCGGGCACCGACGACTGCGTGGTGGCGAGTTGCGCCTTCGCGCGCACCACGTCGAGTTCACTGTTTAGCCCGGCCTCGAAACGCGAGGTGGTCAGGCCGACGGTCTTGGCCTGGGCCTCGATGTTCTTGTGTGTAATCGCGAGCCGCTGCTGTGCCGTGCGCAGTTCGATGTAATTGCGGGCCACTTCAGACGCGAGCGAGACCAGCAGGTCGCGGCGCAGGGCTTCCGCGGCCTCGATATCCGCGTCGGCCGCCTCAACGCCGCGGCGCGTGCCGCCGAAGAGGTCCAGTTCCCACTGCGCGTCGAAGCCCGCCTGAAAGAGGTCGCTGGTCCGGTCCGGCGCGCCCTGCGCGGCGCCGGGCGTCACGCTGGCGCTGGTCGAGGTGGTGGAGCCGCCGCCGGGCGCCCAAGTGCGCGTGCGTGTGAGAGAACCGCGCTGCCCGCGCACGGTCGCGCTGACCGAGGTTCCCTGGGGCCCCTGGCTCACGCCCAGGGAAAGCGGTGAACCGCCGCCGGGCGAGGACTGCTCCACGCCCTGGCTGCGGGTGTACGCCCCGGAAGCGCCCACGCTCGGCCACAGTCCGGCCGCCACAACACCGCGCGCGGCGCGCGCCTCACGCACCCGCGCTTCGGCGATGCGCAGGTCGAAGTTCGCTTCCGCGGCGCGCCGCACCAGGTCATCGAGCAGCGGGTCGTTCAGCGTGCTCCACCAGGCAACGGGCGCGACCGTCCCGGCCGTTTCGCCGCCGGCGAGTTCAGACGCCCACTGCTCGGGAGCGGACACGTCCGGCCGCTCGTAGTCCGGCCCGACCGTGCAACCCGTTGTCAGCGCGCCTGCGAGGGCGAGCATCAGCACGCAGCGCCTAAGCATCGTTCGTTCCTCCCGCGTCCGCATCGACCCCGCGCCGTTTCCAGGGCCGAAACTCGCTGATGCGCTGTATGACGGCAAAAAACACGGGCACGAACACGACGGCGAGGAAGGTCGCCGCGAGCATGCCGCCCATGACGCAGGTGCCGATGGAATGGCGTCCGCCCGCGCCTGCGCCGTGGCTGAAGGCCAGCGGCACCACGCCGAGAATGAACGCGAGCGAGGTCATGATGATGGGCCGGAGCCGCAACCGCGCGGCCTCGGCGGCGGCGTCGATGATGCTCATGCCCTGCGCCCGCTGCACCGCGCAGAATTCGACGATGAGAATGGCGTTCTTCGCCGACAGGCCGACCAGCGTGAGCAGGCCGATCTGGAAGTAGATGTCGCGCTGGATATCGCGCAGGTAGACCGCCAGCACCGCGCCGAACACGCCGAAGGGCACCGCGAGCAGCACGGCGAAGGGCAGCGACCACTTTTCGTACTGCGCCGCGAGCACGAGGAACACGACGACGAGCCCGAAGGCGATGATGTACGGGGCCTGGTTGCCCGCTTTCATTTCCTGGTAGGACGCGCCGCTCCACTCGATTTCATAGCCCGCGGGCAGTGTCTCCCGCGCGAGGACGCGAATCCGCTCGAGCGCCTGGCCGGTGCTGAGGCCGGGCGCGGGCGCGCCGGTAATCTGCACGGCCGGGAAACTGTTGAACCGGCTGACCACGTTGGGGCCGGCCTGGAAGTCCAGATGGACCACGCTCGAAAGCTGCACCATGTCGCCGGACGCGTTCCGCACGAATATCTTCTGAATGTCCTCCGGTGTGTCGCGAAATTCCGATTCTGCCTGCAACTGCACCCGGAAAATGCGGCCGTACTTGCTGAAGTCGTTGATGTACAGCGCGCCGAGATAGGCCTGGAGACTGTCGAAGATGGAGGTGATATTGATGCCCATGGTCTTGGCGTGGGTGCGGTTGAGGTCGACATAGAGCATGGGCTGGGACACATTGAGGACACCCGACACGCCCGTGAGGGCGGGGTCCGCCCGGAGTTTCCCCAGGAACTCGTTGGTGACGCTGGCCAGCTTCCGCACATCGCTGATGCCGCGCCCCTCCAACTCAAACTCGAACCCCGCGCGGAACCCCAGGCCGCGGATGGCCGGCGGGTTGAAGGCGATCACGCGCGCCTCCTGGTAGTTCGCGAAGCGGCCGAAAACGCGGCCGATAATCGCGTCCACGCTCTTGTCCGGCGTCAGCCGCTCCGACCAGTCCGTCAGCCGGACGAACATGGCGCCCGCGCTCGTGCTCGACGAGCGGCCGGCGAGGAAGTCGAGGCCGCCGAGGGTCACCACATTCTCTATCTCGGGCAGCGAGAGCAGAAAATCCTCGACTTCCCGCATGACGCGGCTGGTGCGCTCGAGCGAGGCGCCCTGCGGCAGCGCGGTCGCCACCATGAAGTAGCCCTGGTCTTCCTGCGGAATGAACGCGCTGGGCACGCGCTCGAAGAGGCCGGCCGTGGCCCAGATCAAGACCCCGAAAACCAGCAGGGAAACCACGCTCAACCGGATGGCCACGCGCACGGCGCCCGTGTACAGTCCGGTGCCGAAGCGGAACGCGTTGTCGAACCAGCGGAAGAGAAACAGCTTCTTGTGGTTGGGTTTGAGCATCAGCCGGCACAGGGCGGGGCTCAGCGTAAGCGCCACCAGCCCGGAAATGGCGACCGAGATGCTGATGGTCACCGCGAACTGCCGGTACATGACGCCCGTGATGCCGCCCAGAAACGCGACCGGCAGGTACACGGCGGAGAGCACCAGCACGATAGCGATGACGGGGCCGGTAACCTGCTGCATGGCCTTGATGGTGGCGTCGCGCACGGGGAGATGTTCCTCGTGCATGATGCGTTCCACGTTCTCGACGACCACGATCGCGTCGTCGACCACGATGCCGATGGCCAGCACCAGCCCGAACAGGGTGAGCGAATTGATGGAGAACCCGAGCATCAGCATGCCGGTGAAGGTGCCGACGATGGCGACCGGCACGGCGAGCAGCGGAATGATGGTGGCGCGCCAGCTTCCCAGAAACACGAACACAACGAGGATCACGAGGCAGGCGGCCTCGAAAAAGGTCTTCGCGACCTCGTGTATCGACACCTCGATGTACTTGGTGGTGTCGAAGGGAATCTCGTAATCGATGCCTTCCGGAAAGGTCGTCCGCAGCTCGTCCAGCGCGTTCTTGAGCCCGGTCATGGTGCTGAGCGCGTTCGCCTCAGGCTGCAGGTACACCAGGATAAACGTCGTCGGCTTGCCGTTGAGCCGGCCGAAGGCGTCGTAGCCCAGCGCGCCCAGTTCAACGCGGCCCACGTCCCGAATCTTGAGCAGTGAGCCGTCGGGCTCGGCGCGCAGAATGATGTCCTCGAACTGCCCGGGCTCATCGAAGCGCCCGCGCGTGATGACCGGGATAGTGAACTCCACTTCCCCTGAATTCGGCGCGGCCCCGATGCGCCCGCCGGCGTACAGGCCGTTCTGCTCGCGGACTGCGCCCGCCACGTCAGTAACCGTCAGGCCCTTGGCGGCAAGCCGGTCCGGATTCAGCCAGATGCGCATCGAATAGTCTTTTGCGCCAAACACGCTGACGTCGCCCACGCCGGGCACGCGCTTGAGCACGTCGAGCATGTAGATGGTCGCGTAGTTGCTCAGGTACAGCGCGTCGTAGCGCTGGTCGGGCGAGTTCAGGGCGATGACGCCGAGAATGTTGTTCGAGCGCTTGCTGACCGTGATGCCCTGGCGGAGCACTTCCTGGGGCAGGCGCGGCTCGGCGCGCTTCAACCGGTTCTGCACCTCCACGGCGGCGATGTCGAGGTCGCAGCCTATCTCGAAGGTGCAGGTGATGGTGAGGGTGCCGTTGTTGGCGCTTTGCGACTCGTAGTACAGCAGGTCCTCGATGCCGCTGAGTTCCTGCTCGATGGGCGCCGCGATCGATTCGGCCACCGTCTCCGCGTTGGCGCCCGGGTAGGTGGCGCTTATGTTGATCGTGGGCGGCGTGATCTCGGGCGACTGCTCCACCGGCAGGAAATACATCGAGCCCAGGCCGCACAGCGCGATAATGATCGAAAGCACCGAAGCGAACACCGGGCGGTCGATGAAGAACTTGGAAATCATGCGCGCGTCCTACTCAGTTTCCGCCTTGTCCGGCGCTTCGGTCCCCGGCATCGGATTCACCACGATTCCCGGCTGCACCTTGAGCAGTCCTTCGACCACCACGCGCTCGCCCGGCGAAAGCCCCTCCTGAACGAGCCAGTCGCGGCCCCGCCAGCGTCCCGGTTTGATCACCCGTAACTCCGCTTTGTTGTCTTCCCCGACGACATAGACATAGGAGCCTTGTGGCGACTGGCTGACCGCGCGCTGGGGCACGGCCAGCGCGCCCGGCTGCACATACCCCGCGATGCGCACCTTTACGAACTGCCCGGCCTTGAGCAGGTGCTTTGGATTGGGAAAGGTTGCGCGCATGCCGACCGCGCCCGTCGCCACCTCGATGGCGGAGGACTCGAAGTCGATTGTGCCCCGGTGGCCGTAGCGCGAACCGTCGAGCAACGTCAGTTCCAGGCAGGGCGCCTCGACGCCCTCGGCCAGTTTCAGCGCGCCCGCGGCCACGGCGTTCTGCCAGTGGAAGTATTCTTCCTCGGGCATCGAGAAGGTGACATAGAGCGGGTCGAGTTGCCGCACCACGGTGAGCAGGCTGTTGGCGCCCGCATCGACCAGGCTGCCTGTGTCCTTGAGCGCCTTGTCCACGAAGCCGGTCAGCGGGGCGCGCACAATCGTGTAGCTCAGTTCCAGTTCCGCGTTGGCCTGCTCCGCCTTCGCCAGCCGCAGCGACGCGGCCGCCTCGAGCCGGTCGGCGACCGCCTTGTCCAGGTCGGCCTCGGCGATGGCGCCGGGCACCGAAACCCCCTGGAGCCGGGCCAGTTCCTGTTCCGCAAGCTTCAGCCGCGCCTGGGCCTGCTCCACACGCGCCAACGCAATCTCGTTGTTCGCCTCAAAGGAGCGCGGGTCAATGAGGAACAGCCGTTCGCCGTCCTTGACGAAGGCGCCCTCCTCGAAATCGCGGCTGTCGAGAAAACCCTGTATCCGGGCGCGCACCTCCACGGTCTTTGAGGGCTCGCTTACCCCGACATAGTCGAACGTGACCGGCACGGTTTCCGGCTGCACCCTAGTCACCATCACTTGGGGCGGGGGCGCGTCGCCGCGCGGCGGGCCTTGCGCCGACGAGGCGGCATGTACCGCCACAACAAGGATTCCAAGAAGCGCGTGGAGTCTCATCGTGCAAAGTTCCTTCAACCGGGAAACGCAGAAGGAGTGCGCCACGAGAAGCGCCATGCGGCGGCGCCCAAGCCCGCCTGATGAGAGGCCACCAAACCCGTTGCCCAACCCCCGTTGCGACATCAACTGCAATCTTACGGGCCAAAGTATACACTGTTTGCGGCGCGAATGCCGAATTCACGTCGGGGAACAGGCGCGAGGCCCTATTCCCGCCAAGCGCCATTTGACGCGATGCGCCAATATCGCTGAAAACGCTGCCGACGGGTGTCTGCACAAACGGCTCTTCGGCCGCGCCGGAACAGGCAGGCGCGGTTCCGCGGTTGGCTCCTGTTGTTGCTTACCACGAAGCCACGAAGGGCACGAAGAAGAGTTGGGATGGGACCCTGCGAGCTTACGTTGTAGTCCCTATAGCACCATGCGCTTGATGCCATCCTTAAGAAATCGGACATTGAAGTTGATCAACAATCCGGTTTGCTTGTCTGACAGCTTCATGTAGGTCAGCAATTGGGCCTCATGAATGGGAAGCAGCTTACTAACACTTTTCAATTCCAATACCAGTGCCGAACCCACCAGCACATCCACCCGGTATCCGCAATCGAGCAGCAAGCCCTTGTAGCGTACGGGATACTCGCGCTGGCGCTCGAACGGAATTCCGGCCAAGCCAAGCTCATGTACCAGGCAAGCCTCATAGGCTGATTCCAGGAGGCCCGGGCCAAGATGCCGGTGCACCTCTATCGCTAATCCGATTACGCGATTCGACAAAGCATCAAAGTGCATCCTTCTTCGTGTCCTTCGTGACTTCGTGGTGCTGCTGGCATAACATCACAGGCTGTGCCCTGTGCATTCGCTCTGGAAACCAATCACGCACTTCCCCATGCATTCTCGCAGCCTGAAGCGCGGGCCTTCAAATAAGCACACTAAATGTAATATTGATGAGTTATTCCGTGTGGATGCATCTTTGGGTCTCTTGCCCTGTGATTCCTCTCCTCTTATGCGAAAGGTTCGTTCTTCCTCTTTCGCCGTTCTTTTTCTGCTTGCGACTGACCTGGAAACCGCTGAGCGGAGTGCTACAATGCCGAATGGAAGCCATGCACGGATTTCGAACGCATCGAGAGGAGAGATGACGATGAACAAGCACACATCGCGGCGGGGTTTTCTGAAGCAGGTGTCCGCGGGCGCGGGTGCGGCGGGCCTGGGCCGCGTGGCATTCGCGGCGGAGAAACCCATTCAGGGTTTCGACGAGACGGAAACGAACGCACGGAAGGGCAACGAATGGCAGCCGGTGTCGGACCGGAAGGTGCGCATGGGCATTGTGGGCTACGGCGTGTGCCGCTTTGGCGCGGCGTTCAGTCTGCAGGACCATCCCAATGTGGAGGTGGCGGCGGTGAGCGACCTGTTTCCGGACCGGTGCAAGGCGCTGGCGGAGGCGTGCCGCTGCGGCAAGATGTACCCCTCGCTGGAGGAGATGGTGAAGGACGACACCATTGAGGCGATCTTTCTGGCGACGGACGCGCCCAGCCACGCGCGCCACGCCATGCTCGTGCTGGAGCACGGCAAGCACGTGGCGAGCGCGGTGCCGGCGGCCTTCGGTTCGTTGGAGGACGCGGACAACCTTTATCAAACGGTGAAGCGCACCGGCCTGAAGTACATGATGTTCGAGACGTCCGTGTACCGGGACGACTGCTATGCCATGCGCACGCTCTACGAGGCGGGCAAGTTCGGCGACCTCGTGTATTCGGAGGGCGAGTACTACCACTATTCCGAGACGCCCATCGACTCGTACAAGGGCTGGCGCGTCGGCTGCCCGCCGCTGTGGTACCCGACCCATTCTACGGCCTACCTGGTCGGGGTCTCGGGCGAGCACTTCACCGAGGTGTCCTGCATGGCGAGGCCGAGCCATCTGCCCTACCTGCAACCGCAGAACAATCCCTACAAGAACCCCTTCGGCACGGAAATCGCCCTGATGCGCACGAGCGGCGGCGGCATGTCGCGCATGTTGATGAGCAAGGACACGCCCGGCTATCACGGCGAGGTGGGCCGGGTGCGCGGCCAGTACGGCTCGATGCGCGGCACGAAGTTCGAAGGCACGGCGGACATCTCGGGCATCGAATTGCGCAAGCCGCCGCTTCCGCCGCAGGTCGCGCCCGGTGGGCACGGCGGTTCCCACGGCTACCTGGGCAATGAGTTCGTCATGGCGATTATCGGGGACCGTAAACCGCTGGTGGATATCGCCTGGTCCCTGAACATGACCGTCTGCGGCATCGTGGCGCATGAATCGGCGTTGAAAAACGGCGAACTGCTCAAAATTCCGCACTACACGGCGTAGGCCGGAGGCGATGCGCGCTCATCTGGCGGCTGCTTCGAGCACTTCCAGCTTGAGGTAGCCCCCCGCATCCCCGTTGCACGGCTTGTGGCCGGTAATGCCGTTGCCGTGCGCACTGATGCGGTAACGCAACTCACCGGCGCGCTCCACGCGCAGCGTGGCCGCATAGACACCGTCCACGGGAGCCATCTTGTGCCGCCGGAAGACCGCATCGCCGGGCATGCGCACATGCAGCGCCGCCGACTCGACGGGGAATTCCGCGAAACAGCTTGCACGGATGTGGACGACATCGCCCACGCGCACGGGGTCGAGAATGCGCGGATGGGCAACGCGAATTGCAGGCACGCGCGGGAACTCGCGAGTGACACAATGGATGGCGCCGCGCTGCTGGATGAGGCCGGAACAGTCCAGACTCGCGATGGTGTACGCCGGGGCCGCCGCGGAGTATGCTTCGACGGCCTCGAAATCCTGCGGCAGCCCGTAGGCGGGCACGAGAATGCGGTTGTTCACAATCAGCGCGTTGAGATAGGTACGGAAGTCCCCTTCGAGCCCCAGTCCGGGCATGGGCACGCGGAAGATACGGAAAGGTCGCCCGTAACAGGACGGCACGGCCGCCAGGAATTCGCGCAACCGCTCAAGCGCATCGCGGGCCGGGCCCTCCGTCTGATACTCGCCCAGGAGAATGGTTTCCTCGTCGAGGAGTTTGAGCACCATGTCGATGTGATTGTTTGCGCCGCTCGGCAGCGATTCGAGCACCACGTTGCGCGTGATGCCCAGAAAGCGGTGCAGCCGCCCGGAGAGCACTGATTCATCCAACCCGTTGTCCTGCAGGACCTTGAACGAACAGAAGGCCGTGCCGAAGCCATCGGTAAGCAGGTCGCCGCCGTCCAGCACCACGCGTTCTTCGGGGCTTGTCGCCTCGTAGAGTTTCACGCCGAGAATGGCCGATACCCACATCGGCACACCGTCGTCCGCCAACTGGTCGGCGTAGCTGTACTGGAAGTCCACCAGGCCCAGGCGCTGGGCCGGCCCTTCCATGATGGCGAAGGGCGCATAGTCCCGCACCCAGATCGAATCGGTGGGCACGGTCATGAAGCGCACCGGGCCGGGGGAGACCCCGTTTTCCCGCAGAAACCGTGTAATGGCCTCGATTTCGGGGTCGTCCATCACCAGCACCACCGGGGTGGCCCCTGCCAGGATGGTGTTTTCCACGAGGTCCAGGTGAAACGCGTCCACCTCGCCGAAGCGCCAGCGGAGCATGACCGATTCCACGGGCTCGAATTCGGCGGCCAGGCGCACCGGTGAAGCGGGCGCAATAGTCGTTTTCGGCGCCTTTTCCTTGCAGCCCTGCGCCATCAGCACGCAAGCCAGGAGACCCGCCGCGAATCGAAAGATAACCGGACCAAGGCAAGGGTGCCGCCTCCAGGAACTGGTCGATTTCATTTCATTCCTTTCCTGCGCGCGGCGCCAGGTCATGCTGTCGCCGGAACTGCCGGGGTGGGCCTTGCCGCGGCATTCAGGCAAAGGTCTTTTTTGGCAGGTGCTAAGCTTGCCTGCTCTCCGCAAAATGCGGGTCAACACAGGGTAAAGATATGGCAAAGGGATTCCTGCGGCGCTGCGGCAGCCGGTAGCGATGGCCCGCGCCAGGCTGGTAAGATCGGCGCTCCCCGCTGGCTGAAGTACAACCCGATGGAACGTTCCCCGTGGCCGACCGCGCAACCAGACATCTCAAAGGACTCAATCCGCAACAATGCGAGGCGGTGCGCCAGACCGAAGGGCCGGTGCTGGTGCTGGCGGGGGCGGGCAGCGGCAAGACCCGCGTGATCACGCGGCGCATCGCCTACATTCTCGCGCGGGGGCTCGCGGAGCCGAAGCAGGTCATGGCGGTCACTTTCACCAACAAGGCGGCTGCGGAAATGCGCGAGCGCGTGGGCGAGCTGATAGGCAGGCGCGCCGCCCAGGAGGTGGCCCTGTCCACGTTTCACTCGTTCTGCCTGCGCGTGCTGCGGCGGCATATCGAGCACCTGGGATACCGGCGCAACTTCAGTATTGCGGGAGAGAGTGACGCGCGTGCCCTGCTGCGCCGCGTGGTGGACGACATGTCCACGCGCGAGCGCCGGTTCAGCCCGGGAACGTTCCAGGCAGCCATCAGTCTCTACAAGAACAAGCACGGCGCGCCGGACCCGGAGCGGCCCGGTCCCGTGGCCAATGAAACGGAAGAGAAGTACGAGGCGCACATGGCGCACGTCTACGAGCGGTATCAGTCGGCCCTGCGCGCGGCGAACAGCCTTGACTTCGACGACCTGCTGCTGCACACGCTCGAACTCTGGCGCGGCCACCCGCAGTTGCTCAACCGCGCGCGCCGCCAGTTCCGCTACGTGATGGTAGACGAGTACCAGGACACGAACCGCGTGCAGTACGAACTGATGCACATGCTCGTGGCGGAGCACCGCAACTTCTGCGTGGTCGGCGACGACGACCAGTCAATCTACGGCTGGCGCGGCGCGGATGTGCGCAACATTCTCGACTTCGAGCGCGATTTCCCCGAGGCGCGCATCATTACGCTCGACCAGAACTACCGTTCGACGGAGACCATTCTCGCCGCGGCGAACAGCGTCATTCGCAACAACACCCAGCGCCGCGAGAAGAAGCTATGGTCGGAGCTGGGCAAAGGCCGCGCGCTGGACTGGTTCGTGACGGCCGACGAGGAGGCGGAGGCGAAGGAGGCCGTGAAATGGCTGCAGTATATCCGCGCGCGCACCGGCGCGCGATTCCGCGATTTTGCGCTGCTCTACCGTTCGAATCTGCAATCAAAGCCGCTTGAAATCGCCTTCCGGCAGGCGGGCATTCCCTACGTGGTCTACGGCGGCCAGGACTTCTTCGAGCGCGCCGAGGTGAAGGACATCATCTGCTATCTGAAGCTGATTGCGAACCCGCACGACGAGGCGGCGTTTCTGAGGGTTATCAACATGCCGCGCCGCGGCATCGGCGACGTGACGCTGCACAAGGTGCACGACATCTGCCGCGAGAAGAAGGTGTCTCTGGGCAAGGCGCTGGCGGAACTGCTGAAGCACGGGGGCGCCGAGGCGCAGGCGAAAGGCGGTGCGCCGGCCGCGGCCTGGGCGCAGACCGAGCGCGGCATCCGCGATTTCCTCAAGCTGATCCAGCATTTCCGGCAGCGGTTCAGGAGCGGCCATGCGCCGCTGCACGAGGTCTGCCGGGACTACGTGCGCGCCATCGACTACCAGGGCGAACTCGACCGCACCTGCAAGAATCCGGAGGCCGCCTTCAACCGCTGGCAGAACGTGGAACTCGTGCTGGGCGCGGTTGAACAGTACGCGAAAGAGGCAAAGGCCCCTAGCCTCGTCGGCTTCCTCGACGAATCGCACCTCAACACCGACCAGGACCGCGCCGGGCGTAACCAGGAAGACCGCGACGCGGTCACACTGATGACCATTCACAGCGCGAAAGGGCTCGAATTTCCGTACGTCTTCATTATGGGCATCGAGGACGGCCTGCTGCCGCACGAGCGCAGTGTGAAGGAGAACGGGCTTGACGAGGAGCGGCGCCTGTTCTATGTGGCGCTCACCCGGGGGCGCCGCCACGTGACGCTGTTCGAGGCGGTGTCGCGCACCCGGCACGGGCACGCGCGCGTCACCGCCACCAGCCGTTTCACGCGCGAGATTCCCGCGGAACTCGTGCGCATGCAGGTGCGCGCGGCCCGCGAGATGGTGGCGGCGGCTGTGGCGCCCAGCGAGCCGAAGCCGAAAAAGCGCGCGTCACGCACGCGCCGCCGAAAGCCTTGAATCAAGAAGATTGACTCTATGGACAGCGGCTGGCAATCTGACGGGGCTTTTCGGACGTGTCCCGCGGCGGGCTGGCAGAAGAAAGGACCTATCGTCATGCTGGATTTCCTGATTGAACTCATCGTTACGTTGTTGTCTCCCCTCGAATGGGTGGTTTCGGTCATCGCTACCAACCTGCTCGTGCCCCTGCTGCAACTCATCTTTTAGCCCGCAAATTGCTCCATCGGTAGAGCCGCAAGACGACCTGTGCCGCGGCAAAGCGACATCGGCGTTGGAGGTGACGAAGGATATTTCACAAGCCGCTACGGAAGAATTCCCGCGGGCGCGGCTGAACTGCACAGGCCGATTTGCGTTCCGCACGCTGCCTTTGGGGGTTTGCGAACTGTCCAGGCCGGTCTCATACGCTGCAAATCCGCGCGCCCCGGCACCCGCGTCCCGCGCGTGCGCCCCGGCCGTAGCTTTGTTAGAATAGCGGCTCACGTTGGGGACGCGGTAGTTCCTGCGGCGGAGAACGGACCATGGCGACACGGATAGCGGTGCTTCTTTCTGGCAGCGGCACGACCCTGCAGAACCTCATCGACCGGATTGACGCAGGCGCGGTCGACGGCGAAATCGTCTGCGTGATTTCGTCGCGGAACGACGCCTATGGCCTCGAGCGCGCACGAAACCACCATATTCCAGCCATCGCCATTGCACGCAAAGACTGCAAGGGCCACGCCGCCTTCAATGACGCGCTGTGGACCGAAATCCGCAAGCACACCCCCGACCTGGTCGTGCTGGCGGGGTTCATGTCGCTGCTGACGGTGCCGGAGGACTTTCACAACCGGATCATCAACGTGCACCCGGCGCTGATACCCGCGTTCTGCGGCAAAGGCATGTACGGTCATCATGTGCATGAAGCCGTGCTGGCGTATGGCGCCAAGGTGACCGGCGCCACGGTGCATTTCGTCGACGACCAGTACGACCACGGCCCGATCATCCTTCAGGCGCCCGTGCCAGTGGAGGAGGACGACACGCCGGACACGCTGGCGGAGCGTGTGCAGGAGAAGGAACGCGAACTCTATCCGCGGGCGGTCCAGCTTTTTGCCGAGGGGCGCCTGCGCGTCGAAGGCCGCAAGGTGCGCGTCGGTTGATGCGCGCAAAAGGGCACAACGGAGAGAACAGGCGCAGCATGGAAACGAAGAAGATTTATCTGTGCGGTCCGATCATGGACGCCACCGGCGAGGAAAGCAAGACCTGGCGGCAGCGCTCCAAGGAACGGCTGGCTGGCCGGTTTGTGCTGCTGGACCCCATGCGGCGCAACTTCCGCGACAACGAGATCGACAGTGCGAACGAGATCGTGGAGTTTGACC
>NPIG01000912.1_pt1 | contig 18517 bp, 15 predicted proteins | sample 8637441 | NCBI WGS metagenome assembly NPIG01 (sample SAMN07420675, study PRJNA396082) | bioreactor metagenome | isolation source: sample BR6 brine-fed electro-methanogenic bioreactor BR | place: Japan: Kochi | collected 2016-06-14 | reverse complement strand
TCGGCTCCTGGAAGATCATCGAGACGCGGCGGCCGCGCACCGCATCGAGTTCGCTCTCGGGCATGGTCAGGAGATTGCGTTTGCCGAGAACGATCTCGCCGCCGGTGATGCGGCCGGGCGGCGGCACCAGGCCGAGCAGGGCCAACGCCGTGATCGACTTGCCGCAGCCGCTCTCGCCGACCAGGCCCAGGGTGCGCCCCGGCTCCAGGTCGAACGACACCCGGTCGGCCGGGCGCAGCACGCCCTCGTCGGTGGCGAACTCCACCTCGAGATCACGCACCCTCAACACAGGATCGGCGGGCATTCCGCGCAGTCCCCTCGTCCCATCCAGACTCCCAGTCGGAGCAGTTTGGCAGGATTGGCGGAAAATCCAACAATTTCATTGCGGTATCCATATCGGAGCGATGGAGGTAGAGACATCCCGTTTCCGCAACTTGAAAGTGTTTGCCGCCAAACGCATCAAACCGCTACGCTTGCCGCACAACTACGGGGGAAATTGCCATGAAGGCTTTACGCACCGCTTTGTTCGCCTGTCTGCTCGTTCTGACCGGCCTGTCGCAGAACGTCCTGGCCGACGATACGGCCAAGCACAACGACATCGTTCGTCTGATGAAGATGACGGGAACGCTGGAAATCGCCAACCAGACCGCCCATACGGTGTTCCAGCAGATGGTCCAGCATATGAAGAAAGCCAACCCGGAAATCCCGGACCGTGCCGTCCAGGTGATCGAGCAGGAAACGGTCGCCTTTTTCCAGGAAATCATCCCGGACATGATGAACAAGGTGGTACCGATCTACGGCCAGCACTTCACCCACGACGAAATCAAGCAGCTCATCGCCTTCTACGATACCGAAATCGGCAAAAAGACGATCCGCACGCTGCCGCAATTGATGCAGCAGGTCATGGCGACCTCGAATCAATACATGAACGGCGTCATGCCGCAGTACATGCAGCGGATCACACAGCGTCTCGAAGCCGAGGGATTCACCAAGAAGAAGCAATAGCTCCCGATATCTACTCCGCCCGCCAGTTCTCCACCCACAGCGTTGTCGGATATTGGTGGCCGGTCGGCTCCACGCCCTTGAGCCATTTCGGCAGGACGAAGGTGTTGGCCCGGAAATAGAGCGGGATCACCGGCAGTTCGTTGACGTAGATCTCCTGCAGCCGGCGCCATAGGGCGCGGCGCTTTTCGCGGTCCAGTTCGACCTCGATCCTCTCGATCAGGTCGTCCATCTCGGCATTGCGGAATCCCACGCTGTTCTGGCCGGCGAAATTGTTGGCGGGCGAGGGGATATGGGCCGAGTGCAGGGTCGTGCGCGGCACGTTCTCCGGCGACGACATCCAGGCGTACATGGCCATGCCGGTGTGGCGGCGCTGGCGCAGGGTCTGCCCGAACAGCACGCGGGCCGGCTCGTTGCGGATCCGCACATCGATACCGACGCGTTTCCACTGGCTCTGCAGGACCTGCTCGACCAGTTCGCGGGACCGGTTTCCGGCCGTCGTCATGATCTCGAGGCGCAGCGGCTCACCCGCATCATTGACCCGCACGCCCTGGCGCATCCGCGTCCAGCCCGCCTCGGCCAGCAGCTTGACGGCCTTCTTCGGGTCATGGGCGTAGTGGGGGATGTCCTCGGCATACACCCAGTCGAGCGGGCTGACGTTGGAATGGGCGACGGGCTGGCGGCCGGCGAACAGCTGCTGACTGATCGCCTCGCGGTCGATGGCATGGATCAGAGCCCGCCGGACGCGGACGTCGGCGAGGATCGGGTTCTCGAGATTGAAATCGATGTGCTCGTAGACCAGGCCGGCCTTGTAGAGGAAGGTGAAGCGGTTCCCATGCCGCTTTTCCAGGGCCAGGGCCTGGTCGATGGCCAGCCCCAGCTCGCCGGCGATCATGTCGATGCTGCCCGACAGCAGATTGGCCTCCAGCGCCGCCGTGTTCTCGATGACCTTGACGACGATGCGCTTGAAGGCCGGCGGCTTGCCCCACCAGCGGGGATTGGTTTCCAGCACCAGATAGGAGCCGGATTTCACTTCGGCGATCACATAGGGCCCGAAGTAGAGACCCTCGTTGAGGGTGTCGGTATCAAACGCGGTGCGATTCCTGTACTCGACGGGCTCGGCAAAGGGCACGTGTTCGATATGCGCCGGCAGCAGCAGGAAGTCGTTGATGGCCGCGTATTCGAAGGTGAGCCTGTCGAAATGCAGGGTGAAGGTCTTGGCGTCCTTCACGTCGATTTTGTAGATGGTGCGGTAAAGCTCGAGGTTGGTCACGCCGCTCTTCGGATGGCGCCCGACCTTCCAGGTGAACATCACGTCGTCGGTCGACACCGGCACGCCGTCGCCCCACACCGCCTCGGGGTCGATGGTGTAGGTGACCGCGATGCCCTGCTTGCCGTCCGGCGTCTTCTCGGGCACGGCCAGGCCGTTCTCGATCGTCGGCAGCTCGGTGCAGAGCATGCAGACGAGGTTCCAGTCCTTGTCGTAGGTGGTGAACGGACGGCGCGTCATGGCCAGGACATAGCTCTTGGCCATCATGGTATCGATGCTTGGGTGGAAGCTCGACGGGAACTGGGTCAGGCCGATGGTCAGCTGATCGCGGGCGGCCTGGGCACCGGACGCCAATCCACACAGAAACAGGCCCAGCAATCCCGCTACGACCGACCGACGCGCCATCATGATCCTCCGTGTCCGAACCAGCGTTCCCTAAAGATTCGGGTTCGCGGCCGGTTTGGCAATGCCGGATCGGGTCAGAATGCGATCCCTTCGGGGAAGGGCACGTTGAAGATCTCGGCGAAGAACACGTAGAACGCCGCACAGACGAACACCGCCGTCAGCAGGTTGCGGAGCAACTGCGTTTTGCGCTTCTCCGGCGACGCCAGCAGCCAGCCCAGAACGACGAGGGCGACGAAGGTGGTGACGAAGAACCCGACATAGGGGATCAGCACCACATAGGCGACGGCGATGGCCAGCGAGATCAGGGCCGTCATCTGGTCGCTGCCCAACGAACCGCCCGCCGGCCGCGCGCCGCGTGAGAGCAGAACCACCGCCTTGGCCAGGAAGCCGGCGGCGACCAGGGCGATCAAGGCGGCACAGACCTTGGGAACGATCGCCGTCTGGAAATCGACCTCGCCGAGCTGCCACCAGGTCACCGCCGCGACCGCCAGGCCGGGAATCGCCAGCCACAGGTTCGAGACTGCCCGCCGGCCGTCAGCAACGGGATCGGCTTCCACCGGTTTCGCCACGGAGGCTTCCTCGGCTTCTCCACTGCGCCATCGGGCCCACAGTTTCAGCAGGAAGGGCCAACCGACGGATATCAGGGTCAGGAAGATGAGCAGCAGCGAGATCGGCCGCGTGAAGAACAGCTCGAACAGGCTGCCCGTGGCCCGCGACAGCATCAGCGATTCGACGAGGCCGCGCTCCATGATCGGACCGAGGATCACCCCGAGCGCGATCGGTGCCGCGGCGAGGCCGACCTTCATGCCGCCATAGGCGATCAGGCCGAGGGCCAGCATCATGCCGACATCGAACGGGCTGTTGCGGCCGGCGAAGGCACCGACCACCGAAAGGGCCAGGACGACGGGCATCAGCAGGTTGTTCGGCAGGTTCAGCGCCCGGGCATAGATCCGCGAGGCCGAGATGCCGATGACGAACATGATCGCGTTGGCCAGGAACAGCGAGAAGATGAAGGTGTAGGTGATGACCGCGCCGTGGCCGGTGAACAGCTCGGCGCCCGGACGCAGGCCGTGCAGCAGCAGCGCGCCGTACAGCACCGCCGCCTGCGGCGCGCCGGGAATGCCGAGGGTCAGCAACGGCACCAGCGAGCCCTCGACGGCCGCGTTGTTGGCGGTCTCCGAGGCTATGACGCCGTCGATGTTGCCCTTGCCGAAGCTGTCCTTGTCCCGGGTGCGGGCCATGCGGACCGTTTCCTGGTAGGACAGCAGCCCGGCCACGTTGCCGCCGGCGCCGGGAATGATGCCGACGATGGTGCCGATGACCGACGAGCGGATGAGGTTGCCCCTGCGCTTGAGCACGAAAAAGACCGTGCGTCGCGTGCGTCCGCGCTCCGGCTTGTAGAGGGTCAGCCCTTCCTGTTTGCGCGCCTGCTCGGCCATGACCAGGACCTGCGGCACGCAGAACAGCCCGATCAGGGCGACGATGACCTCGACGCCGCCCAGCAGATCGGTGACGTCGAAGGTCAGGCGGGCCTCGCCGGTGCTCGGCGACAGGCCGACCGTGCTCAGCAGAACCCCGAACAGGCCGCCGAACAGCCCCTTGTAGAGAGACTTGGCGGACAAGCTGGCGATGATAGTGAGCCCGAGGATTCCGAGCCAGAAGTATTCCGGCGGCCCGAATTTCAGCGACACGATGGCCAGCGCCGGCGCGAAGAACAGCAGCACCACCGTGCCCAGCAGGCCGCCGACCCCCGACCCGGTGGCCGAGGCGCTCAGCGCCTCTTCGGCCCGGCCCTGAGTCGCCATGGGATAGCCGTCGAAAGTGGTCGCGATGGCCGCCGGCGCGCCCGGCGTGTTGATCAGGATGGCGGCGATCGACCCGCCGTACATCGCCCCGACATAGACCCCGCCGAGGATGATCAGCGCGGTTTCCGGCGACAGGCCGTAGGTGAACGGCACCAGAAGCGCGATGGCCATGGTTCCGGTCAGGCCGGGCAGGGCACCAACCAGGATGCCGCCGGCAACGGCTGCGGTCAGCCAGGCGACGTTCTCAAGCGCAAAGACGTTTGCGATGGCAGGGGCGAGCCAATCCATCCCGGAACCTCGATTTTCGGAGAGAGAGAAGGCGGGCGCCCCGGGGACGCCCGCCCATTTACCCTTACTTCAGGAAACCGCCGTCCTTGAGGATTTGCAGGTACTGCTGTTTCCGCTTGGCGATGAACTCGCCGTACTCCTTGGGGCCCAGATTGACGAGGTAGAAGCCGAGCTTCTCCATGCCGTCGATGAAACCCTTCTGGCCGGCCGCATGACGCAGCGCGTCGCCGAGGATCTTGATCCTCTCCGGCAGCGTGCCGGCCGGAACCGTGACACCGCGGTCGATGCCACCGACGATATCGAAGCCGAGTTCCTTGAAGGTCGGCGCATCCGGGAAGTCCTTCAACCGCTCTTCGGTGGCGACCGCAAGGACCCGCAGGTCATCACGGTTGTTGGCGAAGATGAAGGTGCCGCCGTAGATGGCCATGACATGGCCGCCGAGAAGGGCGGCGGTCTGCGGCGCGGCGCCGTTGAAGCTGACATAGCTGGCGTCGATGCCGGCGGCCTGCTGGAACTGCAGGAAGCCGAGATGGTTGCCGGTGAACTTGCCGGTACCGCCCATCGACAGCTTGGCCGGGTTGGCCTTGGCGAAGTCGATGAGGTCCTGCAGGGTCTTGAACCGGTCGTCGTCCTTCTTGACGGCGATGCCGCCCGGAGACAGGGCATAGAGGTAGACCGGGGCCAGGTCGTCGGTCTTGTACTTGACACCCTTGGTCATCAACGGCTGCACGACGATGTGCGGCAGGTTGGTCACCGCCATCATGTAACCGTCCGGCTTCTCCTGCGACAGCATGGTCCAACCGACGGCACCGCCGCCACCGGGACGGTGCTGGGCGACGATCTCGACGCCAAGTTTCTCTTCCAGACCCGGACGCAGCAGGATGACCGCCGTGTCCGACTGCCCTCCCGGATTGAAGGGGATCAGGAACTTGATGGGCTTGTTCGGAAAATCGTCGGCGCCGAGGGCCGGATTAATCGCGACGCTGGCAATAGCCAAAGCACCGGCGGTCGCGGCCGCGCGGACGGCCACGGAAAGGGTTTTTTTCATGGTCATGACTTTTCCCCGTTAGTTCGTTCATTCTGATTTTTGACGCTCGTTTTCTTTTTTTTTGTAACAACTAAACGGTGGAGCGGCAATCGCGTTATGGAACCGGTTGCAGAACCGGTTCCGCTTTTTCACCATGGGGAAAAGCAAGCGGCCGGCCCCGGGGGAGGGCCGGCCGCGGAAGTGGAAAGCGCGGTTGGGCCTAGCGCTTCCCGAGGAGTCGACCGGTCTTGCGATCGAACTCCATGCTCTGGACCAGCGAACCGTCCTTGGTGACGATCTCGGCGGTAATGGTGTACTCGTCCTTCTCCTTGACCTCGCCGACCTTGAGGTTGGGATTGCGCCACATGGCGAGGCGCTGTTCGAGAAGGCCCTTCACCTCGTCGACGGTCACCACGCCGTCGGCCTGCAGGCCATAGCCCATGCCCCTACCGAAATCGCGACCGCCCGCATCGCCGCGCATCATCCCGGGACCGAAGCCGCCACGGCCACCCGGGCCGCCGCGCATGCCGTAACCGGGAGCGCCGCAATCGCCACGCTGCATGCCGGGGCCGAAACCGCCACGGCCATGGAAGCCGCCTCGGCCTTGGCCGCGCATGCCATAGCCATAGCCCGGCCCGGCCGGAGCGTTGGCCATCGTCGTATCGACCTTGCGCGGGAAGCTCAGCACCCGGACCTTCTCGCCGTCGGCATCGAGGATCTGGGCAGTGATGGTGTTCTCGTCCTTCTCGACGACCTCGCCGATGGTGAACTGCTCGAAACCGCGCTGCAGGTGGCGTGCCTCGATGAACGTCTTGACCTCGTCGACGGTGATCGCACCGTCATGGTCGGCATCGACCCAGTAGGCTCCCGGCCAGCCGCCGGCGGCGCGGCCGCCGCGGCCCATGCCCGGACCCCAGGTCCGATTGCCGTCGGCCCAGGCCGGCCCCATGCCCTGGCCGCCGCCGGGCCCCATACCGTAACCGAAGGCAAGCTGATCGTCGGAGCTTGCGGGGGAAGATGCGCCAACGGCCACCATCAGCCCGAGGGCGACGGGAGCGGACACGGCAGCAATACCAAGGATCGAACGCTTCATGGAATTTCTCCGAATTCAATGGGAAGCCCAACTGACGCCAGTAAACCGCCCGACTGTTGCTGGCGGATTTCCCGATTGCAGGTTTTTTGTAACCGAGTGTTTCCGGCCCGTCGGGCGAAACGATCGGTAACGGAATTCTTGGCGCGGAACCGGGCGCCGAGGCTATAGTTGCGCCATGGAAAGCACGCCCCACATTCTGGTGGTCGACGACGACAAGGAGATCCGCGACCTGCTCGGCCGGTTCCTGGCCAAGCACGGCTATCGCGTGACGACCGCCGCCGACGGCCGCGAAATGGCCAAGGCCATCAACGACTGGTCGATCGACCTGATCGTGCTCGACCTGATGCTGCCGGGCGACGACGGTCTGACCCTGTGCCGCAACCTGCGCGCCGAATCCAACATGCCGGTCATCATGCTCACCGCCATGGGCGAGGACACCGACCGTATCATCGGCCTCGAGATGGGCGCCGACGACTATATGGCGAAACCCTTCAACCCGCGCGAACTGCTGGCCCGCATCAAGGCCGTGCTGCGCCGAGCCGAAAACGAGCCCGGCCGGCGGGCGGCGCGTACGGTTCCGGAAGGCGAGGGCGAGACGGTCATGGTCTTCGAGGGCTGGCGCCTCAACTTCGACCGCCGCGAACTGACGTCTCCCGACGACACGCTGGTTCAGCTCAGCGGCGGCGAGTATGAACTGCTGGCGGCCTTCGTCTCGCGGCCGCAGCGGGTGCTCAGCCGCGAACAGCTCCTGGACCTGGCCCGCGGCCGTGACGCGCAACCCTTCGACCGCGCCATCGACGTCCAGGTCAGCCGCCTGCGCCGCAAGATCGAGACCGATCCGAACAACCCGGTGTTCATCAAGACCGTGCGCGGCGGCGGCTACATGTTCACCCCGGCAGTGGACCGCGAATGATGCGCCTCTGGCCGTCGAGCCTGATCGGCCGCACCGTGGTCGTGCTCCTGCTCGGGCTTGTGCTCTCCAACCTTATTGGATTTGGTTTCTATTGGCATGACCGGGCGCATTCGCTGGCGGCCGCGCGGGCCAACTATCTCGCCGACCGCATCGTGTCGCTGACCTCCAGTGTCGAGGAAGTCGCACCGGCCGTCCGGCCCGAATTCGTTCGCCGGTTGCGAGGCCCGGGCTTCCGGGTCGCATTCACGCCGGTCGACTCCCTGGCGCCCACCGGACTCATCGTCGGCCCCTGGCAACGCACCATTCGAGAAGCCGTTATCGACGAGTGGGGCAGCGATCCCGGAGACAGACTGCGCATCGGCGTCGTGCCGCCGGAAAAGATAAACCGCCTGATCGAAGAGTTCGTTCAGCGCGACCGCAACGACCGTCGCAACCAGCACATGATGGACCAGAATTCCCCCAGGCAGGGAATGAGGGGCCGCGGATACCGAGGCGGCCAGGGCAGGAACCGCGGCTCCGCTCCCGATGACTATCCGCCGCCACCGGAATATGGCGAAGAGATCCTCGCCGTTTCCTTCCAGCTTTCCGGCGGCGGCTGGATGAACTTTCTGATGCTGATGCCGCAATCCGACCTGAAGCCTTTCTGGGCGACCGGGATCTTCCTGCCGGTTCTGCTGGCGACCTTGGCGGTGATCGCCATTTCGGTGTTCGCCGTCTGGCGGGCGATCGCGCCGCTGGCCCTGTTCACCCGCGCCGCCGAGCGCCTGGGCCGCGACGTCACCGCACCGCCCCTCGAAGAGCGGGGACCGCGCGAGGTCAGCCATGCGGCCCGCGCCTTCAACGGGATGCAGAAACGGCTGCGCAGCTTCATCGAGGACCGCACCCAGATGCTGGCCGCCATCTCCCACGACCTGCGCACCCCGATCACCCGCATGCGGCTGCGTGCCGAATTCGTCGAGGACGAGGAGCAGCGGGACAAGATGCTCAAGGACCTCGACGAGATGGAGGCGATGATCGCCGCCACGCTCTCCTTCGCCCGTGACGACGCCACCCGCGAACAGCGGGTCCAGATCGATCTCGCCGACCTGCTGCAAAGCCTCTGCGACCAGGCCGCCGACGGCGGCGCGGCGGCCGACTACGCCGGGCCGCGGCGGCTGGCCATGTTCGGCGCGCCGATGGCCCTGAAGCGTGCCTTCTCCAATCTGATCGACAACGCCCTGAAATACGGCAATGCCGTGCATGTCGCCCTGGAGGAGGGGGAAGGGGAGGTCGTCGTCACCGTCGCCGACGAGGGCCCGGGGATTCCCGAGAACCAGCTGGAGAAGGTCTTCGCCGCCTTCTACCGCGTCGAGGGCTCCCGCAGCCGCGAAACCGGCGGCGTCGGCCTGGGTTTGGCCGTGGTCCGCTCCATCCTCCGCGGCCACGGTGGCGACATCGCGCTTTCCAACCGCCCCGAGGGCGGGTTGCAGGCGACGGTCACGCTGCCGCGCGACTGATTGCGGCGGGTTCGACCGCCAATTGCCGGTTGCATCACCAAGACCGTACGGCTTGACTTACCCCCCGGAATCGATGTCAGTTCCCCCATGAAAACCAGAATTCCGCAGCCCCGTGGGGCCGCCCCGGCGAGCCCCGAAAGGAAATCATGACAATGAATCTCGACACCCAATGCTTGCATGCCGGCTACCGCCCGAAGAATGGCGAGCCGAGAAACCTTCCGATCATCCAGAGCACGACCTTCCGCTACGAAACCAGCGCGGACATGGCGGCCCTGTTCGATCTGGAGGCGGCGGGCTACTTCTATACCCGGCTGCAGAATCCCACCTCCGACCATGTGGCGGCGAAGATCGCGGCGCTGGAGGGGGGCTCGGCGGCCCTGCTGCTCTCTTCGGGGCAGGCGGCGTCTTTTTATTCCATTTTCAACATCGCTTCCTGCGGCGACCATATCGTCGCCTCGTCCACTATTTACGGCGGAACCTACAACCTGTTCGCCGTGACCATGAAGCGGATGGGCATCTCGTTCACCTTCGTCAATCCCGATTGCTCGAAGCAGGAACTGGAGGCCGCCTTCCAGCCCAACACCAAGGCCGTCTTCGGCGAGACAATCGCCAACCCGGCGCTGACCGTGCTGGACATCGAGAAGTTCGCCCAGGCGGCCCATGCTCACGGCGTTCCGCTGATCGTCGACAATACCTTCGCGACGCCGGTCAACTGCCGGCCGTTCGAGTGGGGCGCCGACATCGTCGTCCATTCGACCACCAAATACATGGACGGCCACGCCCTGGCGGTCGGCGGCGCCATCGTCGACTCCGGGAAATTCGACTGGAATGCCCATGCCGACAGGTTCCCCGGGCTGACGACGCCGGACGACAGCTACCACGGCATCGTCTACACCGAGCGCTTCGGCCTCGAAGGCGCCTACGTCACCAAGTGCGTGGCCCAGCTGATGCGCGACTTCGGGTCGACCCCGGCGCCGATGAACGCCTTCCTGCTCAACGTCGGCCTGGAAACCCTGCCGCTGCGCATGAAGAAGCACTGCGACAACGCCCTGAAGCTGGCCGAGTACCTGCAGGGCCACAGGAAGGTCGCCTGGGTCTGCTATCCCGGCCTGCCGGGCGACAAGCAGCACAACCGGGCAACCAAGTACCTGCCCGACGGCAGCTGCGGCGTCCTGACCTTCGGCATCGAGGGCGGCCGGACCGCGGCGGAGAAATTCATGGCCGGACTGAAGCTCGCCGCCATTGCGACCCACGTGGCCGACGCCAAGACCTGCGTGCTGCACCCGGCGTCCGCCACCCACCGCCAGATGAGCGACGAGGAACTCACGGCCGCCGGGGTCGGCCCCGACCTGATCCGCTTCTCCGCCGGCATCGAAGACCCCGGCGACCTGATCGCCGACGTCGAACAGGCCCTCGCTGCGGTTTCGGCCTGACAGGATTGGAAAGGAAGTCCTCCGGGCGACCGGAGGACCTTCCCTGGCGCCTCCTCGCATCAGCGCGAACGGGCAGGGATGGGCCGGAAGCGGAAGGGCGGGTTTCGAACGCGGAATGGGGAAAGCGGACTTGGCTGCGGAAAGGGGCTTCGGCAGTAAGGACCCCGAATTGACATCATTGACGAAGTTGATCGGCATCGCCAACGCAGAGAGTCCGGCGGTAGACGTATCGTAGCTGGTGGTCCCTTTCATAAGGCCGAATGAGCAGGCTCGAAAGCGTGCGTGGAATGCGACACGTTGCGGTTTGTGGTCAACCGGTGAGCCAACGTGCTGGTGCGAGGACTATTTCCGGAAAGGCAGCAACCAGGACGAGCACGATGATGTTGATGATGTAGAATGGCAAGGTCGCGAGGGTCAGCCGCTCGATAGGAACCTTGGATACCTGCGCGGTTGCGAATAGACAGGTTCCAACGGGAGGTGTGGCCAGACCGGTGGCAAGCCCCGTACACATGAAAACGAGAAAATGAAGCGGATCCACGCCTGCTTGGGTGGCTGCCGGCAGAAGCACCGGTATCAGCATCAGCGCTGCCGCCACAATATCCATCAACATGCCGATGATCAAAAACACCAGCCCCATCATCATCAGCGTCGCGAATTGGCTGGTGACGATGGACGACATGGTCCCCGCGGCTTTCGTTGGCAGCATGTCGACGGTAAAGATGAAGGTCGCAGCATTGGCCACCATCAGGATCAGCAGCACCGACCCAGCTGAACGTCCGGCTTTGATCACTAATGGGACAAACTGCGCGATTTTGAGTTTACGGTGAACGGCGAAACCCACGAGGAATGTATAGATGACCGCGAGGCCTGCGGCCTCGGTAGGCGTAACGATGCCGGAAAACATGCCGGTCAGAATGATGATCGGCGCGCCGACCGACGGCAGAGCCCGAAGAACGGCCATCAAACTTCTGCGACTATCATATCGCGTGACAACGCCGTACCCACGACACCGTGAAACGACATAGTTGTAGAAGCCCAGAGCCGCAGCCAACAGAATTGCGGGCCCGAGACCGCCTGCCAGTGCGCCGCCTACGGACTGCCCAGAGGAAGAGGCAGCGATAATCATCAGGATACTCGGTGGAACCAATGTTGCCAGCGTGGCTGTAATCAAGGTCAGGGCAGCGGAATAGGGCACAGGGTAGCCGCGCGTTGTCATGGCACGAATTTCGATGGGGCCGAGACTGGCGATGTCGGCAACGGATGAACCCGAGATGCCGCCGAATATGAAACTGGACACGATGTTTACATGGCCCAGGCCACCACGAAACCTCCCGACCACGGCTTCTGCGGCATCGAATATCCGCTCGGACAGGCCGCCGCTCTCCATGATCTGACCGGCCAGAATGAACAGAGGCACGGCGATGAGCAGGAAGCTGTTGATGGAAGTTGCCATCGTCTGTGTGATCATCGAAAGCGGCAAGTCGAAATACCACAGCGTCACAACGGCGGAAAACCCGAGTGAAAGCGAGAGAGGTACGCCAAGCAAGGCAATGACAAGGAAAAGGACGAGCAAGGTAACACTCATGCCGGTTCCTCCGGGGACTGCTCCGTTTCCGAATCTTCCGGCCAGAGGGTATGCAGAATCGCCCCGATGGGCGCTAGCGCCGATCCGAGTATAAGGGGCAGCGTGGTTACCCACATGCCGACCTGCAGACTTGGCGAAATCTCTCCGTAGCGGATCTGCTGGTGGATAAGGATAAGCCCGAACCAGCAGACGATGCCGAAAAACACAACGGCACAGGCAGGGGTCAGATACCGCAGAATGCGAACCACGGCATTCGGGAAACATCCGAGAAGCAGCTCCATCGACGGATGGTTGCCGTAGCGAAACCCTGTCGCCATGCCGAGAAACGTCGTCCAAATGAATAGAAAGCGCGACAGTTCCTCGGTCCAAGGCGCCGAATGGCCGAAAACCCGTGTTGCCACCTGCGTGGCGATCAGGACGACCATACCGAAGACGGCGCAAAAAATTGCGCCGTCCACGGCCTTCCAAATATACCGATCGAAAACCTTCATGGCATTTCCGTTTGGATGATGCTCTAGGGTCTGTACTCAATTAGGGGATTCCCAGTCTGAGCGGGATGTGATTCAAGATTCCTCGTTGGATAGGCGAGGAGGCTTGGATGGCACGGTCGTTGTTTTGGTTGAATGACGAGGAGTGGGCTCGGATTGAGCCGTACCTGCCGCACGGGCGGCGGGGCGCGCATCGGGTTGATGACCGTCGGGTGATCTCGGGCATCCTCCATATGCTGAAGACCGGTGCCCGCTGGCGGGATTGTCCTGTGGAGTACGGCCCCTACACGACGATCTACAATCGCTTCAATCGCTGGAGCAAGCAGGGTGTCTGGGAGGATGTCTTCTACGCGCTGAGCGGTTCGAGCGGGGTCGTCAGCACGACATCGGTGGACTCGACACACGTCAAGGCCCACCGCTCGGCATCCGGCGCAAAAGGGGGGACTTCGAACAGGCGATCGGACGCTCTCGCGGCGGACGGACGACCAAAGTTCACGCCATAACCGACGAGACGGGCCGACCTCTCGCGTTCACGCTCACACCCGGCCAAGCCCATGACCTTGTCGGCGCAGCCGCCTTGTTGGCCCGCATTCCCACGCCAAAACGCCTGCTTGCGGACCGGGCCTACGATGCCCGCAAGCTACGCGATTGGCTCGCCGAACGGGGGTGTGAGGCCGTCATCCCACCAAATCCTACGCGGAAACACCCCCACGCCTATGATCGGATCGCCTACCGGAAGCGAAACGTCGTCGAGCGCATGTTCTGCAGGCTCAAGGATTTCCGCAGAATCGCTACCCGTTACGACAAACGAGCTGACACTTTCCTCGCCGCCGTCCTTATCGTCGCAACACTCGTATGGTGGCTCAATTGAGTCCGGACCCTAGACTAAATCAGCCCTTGAGGAAATCCATGCTGGTCTTCATGAACTCCGCACCGATCTTGCCTTCGAATTCGGGATAGACGGAGCGGGCGATCTCTTGGGTCTTCTCCAATTCGCCCGGTTCGAACCTGTTGACCTGCATACCGAGTCCCTTGAGCTTCTCGATAATCTCGGCTTCCTGGGCGATCTCTTCGTCGTCGTGCTGGCGCACCATCTGCTGGGCCGCCGCGCGAACGGCATCGTGGTGCTTGGCTGGAATCTTGTTCCAGGCCGCCTTGGACATGGCCAGGAGGAACGAGTCAGCCAGATGCTGCGTCATGTTGAGATGTTTCTGCACCTCGTAGAACTTATTGTTGTAGGGTACCTCGACGGGATTTTCCTGCCCATCGATCACCTTGAGCTGAAGCGCGCTGTACACCTCGGAGAAGGCCATAGGGGTCGGATTGGCGCCCAGCGCCTGGAACAGCCGCACCCAAAGCGGGTTATTGGGTGTCCGCAGCGTGATGCCCTTGAAGTCCGTTGCTTTCGTGATCGGGGTCTCGCGAGTCGTCACGTTACGGAAGGTGCGCAGGAAGATACCCAGCCCGACGACGTCCAGACGGCCCAGCGACTCGAGCAGGGTTATGCCCGGCTTGCCGCCGAGGTAGCCCCGCAGTTGACCGTAGTCCTTGAACAGATAGGGCAGGCTGATGGCGTTCATGCGCGGCTCGAAAGAGGCATAGACGCTGCTTGCCAGAATCAAGGCATCCAAAGCGCCGCCACCCAATTGGTTAATCGCCGCGTTCTGGTCTTTGCCGAAAAGGATACCGTCAGGGAAAACCTGCAGCGTCACGTCACCGTTTGTTCCCTCGCTGACGAACTTGGCGAACTGCGAGGCAGCACGACCGACGGACGAGCCTGCCGGATCGGGAACTGCGATCCGGAGGTTGGTCGCGGCCTCCGCTTTTCCGATGATTGCCGGCGCACCGATGGCAACGGTGGCCGAGACCGCGCCATATTTCAACAGATCACGTCGGCTTATGATCGTCTTTCCTTTGAGTGTCATGATGAGCCTCCAATTTTTTGAGTTTACCTAACTTCCGTTGTCCTAGTCTTTACTCCCCAGCCTTCGGATTCGGCGAAGAGGGTCGTCCCATCGCCGAAAGCTCGTTCTGACGACGAAGTTCAAGAATGATCGCGCTGTGGTCGAGTTCCCCGTCGCCATTAGCCACGAGATCGGTGAATAGCCGATCGGCTAGCTCCAACATGGGTAGGCGGATGCCGAGTTCTTCGGCAAGTTCGAGCGCGGCGGTCGTATCCTTGATCTGATGGGTCGCAGTTCCTCCCGGCTTGAAATCTCCTTCGATCATCCTCAAGCCCTGGAGTTCGAGGATTCTCGACCTGGCGAAGCCTCCGAGCAGCGCCTCGCGCACCTTGCGAAGATCGGCGCCACCGCGTTCGGCGAGCAGGAGTGTCTCGGCCACTGCGACGATGGTGCTGGCGACGGTAAGCTGATTAGCCAGCTTCGTAAGTTGTCCGGTTCCGGTGGGGCCGATGTGGATGGGGCGGCCGAGAGCGGAAAAAACAGGTACGGCTGCCGCCACGTCCCCTTCGTCTCCGCCGACCATGATCGACAGCGACGCATCGATGGCACCGACTTCTCCGCCGGACACCGGCGCATCCAGATAGCGGACACCTACTTCTTTGGCGCGGCGCGCCTGTTCCCTTGCCGTCTTGACAGAAATCGAACTCATGACGATCAGAAGGCTGCCTGGTTGCATAGCCCAAAGGGCCCCAGTACCTTCCCGCAACAGCACGTCGTCGCAGACCGGCCCAGTGTTCAGCATGACGATGACCGCATCCTTGTCCTTGGCGGCGTCAGCGCCGGAATTGGATGCTTTGATCCCATGCATTCCCAGTCGCTCGATCTTTTCAGTGTCCTGGTCGAATGCCGTTACGGAGAACCCGGTTCGGGCCAAGTTCCGGGCCATGGGCGCACCCATGATCCCGGTGCCAATGAAGCCGATTCGTCTGATCTCCCGAGTCATACCGAAGCTTCCGCTTACCCGCGTTGCGCCATGGAACGGGCGTATTCCTTGCGGAACTCGACCACGTCGAGATCATCGACGAGATCAACGTCGGAAAACCGCACGGCAGTATCCCGCGCGACCGGGTTCTTTAGTTTGACGTTATGAGCCAGGCCGATCGGCAGGGCGTCGAGAGCCGCACTCTTAGAGGCGGGAATGGCATTGGCCCACACAGCGAAACCGCCTTCGCCGTCCAATACGTCTCCCGCCTTTAAGTCAGACTTCGCCGTCGCGACCGCCNNCCGTCGGCACGGAATTCCTTCGATGACCCGGTGGGCTCTCCTCGTAGAACCGCGGACAATACGCTGACGCTGGTTTCCAGGCCGATCAGGTGGAACGGCCGCCACATGGACGCGTACCATCCCGACTTATCCGTCAGCAGCCCGTATTGCTGAAAGCAGGCGCGCGTATACTCGTCCGGCGCCTTGAAAGTCACGAACATGCCGTAGCGGATGTTGTTCAGGACTTCCCGACCGTCTGGTTCCTGGCTGGCGGCGATGTCGATTAGGCCGCTGCGCGCCAGGCGTCCGCCGTCGGCGGAGGGCTTGAAGACGTTGGCCAGGTCGTGGAGGCCGGCAGGAAGGAAAGCCAGACCGTCGTCAGGGCAATCCAGGCCGGTAGCATTGGCCACTGCCGCCATCTCAATCGCGGCCTTGGTGCCGTCGGTGAAGGAGTTGTACATCTTCGGGTTGAAGTCGCCGGCAGCAACCTCTTCTTCGGTCCACCCGAAGTAGCCCCATACGGTTTCTGGCGTCGAATAGCGGTAACGCGGTTCGAAGTGCATACCCTTGCCGGCTGCAGTCAATTCAAAGCCGCAGGAGCGGACCCAGTCGACCAATTCGCAGATGAAAGCAGGCTGGTCGCCGTAGGCCATCGAATAGACAAGCCCCTTGTCCCGAGCCTTTTCCGCCAGCAGAGGCCCGCACATGACGTCGGCCTCGACGTTTACCATCACGATATGCTTGCCGTGCTCGATGGCGGCCAGGGCATGGCGTACGCCAGCGATGGGATGACCCGTCGCCTCGATCAGGCAGTCGACCTCCTCGAACGCAGCCAGGGCGTTTACGTCGTCCGTGATGAAAGTGGTTCCTTTTTGGTATGCCTCGCCCATCGATGCCGCGCCATACTGTTCGGCTGCCCAGCCCACCCGTTTCAGGGACTCCCGGGCCTTGGCGACGTCGAGGTCGGCGACGCCGACAACGTGATAACCCGGGATGTATTTTGCTTGCGCGAGCATCATGGAGCCAAACTTACCGGCACCGATCACTCCGACCCGTACGGGGCGGCCGTCTGCATAATTTTTGGCAAGCATGGACGACAAATTCATGGACAAAACTCCTCCGTTTCGGATCCCCGCAGGAGATTCCGAGTCTGTTTGAACTGATTGGTTTTTCAGGATCGAGCGAACGCTGGCCGAGCAGGAAAGTTCCTGCAATCCGCAGCCTTAGGCCGTCATTTACAAGGCTCGTATTTCCGCACCGTCTCCCTATCGATCAGTCCCTGAATTTCCAGCGCAACGCTCTATTCGGCGCTTTGGCGCTCGCACGTATCGTAATCACTTACGACAGTGAAGAACAATTAACATTATTTTGCCAATTGCTTAGAAAATCTTATGTTTGTGACACGATGGATTCGTGCCATTTGTCGGCCTCGCCGGTTACCCAGTCGATGAACTTCTTCACCTTGCCGCGGCGAAGATTATGGTGCGGACAGACAAGCCATTGAGTCTGCAGAGTCATCCGAGGCGTATCGATGACCGGCGTGATCAGAAGCCCCTCCTTCAACTCTCTTTCCATCATCAGCATGCTTTCGAGGGCGATCCCCATTCCGACCACCGCCGCATCGACGGCCATGTGCGAGCGGTCGAAATAGATCTTTCGCCAATCTCCATCCGGCGAGATGTTCTGTTCGGTGAACCAACGCTTCCACTGGATCTGGGACTTGACGGAATGGATCAGGCATTTCCCGGTGATTTCTTCCGGTTTCAGGCTGAAAGGCGCAGCGTATCGCGGGGAACAAACGGGAAGGAAGTACTCTGAGGTCAGCGGTTGTGTGAAGAGGCCCGGCCACTCGCCGGTGCCATGACGTATCTCGATATCGACATCGTCCCGGTTGAAATCGGTCGGTTCGTTCGTCCCGTCCAGCCGGATGTCCAGCATCGGGTTCTCGTTGGCGAAACGCGGCATCCGAGGCAGTAGCCATTTCGTCGAAATACTGGGCGTTGCCCGTATCGTCAGGAGGGTCGTCTTCCGCGCGCCACTGATTTGCTGAGTCGCATCGATGATGTGTTCGATATCGCTCGCAATCATCTCGAAAAATCGTTCGCCGGTCTCGGTGAGGTGGATTTGTCGGCCCTTCTTTGTCACCAGTGTCGCTCCGAGTTGCTTCTCGAGGACACGGACCTGTTGACTCACCGCCGACGGCGTGACCCCCAGCTCGGCGGCCGCCTTCGCCACGCTCTGAAGGCGGGCCAAAGAATAAAAGACACTTATCGGTCGAAAAGGCGTCACTTTCGGTTCCAACCCACGATCTGCAAAGAAACCCGAAACCTAGCAATATTGCGCAAGCGCTATTCTCGGATGGAGAGCTTAGAGGCAGGCCAGCACGCCGTCGAGATTGAAACATGTGGGGTATTGCCCACAACGCAGGGACTCGGGCGATGGTGTCTCCGTCGCCTTATGGCAATTTTGAGATACTCAGCGACGTCCGCTTTCGGGTTTCGCATGAAAAGCCTGTGCGACCGTGATGGTGAAGGTTTTCGGATGC
>NPIG01000799.1_pt1 | contig 18522 bp, 11 predicted proteins | sample 8637441 | NCBI WGS metagenome assembly NPIG01 (sample SAMN07420675, study PRJNA396082) | bioreactor metagenome | isolation source: sample BR6 brine-fed electro-methanogenic bioreactor BR | place: Japan: Kochi | collected 2016-06-14 | reverse complement strand
AGAGTTCCCATGGCCGTCCGTCCCCCGAGGCGAGTTTCCAGTTCCCGCTGCGTACCCCCCGATGGTTGATAAAGGCAAAGCCCATGGGGTCATGCCCCTGGCGCTCTTTGCCTTGGAAGATTGGGCCTAAATCAAGCCCATCCAGAGGCGGAATAACTGAACCCTCATCGCGTATCTCCCGATTTTGTGAGGCCAGTTCCATGGTCTTGGGGTTATTGCCCCCGTACGCGGGCGAGGGCTTACCCTCAAAGACAGCTGTATAATCGATTCCTGTAAGCCCCACGAAGGTGGCCATGAGATCGATGATATGAGCAGGCTGATTTGTAATCCTTCCCGGATCCTTGATGCCATCTGGCCACCGAATGATGCAAGGCGTGCATATTCCCCCTTCATGTTGGTAACGTTTGTACCAGCGCAGTGGTGTGTTACCCAGCCAGGCGCGTTCTACACCGTGCTCCCATCCCGACTTGGCACCGCCGGGAAGAATTTCCCTTTTCGCCATGGCTTCATGTGACCTGTCATAGGGACTGGCCCCATTATCGGATAAAAATACAATGACTGTGTTGCCGCTTTCACCCAATTTGTCAATTGTACGCAGCACTCTTCCTATGTTCTGGTCCATGCTGTCGACCATGGCGGCATAGACCGCCATCCGGAGGTCTTCGAAGTCTTTTTCCTCGTCTGTTAACGTATCCCAGTCCCGCACATGGTCCGGACGTTCCGGCACCGGCCAGGCGGGATCTACAAGTCCCATTTCGACCTGCCGTCTATACCGCCGCTGGCGTAGGACATTCCACCCTTCAGCAAAGCGGCCCCGATATTTCTTGATATCTTCCGGAAGCGCCTGTAGTGGCGCGTGAGGCGCATTGTAGGCCAGGTACAGGAAGAATGGGCTCTTGGGGTTGTTTTGTCGTTCTTGTTCGATAAACTGGATGGCATAGTCTGTAATCGCATTTGTTGCGTAGAAATTCTCCTTAGGAATTGTGAAGGGTTTTGCGTCCAGGTGCCACGATGGGTTGCCTGAAAAATAGTTGCTGGAACCACTTAAGTGACCGAAGGCCCGGTCAAATCCACGAAACTCAGGTGCACCGTTGAGGTGCCACTTGCCGGACATCAGTGTTCGATACCCCGCCTCTTTCAAAACCTGTCCCATCGTGACACCGCGCCTGATACCTTCGCCACACCGTTGCGCATACATCCCACTTAGCAGGGAGCCGCGCGACGGTGTGCACTTGGCGCAGTTGTAGAACTGCGTAAACCGGATTCCCTCGGATGCTATCCGGTCAATGTTGGGGGTTTCTATCTCGCCCCCCATGCAGCCAATGTCTGAATAACCCAAGTCATCGGCAAGGATGACGACAATGTTTGGCAGACGGGCGGTCAGGGGTGCTGAAAGCCTGTCATCACCAAATGCTGTTGACGCTGCTGACAGACCAAGTGCACTACCAGCTACGAAAGAGGATGCTTTTCTTAAGAAGTTGCGGCGATTCATAGGTGGCTCCATAGCATTATCTTCTGGTTATTGTTTGCCATTATGCATAGAATGCGGCGTATGGACCATTTAGTCGTCGCTATCGGGTGTGAGATGTTGTGCATCGTCCCAGATTGATTTCAGCCAGGCATCCAGCTTCTCCGAGAGCGTCTGACGTTTTTCCTCGCTCTGCAATACGTGTTCGCCGGCCAGCTCGGCAGGATTGGTCGATAGGTCAACAAAGTTGTGTTTGGGGATTTCCGTGCCATCGACCGCCTTGACGAGCCTGCCGTTGCGAATCTCTTTCAGGTTGCCCGAACGGACAGCATTATAGTTGCGGCGCCAGCTCCAGTAGAGATCTTCGTTAGGGCATTTTCCCTGCCCCCTGAGCCAAGGCAGGAGGTTATTGCCGTCGTGAATAGTGGATACGGCTGCCTGCCCTGCAGCTGCCATGGAAGTCGGCAGAATATCCAGCGAGATCACCGGGTCATCCACCACCCTCCCAGCGGGTATGGTTCCTGGCCAACTCACCATGAAGGGCACGCGAATACCGCCCTCGAAAACGTCCCCTTTCGCACCAGAAAAGGGGTCGTTGCGCGAACCATTCCAATGGGGCACATCCCGCTCCACGCCGCCATTGTCACTCAAGAACCAGACCAGAGTGTTCTTGTCCTGCCCAGTTTCCTGTAAGGTCTTCAGAACACGTCCTATGCCTTCATCCAGCGAATCCATCATTGCAGCCAGTGTTCGGCGTCTAGGATCTGTGATTGGGGCGTACTTATCCATCTTGTCTTCAGGCGCCATGATGGGGGTATGCGGTGCATTATAAGCGAGGTAGAGAAACCACGGGGCATCCTGCTGGTGCCGCTTGATAAAATCTGCGCCGCGCTTGGAGAAAATATCGGTCAAGTAGGTGTCTTGCGGCAACCCTTCCAGATAGGACGGTGCTTTTTCATGCTCCAGTTTCTGCTGCAGGCGTGGTTCACGTTTTCGGTCGGTCATCCACTTCCGTCCGTCCTTGCGGTAGGGAAAGAAGTGTGACATGCCGCCGTGGTGCGTGAGCACATAGTCGAATCCCCGCTCCCAGGGTTCGTGTCCTGGCCGGGTTGTGTGCCCGTTCTTCTCGTTCTCCACAAACCCAATGTGCCATTTACCAATCATGCCAGTGGCATATCCCTGCGCTTTGAGTTGCTCCGGCAGAATTTGCACAACATCTCTTGGCGGAATACCCCGGTCCGTATTGTTATCCGTGCAACCGAAACGGCTCTGGTGCATTCCGGTCAACAACCCCGCGCGCGACGGTCCGCATTGCGGCGCGGTCACATAACCCGCCGTGAAGCGCACGCCCGACGCTGCCAGCCGATCAATGTTGGGCGTCTTGAAATCCTTCACGCCTTGACAACCCAGGTCGTGATAGCCCAAGTCATCCGCCATGATGAGGATAATGTTGGGTTTGTTTGTTTTCTTCGCCGCGGCATAAGCCGCAAATGTCTTTCCAGCAAACGTTGCCAGAACAGTCCCTGCTACTGCGACGGATGTTGTTTTCAAAAAGTTACGTCGGTTCATATTGAATCCTTTAGCTCCTGCCAGATTTCTTTCTTGCCAACATTCGGTTCTTTATTTTTCGACATCCAACTCAGAAATGCCCGGCGCAATTCACTGACCATTTCAGGGTATTGATCCGCAAGATTCTTGTATTCCCCGGGATCGGCGGCCACGTCAAACAACAACGGTTTTTCACTGTTCCAGCCGATCAACTTCCACTGTTCCGACCGCACATACCAACTGGCGAAGTAGTCCATTTGCCCGCGTTTCATCTTCTTAAATTCGTTCTCAACGCTTCGTAGTTCCGGATGTCCGTCGAATGCCATAGGAATGGCATCCAGATGCGCCCAGAATAGGGTGCGCTTAGGATCTCCCTCTGATGTTCCGGTCAGTTGTGAAAGAAAACTCTTTCCGTCTTGCGACTCTTCTGTTTGGATACCCGCAAAATCGAGCGCCGTAGGCATCAAATCCATGATGTGTTGCAGGGATTCACTTTCGCCGGATGTGCCGCCGGGGACGTAAGCAAACATGGGCGTATGGACACCCCCGTCCCATGCGGTCCATTTGGCGCCTCGCAATGGCCCGTTACCTGGAATGGGCACGCGCGACCACGCGCCGAGATTTGCCGGTCTACGTCCGTCTTTCTTGCGGTAGTCCGGGTCTTCCTGCCAGACACCTCTGTTCAGGCCATTGTCGGAAGCGAACAGGATCATCGTGTTTTCATCCGCGCCCATGGCCTTAATCTTGTTCAGGAGCCGGCCAACGTTAGAGTCCATGCCATAGATACTGCCGAAATGAGAATCAACAACGAAGGAGCCGGAGTTGATGGCGTCCATGTATTCTTGGGGCGGTTTGGGACTGGGCGGTTTGGGTTCACACAAAGACAGAAACAGGAAAAACTGTTTCTCTTCTCTCTGGCACTCATCCAAGAAATCCAGCGCTTCTCCAGTGATCTGATCGCAGAGCCAGCCTTCGGCCTTCGCCTTTGTTTTGTTTCGATAGAGGTGCGGGGAGTCATATTTGTCAGTATGGGCGCGGTCGTAGCCGAAATACGTATCAAACCCCTTGTCGTTAGGGTGTTGCCCTTCTTTCTGACCAAGGTGCCACTTGCCGAAAACGCCTGTACGATAGCCTGCCTCGGCAAGAGTCTTTACGGGGAAACAAATAGCTCGTGGCACGCCCGCGCCATCACTCAGCTCGGAATTCGAATATACGCCAAAGCGCTGCGGGTATTGCCCTGTCATCAGCGATGCACGAGAAGGGCCACAGGTCGGTGCAGCATAGAAGTTGGTAAATCGTACACCCTTCCGCGCGATGCGGTCGAGATTAGGTGTTGCCTTTTTCACGGCATCGAAACAAATCTGCAGGGCCTTCCGCCCCTCCATGCTCTTCAGCATTTCCTTAAGAATATCCTTCTTCTGCGGCTGCAACGCTTCCAAGTCGGCGAATTTCAGGAAACTCCCCAATTCGCAGTAGCCCTGGTCGTCTGAAATGATCAGCAGGATATTGGGTTTGTTACTGTTATTCGCTCCCTTAGCATGTGCCTGACCGCCAAGAGTGGCCAGCAATGATGCCATGACGCTGGTCTTAATGAAGTCTCGTCTTTGAATAGATCTCTTCAATGCTGATTCCTATATTCAATTGCCTTCGCGATCTTTCTAATCGTGATGGCTTCAGTGTTGTGTCGCCCGCATTGTGTTGATGATATCGCCACGTTGCCAATGCGGCGGCAGCCTCATCTAGCCATTCGGTCGCAGGTTCGTATCTCGGCGGTTCGCCCATAGTTGGGCACAGAGCGCCTCCTTCCGAGTGCTCATTCCAGGAGTACATGGTGACGACTTGTGCTTCGCATTCCTTTGGATGAGCCGCTACGAAATCAAAGACGGCATTTATACGGGCAGCGAGGTCGCCCTTCTTTGGCCATTGATAGTGATACCACTGCTCTGCGTGAGCGCCGGTCTGTTTGTTGCGGGCCCTCGGCCACGGATACTGCATGCTGCTGCAAGGAGGCAGGAAGGGCAGTCCGCGGTTCAGGAACCTGCTCTCCAAGGTCTTGATCAGGTTACTAGTGGCCTCCGTATAAGTTGTGCCCTTGTCCTGCGGGGCAACCTTGCCTCCATAGCCGCCCGCATAATCCATGAATGCATCGTAACCGTCTTTCTTCAGGGCTGGAACTTGTTCATAGCCACGCGCCGGCACACTGGCGCCGACGATGTATGGGGTTTTCAGTCCGGCGCTCTTTACCCGAGTACGAATGTACTCCACGAAAGCGCGCCCCGTCATTTGTTCTTCACCGTGTGCGGATTCCAGGTCCGAACGGAACTGTTGCGGCCAGAGCACGATGATCAGGGGACGGTCATCCATCACTTTTTGCCAGTTGGGCATTTGGATGTATGGAAGCGTTTCTTCAATCATGGCAATCACTTTAGTGCGCGTGTATTGGATGGAATTATGCCCATACAAGGCCCACACGAAGTTCATCTTTTTGGCTTCGGGGATTGTGCTTGCCATGTGGCAATCCAAGTTGTTTTTGAGTTCGTAGGCGTTCTCAATTAACTTGCGGACTGGGCCGTTATAGATGAAGAAATCAATACCAGCTCTATAAGCGTACCGAATTTCTTGGTCCATGGTTTCCTGAAGGAGTTCTTGGCTGAACGGATAGTTGAACCAAAGCGGGCCCGCCTGCGGGGGATGTTTCACCCAATCCACATCTGCGGTTAACCGGCAGAAAAAAGGCGCACGAGCATGCCATGATGGTTCTTTCAGGAAGCCCTGCCCACCTGGAAGGTAACCGAGTTCCTGCCGTTGGGTGGCGCCTTTTCCAGAATACATGTCCCATCGCTGCACACCGAGCAGCGGGCGGTTGCCACGCTGCGCATCGATGTTCTCTGTGTCGCAGAACGCGGCCATGGAAAGGCATGCGACTATCCCGATGCTTCTCAGTGATTTCATGCGTGTCCTTAAGTGGCATTTGGTGAAAGTGGTTTACAGGGCGGAACCGCTTCTGTTTCGTCTTCCCAACGAGCCAGTCTCGCTCGCATATCATCCAGTACTTTCTCGCACTTGGTATTGTCCCGCTCGTTTTTCATTTCCCAGGGATCATTCTTCAGGTCGAAGAACTGCTCGTAGACCACTTGGCCGTCTGCGTGATAGCGAACGTATTTGGTATCCGCCGTGCGCGTTGTCACGCACTGGTTCTCAAGTGAATTGCCTATCTCTGAAAAGATAGTGTCGCGCCATGCCCCGTTTCCTCCCTTCGCCGGGCCCACGAGACTCTTGCCCTGAACGTTTTCTGGAATCGGCTGATTCGTCAGTTCGAGCAATGTTGGCAACAAGTCTATGGAACAAGCCAGCTCCTTTCTTCGAGCACCTTCCGGGATAACGCCGGGACAACGGAGGATAAGAGGCACGCGCACCGTGGCATCATATCCCTGACCCCCTTTGGTCCATGCGCCGTGTTCGCTCATCATTTCGCCGTGGTCGGCGGTGTAGACCACCGCTGTGTTGTCTGCCAGGCCAAGGCGGTCCAGTTCATCCAGGACACGACCGATGTTGTAGTCAATTTGCGTGATTAGGCCGTAATAGTAGGCCAGCGTCTTCCGGTGCAGGTCTTCCGTGAAGGTGCCGGATTTCTCTTGGGTGTTTTGGAGGCCTGGCGTGTCATAGTCGTAATCGTACTTGTGGTTGGGCGGCAAAGTTAAACTGCCCGGATCGTACATGGACGCCCATGGCTCAGAAGGCGTTATTGGCGTGTGTGGACCGTAAAACGACAACCACAAGCAAAATGGTTGTTCCTTGTTTTTGCGAAGGAAGTCGATGGATTGAGACGCCCAGTAACCGGACCTGTGGTGCTCGTTGTCCGCCCGGACCGCACCGACACGCGAACGCCCCGGATGCACGCTCTCGGGTAGAAAATCGCCTTTGCGCTCTTGCCCATAGGTTCCTTCAGATTCCATGAACGCACGATATTCGGGAACGTCTACAACGACGTCAAATCCATGCTTGTCAGGTACAATGTCCATATGCATATGGTGCTTGCCGATTGTCCCCGTTGTGTATCCCTTTCGCCTAAGAATGTCGCCGATAGTGTCTTCCTCAACATTCTCCATTTGTCCGTTGTTGTAGAGCCCATGACTGCGTGCGTAACGGCCTGTCCATATGGAGTACCGTGAGGGACAGCATTGCCCGGTCTGGCAAAAGGCGGTCTCGAACAAGGCGCCTTCTCGCGCAAGGCGATCCATGTTAGGCGTCTTTACTTCGTTGCTGCCGTAGCACCCCAGTGCATGCGCGTTATGCTGGTCGGTCATGATGAAAAGTATATTGCGCGGACTGGCCGGTTTGGCGTGTGCTCGTGTCCCAAACACTGCACAGGCGACCGCCGAACTGGTCAGAAACTCACGGCGCGACAGGCACGTCATAAGAAAGTCCTTTCTACGTTGCTGCAGCTCTAAATCGCCCGACGTCGATGTGTAGAGCGTATCGCCCAGGATGAAGATGCCCCGACCAAGCTACTTATAGCATGCCACGGTCTTGCTTTAAAGCATCCATTTCGGCCATCTGGCCATACCACTCGTCAATAGCCTTTAACGTCACCGCTGAAGCGAAAGAACGTGAGTGACTGCCGCACCCCAATCCCCCGCAGCCGATACTCTGTCAAACCGCTCTGCGGAGACGTCAGCCGGTGGTACTGGGATGTGAAAGCAACCGACGGATGGCCTGCTTTTGGTACTCGGGGGTCATGTGCACAATGGGCCGGAGTTGGTATTCGGACAACCCCTCGATATCCCTGAGCCGCAACCGAGAATTCTGCGGAATCCGCAGCAGGTTGAGGTACTGATTTACGCGGGTCTTGGACAGCTTGACCTCGCGGGCCAGGGTAACAGTGGTACTGAATTGTGGCCGGTTCGACAGCTCGTCAAGCCACTCCGCGATTTGAATGGGATTGAATCGTAAGCACTTGTCCGGATTGAGCTTATCTGGCCTCAGGAAGCTCCAGGAGAAGTACTTAATTATGCCCGGAATGGGCTACCATTGATTTCAAAGGACTTACGCAAGCCGCGTAGGTCCTTTTCTCGTTTCAAGACCGGGATGTTGTTGGTCGTCACCGGTGTGTTCTGCGGGTATCTCCCCCCATCGTGCCCAGGAAGAACCTTCGGTCTATTTCACGTCCCATAGCTGTCTCCCGCATTGCAGACACGCGCCAAGGGCGACCGTTCGGCTGTAATCTTATTCGTTCTTAGGCACTCAAGAGCTATTCGGAAACCCGCAAGTCGCGTCCCTTCTCTGCCGAGTGTGCCGCTTCGGAGTCAAGCCTGCACGGCGCCACTAACCGGTTCCGCTCTCGTTTCATAACCTGGATGATTGTCGCATACCCGGGGCGGGCTACATGCGTCCGTCCGTGTCCAGCGGGCCGGGGCGGACGATGCGCGGGGCGCTGTGGACTTCGGGGCGGATGGCGAGCCAGTCGATGCCCTGGAACTCGGGATCGGGGATGGCGCGCACTTCTTCGCTGCCACGGTAGGGGCACATGGCATCGACCCACACCATGAGCCGCCGAAGGGAGACTGGGTCCACCTTCACGTCGTGGTGGTTGCCGCTCGAGGCGATCTCGATAAGCTTGCTCGTGTAGGAGAGCTTGGTCATTGGGGCGGGCGTCTGGTAGGCAACCGGGTCGCGCTGGTCATATCCCTCGACCATGATCATCCCGGCGATCCCGAATCCGGGCGGCGGGTCCTCCGGCATTGCGTAGGCCGCGCCCCAGGCAGGCTGACCGGTCAGCAGCCAGTAGGCTTCGTCGAAACCCAGGAGACCGGGCCTCGGCGTGAAATCGACAACCTCGCGCGCGGCGCCATCGCCCTGGTGGCACGTGCTGCAGTACGTGTCGAGCACGGGACGCACGTAGCGGTCGAAGCTCACCGTATCGTCTTCCCAGGGCGGCGGGGTGATGTCGCGTGGCTCGCTAGACATGGCAGCAGACGGTGCGCCTGTCATGGGCGTGCCGCTGTGGCGCTCGTGACAGCCCAGGCAGCCGCGGCGCTCCCCGGGCATGACCCCGGTGAAACTGCGCATGGTCTGCAGGGCGCGAAAGTTTTCGTCGAGCAACTGGAAGTGCAGCGGGATGCCGCTGGGCGCGTTGAAGGACACCGAACCGTCGGGCTCGATGGGCACGGTGCCCACGATGCGCTTGACGCCTTCGGACTGGACGCCGGATACCACCGGGCCGGTGGAGAGGTAGGGGCGCTTGTGCCAGTAGCTGTAGGTCTTGTGTTCGATGTTGAGTATGCGCAGGTATTTTGCCTTGCCGCGAAGCACGGCGGGCGCGCGCTCATAGACGTTGCTGCTGAAGATAACGCCGTCTCGGGGTGACTCCCGCTCTTCATAGCTGGGCCACGCGACCTGGTCTTCGAGCACCGGCGGTGTGGGCCGCGGCCGCACAGGCAGGGCGTGGAAGATGTTGCTGGCGCCCTCGTAAATCAACTCGCGGTTGCCATCCACGTCCATTAAATAGAGTACAAACTTTCCGCCGCGATTGGCGCTGACGATGAAATCCTTTTCGCTGAGCGGGTAAGGCGAGTAGTAGGCCTCGTACTTGCCGTTTGCGTGGTAGTTGGGAGATTCGACAGGATCGACGGGGCCGTTGCCGGATTCCGGCCATTCCACGTCCGCGGTGACCTTGGTAAGACCATCGGGGAAATTGAGGCCCTTGTAGGCATCGATGATCCCGACCGACCCGCTGAACCAGTTGTGGTGTGCACTTCCGGTGAACATGACGCGATGGCTATTGGGGATGAGCCGGGCATCCTTGAGCAGGTCCGGCCACACGCTCTGGTTCCCCCAGAAAACGTTCACCTGGGTGCCGTCGGGGTGCATGGTCCAAAGGCTCTGAGCGCGCCATAGGGGTTTGTCGGTGTACTCCCAGCGCGTGTAGAGCACACGACCATCGTCCATCACCGAAGCCAGGTATTCCGGCTCGTTGCTGCGCGATAGAAGATAGATATTCCTGCCGTCTCGGTCGCACCGCGCCAGGGGGTAAGCGTTGGTCGGCGGCATGCAGCGCACATAGGTGTGGGAGCGGGTGGTACTGAAGACAATGTGCTCGCCATCGGGCAGGTAGACCGGGTCGAGGTCGTCGTAGATGCCGTCCGTGAGTTGGACCAGCCCCGTGCCATCGAGGTTGATTTCGTAGAGGTGAAACGATTTCTCGTTGTGTGGTTTGAAGCAGAAAAGGACCGTCTGGGCATCGAAGGAGAGGTCCGGACGCCAGAAAGAGCCGTGCAGGGGGGCTTGCGGCATGAGTTGGGTGAGGGCGCCCTCGGGCGAGAGCCCATCCAGGACGAGGAGCCGGCCGCCGGGCACGGCCATGTAGCCCAGGCGGTGGCGGGTTTCATGTGGCCACTCGCTTCCTTCGGGATAGGGCATGTCTACAAAAAGCACCCGCTCGAAATCGACCACGGGATTCTTGAACATCACGCGGCGTTTCAGTTCACGCACGCGGAAGTACAACTCGCAATCCGTGCTCCCCGTTTCACCAACCAGCCTTTCGAGGTCATCCAGTTCAGCGCGTTCGCCTGAAAACTCGGCCTCACCCGGGCGGTCCGTCTGGATACGGTCCGCAAGTTGGCGAGTCCAGCGGATTTCCTTGCGAATCCACCGGCGCGTGGGGCGTCCGTCAGCCTGATGGAGCCAGTCGCGTTCGAGTGTTTCGCGGGCTTCCTCCGCACTGAGATTGCGCGGCTTCGGCGTAGCGGGAGCTCGGTACGGGGCCACCGGCTCCTGCACCGTGGGCCTGAGTTGGATGCGCGGGCCGGCCTCGAGGGCAATACGAATCCACTCAGGGTTGAAACGCGCGGCCTCACCCTGCGCCTTCAAGGCCTCGAAGCGCCGCTCGATGGCCTCGGCCTCCTCCCAGTGGCGGCGGCTTTCTTTGCTCTGGTTGGCGCGCTGGTGTTCCGTGAGCGGGCGGTATTCGAGCAGCAGTCCGAGGAGGCGCTCGGCGAACTGTTCATTGACCGAAGGGTCTTTCGATGCGAGATACGTGACAGGGCTCATCCCCGTCCACTCGGCAAAGTTCCGGCACGCTTCGGGGAACCGCGCCGACAACTTCATCGTGATGACTTCAGCGAGGCCACCCTCCAGCGTGATGTCTTGCACAGCGAGTTGCTGCCGCGAAAAGGCCAGGGTTTCGGCGAAGGATTCCGTGGGCTGATAGAAAACGCCGAGCGCCTTCTCCTCTTCGGGGGTGAGCCGTGCCACCCACTCGAGGCCGGCGCGGTATAGCCCTTCGATTTGTTCCGCGCTGAGCGCCGTGTCGTAGATGCGGAGGTCGTCCAGCAGGCCCTGGAAATGTTCGCCCGTGCCGCCGGAGGAGCCGATGAACGCCGGTGCAGAGGCGGAGGTCTCGAGGTTACCCTTCCGTTCGAGAAAACCCACCTGCCGCCCGTCCAGGAAGACGCGCATGGAAGACCCGTCGAAGGTGGCCGCGCAATGGTGCCACGCCCCGTCCGCCGCATTTGCGGGCGCAAGGTTGGCGTCGCACTCGACATAGCCACCCACATTCAACCCGAGGGACAAAATGGCGCCGTTCCCCTGAAACGAAAACAGCATCCGCTCGGGACACTCCTGCCGGAAAATCTCGCGATAGCCCGAGAGATCGTTCGGCTTGGCCCACGCGGTGAAGGTGACCGCGGACAAGTTCACCAGCTTCGGTCCGAGGTCTGCGCGAAGGCTGTGCGCCCCCGTAAGTTTCAATGCCGCGCCCTGCACACCACGAACGCGCAACACNNCAACACCGCCCCGGCTTGCACCCCCACGGCTGGCGGCGAGCCCGAGTCCTGAAAGAATTCTGCGCCGTCCTTCTCGTCAAACGCCCACTGTGCGAGCGGAGAAGCTAGGATGGTGTGGGCGGCCGTCTCGGCCTCGCCATGGGCACCTGCGCACCAGAACACCATGACCGGAACGAGCAAGGCGGCGGCTGTCCGCGGAAGAATTTCTATCGAAGACCGTCCTGTATGACACATGGATAGCGTAACCCCGTCTGGCGCTCGAAAGCCGTTTCCACCCAATAATTCGGCTCATCGGCCGCATTATACCACGGCCGCCGTTAGAAGCCNNACGAGCTTCCTCGGAATCACCTGTTGACCGCATCCAATCATATACGTTGTCCTATTTGTGGCGTTGAGGCGATCCGGCATTGCCAGAAACCCTCCCACGTGCTTGCTATCCTTGCACAACCGTTACGGGCTGTTTTTCTTGGCGCGCAACTGTTGTATCATCCAGCCTCACCCAAGGCTTGGGCGTATTCGAGTGGCGGGGCAGGTCTGATGGCCATGATAACTTCTTGGAAATGGAGAAAAACTGATGAACAGAATCCAGCTTTCTACTTTCGCCCTTCTCATTCTGGGATTGCTTCCAGGCTGCTCTGGCTTGTTTGACTCCGGCAGCGTTGCGTTCTCGGACCCCGAAGTGTTGGTGTGTGGGCTGACGCAATGCACGGTACAAATGTTCCTTTGTGTGTTGGATCCTGATTGCCGTGATGCACTCGAATGCAATGCCGCATGCAGTTCAGCGGGAGGACAAGCAGAGCAACAAGCCTGCAACTTGGTCTGTCAACTCACTCAAGGCGGAAGCAGCGAAAGGTACAGTGCCCTGGTGCAATGCTTCGCCGAAAACGGTTGCTTGCCCACCTTGCCGGAGGGCACGGATGGCCGATGTCTGGTTACCAGCGAAAACATTCACCAAGTGTATGTTCTTGAGAGCCTTGAGGAACTCGAGGGAACATGGTTGGAGACACGGGGCCTTAACTGTGGTGTTCCCGGGTCCGGTTGGGAGGGCGGCTACGATACCCTTCCCTGCAGGGCGAGTTCCTGGGTCTTTAATGCGGAGCAGTGGTGGTATCACACGTCCTTCTGTGCTCCCGCGGAAGATGGAGACTGCAGCGAAGAGGGCCCCGTTCATTTGATTGCTGAACCGAGGAAGAGCGACCAGATACCGGGCCTGATTGATGTCATCTACGCCAACCCGCCCCTTCAACCTCAGGAAGAACGCTGGTACATCCTCTCCAAACCCCATCCGGATTGGATCATGTACAACTATTGCGGCTCAACACCTGCCGGCGAGTACGCCGGCGTGAATGTCATGACCCGCGCACCCGAAGCATCTGATGCCGCGATGCCACCCGAAGTGGAAGCTGCTTTTCGACAAGCCGCCATAGACTTCAATTTCTTCTATGATGACATGTGTATCACGGACCAGAGCCAATGCCCTCCCGTAACGGCGGAAGAGGATGTGCAGGACTGGGTCGATGGGTTGTGAGCGGTGGTGAGGAGTGCACAGTTTCCCCAAGAGCCTTTTCTGCCGCACCGCCCCCGGCGTCACATGCCCGTGGCGTGAAGATGACCTGCCCCCTTAAAACGCGTCGAAGTGATATCTCAAATCGAGAATGATAAGTGAAGAAGCTAAGGGTTCGTCTTGCTGGAGAACTCGACTGCGCTCAAAATGAAATTGGCTTGCTTCACGAGGAGCTTAGAATCAAAGATGCACGGATGGCCAAGCTTCCCCCAGGACCATGGCCGAATCTCAGTTTGCTCCGATGGCCTGCTTGGATGAAGCGTCATTCTTATTGGCCGGGAACGCTATGGCTATGTGGCACTCCGAACGGAAGTACATGTAGGCACAGCCCAGCGTCACCGCCGTCAGCACGTGCCAGAAGGTGTGGCCTTGGAGCCACGTATCCGGCCCGGAGAATATCCAGGTCCCCGCGACACCGGTCTGCCGGGCAACAACGGCGAGCACCAGGGAGATGCCGGCGGCGAGTAACCAGGACTTGATGAAGGAGGAGTCCTTGCGGAAAACATTCAGCAAGGAAAGGACGGCGATCGTCAGAATAAGGGTGGTCAGGACGCTTTTTGCCGACATCTCCCACTTGTAGACGAAAAGGTAGATGCTGGCGACAACGACGCCCGCGGCGGAAAGCCAAATGGCGGCGGTGTGCAGGGCGCCGCGCCCGTCAAACAGGCGGCTGAAGTTCATCGCGATGATGGCAATCATCGCGGTGTACATCGACGCGACGTCGAGCTGCTGGCCAAAGCGCGTGAGGCTCGCGTGCAAGAGCCCGCTCGCGAAGCCGAGATAGACGCAGCCCAAGCCGAAGAGCACGCTGAATATCGGGTGCCGCACAAGGTAGCCTGCGCCTTCCCGGCGCTGCCCGCGCCAATCCGTCCATGCCAGTCCCAGGACATACGCTCCCACCACGATATACGCATAGTTCGACCACGTATTCGCCCGTGTGCGGAAGATGCTGTTTTCGTGGATACGCTCCTGATAGCTCGGGTCCTTCAGCCCGCGCGCTGCTGTCCAGGAGTCCCACACATTTACATCTTTGTAGAGCCAGAAGAGCAGGGCCAGCACGGCGATACCCAGCAGCAAACTGCCCCCAACGACCGCGTGGAGACGCGGCGTGAAACCAGTCAAATGATTGCGCTCGACAAACCTGTTAGTCATGGCAGGATTCCTCTTACTTCTTCGCTTCAGTTCGCAACTTCTTGCAAGATTTAGGCGTCTCAGCATAGTAGCTTGCGGTACGGTTTGCATGTAGATGACGATCTACTCTGATATACTGACCGGGTGGAAGCTCACGAAGATTCATCATCCCTTCTCGTTGTTGCCGTTCCCCAGTTTCCGCGAGTTCCGCTCGTGTCTTGGCTTCTTCTGCTGCAATGCGTTGCACTTCTTCCTTGTTGAATGCGTTCTGCAGGCTCAAGACGTAGAAGCCTGTGCAAACACAAGCACCGCTATCGCGACCATGGCCGTACCCAGATTCGAGTCTTTTCCCAAGCGGAAAAGCATGTTTACTGGAATCTCCCTAACTGACTGGGGATAATGGCGCAGCGGGCGCTATACTTATTCCAAGCGAAGCTCTTGTCAATTCGTGTGCGCTTCGACCACCACTTGCGGCAGGCCGGCGCGCAGGTGCCTACCGCACTAATGCGTGTCGAGCTGATATCTGAAATCGAGGTTGATAAGTGAAGAAGGTAGCGTACATCGCCTGTAGCCTAATCGTTCTTGTCTTTGTCATTTCTGGAACTGTAATCGCCTTCCGATACCAGTTCCTTGCACTGTACCTGGGGCTCGAGTTGCCGTCCTACTCGCGCGAAGTATGCGATGAGGACATCATGGTTCCCATGCGCGACGGCGTGCGCCTCGCCACCGATGTCTACCGCCCGGATGCAGCGGGCCCCTTTCCGACCCTGCTGGTTCGCCTGCCCTACAACAAGGAGGCACTGAGGAGCAGGGAGATAAGCGGCATAGAGGTCTCCGGAACCAGGCTCTTCACCGGGCGCGGGTACAATCTAGTTGTGCAGGACACGAGAGGCCGCTATAAGTCGGAAGGCGATTTCTATCCGTTCCTGACTGAGTTTGAGGATGGCAAGGATACGGTTGACTGGATTGGGATGCAGCCTTGGCACAACGGAAAGCTGGCCACAATGGGCCCGTCCTACATGGGCCAGACCGCATGGGCCGCGGCGATATCGGGCGGCGGCAGGGTGAACTGTATATCTGCTGGCATCATTGCCAGCGACATGCACGCTGTCATGTACCGGGGCGGGGCTTTTGGCCTCGCTTCCTTCGCATTCTGGTCCATGCTGGTCGGCGAACGAAGCCTGGACCCGGAAGCAGCGAAACGCGCACAAGACGACAACCATGCGGCGCTCTACAAGTTGCCTCTGATCGAAATCGATGATCACCTGGGCCGCGATGTTCCCCATTACAATGACTGGGTTTCCCACCCCGTCAAAGACTCCTACATGGAGCAGTTCAATGCCCGGGAGAAGATCACGTCCGTTCAGGCACCGGTGTTGATGCTCACCGGCTGGTATGACCCGTCCATAGGGGAACAGCTTCGAGACTTTGAGTACATCGTCAATAGCGACGCCACGGGAGCCCTGAAACAATCGAGGATCATCGTGGGGCCCTGGACGCACATGATGCGCGGCAACACAGAAGGTGATGCCAACCCGTTCAGCCACCTGTACGAGATGTTCCGATGGAACCGTTACTGGTTGAAGGGAGAAGGCGTGCTTCCTGACAAGCCGGTGAAGATCTATGTGATGGGTACCAATACGTGGCGCGAGGAAGACGCCTGGCCTTTGCAACGTGCAGCCAGGACGCCTTTCTATCTGTTCAGCGGCGGCAAGGCAAACAGTTCCGCGGGGGATGGCGAGCTTCGCACGGAGGTCGCAACCACCGGAGCCTCATCCGACAAGTACACGTACGACCCGGAAAAGCCCGTACCGTCGTGCGGCGGCTGGTTCATGGGACGCGGTGATGGCCCGAAAGACCAGAAAGCGGTCGAATCCAGGCAGGATGTACTGGTCTATACCTCGGTTCCGATGGAAGGCCCTCTGGAAGTTACGGGTTATATTGAGATGATTCTCTTCGCAGCGACTTCATGCAATGACACGGACTTCACGGCCAAACTCTGCGATGTGCATCCCGATGGAACGAGCGTCAATCTGGCCTCCGGCATCATTCGCGGGCGCTATCGGGAAGCGGGAAAGGACACGCCGCTTGTACCCGGCGAAGTCTACAGGTTCGAGATCGACCTTTGGGCCACCAGCAATGTGTTTCTGCCGGGGCACCGTATTCGGATACAGGTTTCCAGCAGCGACTTCCCGCAATTCGATCGCAATCTGAACATTTACAGCGAACGGCCTGCCCATCAGACCGATTTCACCCGGGCCAAGCAGACGATATACCATACCGAGGAGTTTCCGTCTCACATCATACTGCCCGTGGTACCAGGATGAATCAGCGATACGGCGCGCCTTGCGCTTCCTAAAGGGCAGGTGAAGAAATTGACCAACTGGCCGACGGGACTTCGAGCGGACAAGTGAGGGCCGCTGGAAGTTCTCTGTTTTCAGAAGCCGATGAATGGCCCGCTCCCGGAGCTTCACCGTCGTGGCAACGATGGGCCGGAGTTGGCACTCCGTCAGGTCGTCCAACTTCTTCAAACGGGAGTGTGATTCCTTGGGGGGCGCAGCAGGTTTAGACATTGAATCAAGCGGGTCCGCGATAGGCCGGTCTTTTCGGCGAGCGTAACAGAGGCCGTCCCCGGACTCCCCCCTCGCAGATCGTCGAGCCACTTGGCGATCTGGATGGGATGAAAGCGTAATGCAACTAAAGCTTATGACTTAGGTGCGCTTGAGAATGTCCGCAAAAAGTCATGGACAGCGTTACAAATGGGCTGCCATTTTCTCGTCTTGTTTTGCAACCACTTGCGGGGTTTGCCTCCTCCAGCGCCATAGGGGACCCAACTGACCGTTGTCGGGAATCAAGCACGGTTGAATTCCTTACGGTCTGACATTTGCGAGGGGCAGTCATATCTGCATCAGAGCCCGTAGGGCGTAAGCTCCTGCGGCTTCGGTAATTACATCGATTCCAACGGGGTAGAGAAATCCCAACGATTACGCCCAGAACGAAAGGGTCGCGGTTTCGAATCCCCCCGCTCCTTATCGCTTTTTCTCAGCAAACCAAATCGTTGCGCGGCGCCCCGCGGTCACCTGGATGAGGATAGTTCCCGCGTCGTAAGACCTACTTGTGGCGCCCTTTACCTCGGCCGGTGGCTGCGGCGAACAGACGTCAACCGTACCCGTTCCGCTGCCGGAAAGCATCTCCACCGCCACCTGGGCGTTGCCTCGGTTGAGGGGCCAAATGCGGGCCGAATCAATATTTCTTAATCGCGTTACGTACACTGCATCCCGGTCGGGAGAAGCAGGGAGGATGACCACCTCGCCTTCGCTCGACCACTCATTGGTTGGCTTCTGGATCTCCAGAAACGACCCCCGGTCCGCTACAGGGGCGTTACGCACCTGCCAGTCGATATTGGTTTGCCGGCAATACCAGAGCAAGCGGCGCGACCCGCCGCAGCGCCCTTCCACGGTCCAGCGGGCCGCCTGTGGTTTGGGGAATCTGTTGACGACAGGCGCTCCGCCTGGCAACGCGCCCTGCTTATCGACCGTTTCGCCGTTGACGACCAGGGTCGGGTTCTTCGTTGGCCCGCCCGCATCGGCGCGCCGGAATGTTGCCCGCTTGATTTCGAGCGGCGTGAGAAGCGCGGTAAACCGTGCCTCCAGCGCCAATTGGACCTCCCTGTCCAGCGTCAGGTCGTCGTAAATCGTCTTTTCTCCGCTGAGTTGCGGGACCTGGATAGAGAAGTTGTATCGATGCTCACCCTGGGCAACGCCTTGCTTCGGCAACGCGGTCTGCCAGAGTTCCTCGCCATCCTGACTGAAGGCTTGCACAAAAAGTTCCACCTGCTGCCCGCCCTTCAGGGACGACAGGGTCAATTCACACCGATACTCCTGCCCCGCGACTCCCCGGTAATACATGGTTTGTTTCAGGTGCGGCGCGGGGATGCGGAGGAACGTGGTTTGATCGGCCTGCTCTCGCGCGAGAAGCAAAACCCCTGGGTCGTGCCAGCGCCACACATCATTCTCTTTTTCAAAATA
>NPIG01000518.1_pt1 | contig 18549 bp, 18 predicted proteins | sample 8637441 | NCBI WGS metagenome assembly NPIG01 (sample SAMN07420675, study PRJNA396082) | bioreactor metagenome | isolation source: sample BR6 brine-fed electro-methanogenic bioreactor BR | place: Japan: Kochi | collected 2016-06-14 | reverse complement strand
TAGATGGCACAACGCAGGGTCGATTCGCTGGCGATGCCCTGGCCCGCGATGTCGAAGGCCGTTCCGTGGTGGACCGTCAGGATCGGAACCGGCGCGCCGGCCAGCAGGTTCACCAGCGAGCCGAACTCGACCAGCTTGATGCAGGCGTTGCCGTGGTCGTGGTACATGGAAACGAGCACGTCGAACTCGCCCTTGCCCTGCTTGATGAAGATGGCATCCCCCGGATAGGGCCCGAGGGCCTCGATGTCTTCGGCACGGGCGTCCTCGATGGCCGGGATGATCTGTTCGATCTCCTCACGCCCGAGCAGGCCGTCCTCGCCGCAATGAGGGTTGAGCCCGGAAACACCGATCCGGGGGCGGGCGTAACCGACGGCCTTCATGCCTCGGTCGGTGCGGCGGATCACTTCGAGCACCGCCTCGCGCGAACACAGGCGCGGTACGTCGGCCAAAGGCACATGGGTGGTGACGCGGGTCAGGTTGTAATTCTTGCCGAGCGTGATCAGAACGGTATCGTCGCAACCGGCGAAATGGTTGGCCGTCTCGCGGAACCCGGCGAATTTATACCCGGCCAGGTTCTGCGCATGCTTGCTGGTCGGCCCCATGATCACGGCATCGACCTTGCCGGCCAGCGCGGCCTCGATCGAAGCCTTCAGGCTCAGGGCGCTGAGGGTGCCGGTCGCGGCATTGCCCTCGCCGACCTCAAACTCGTCCAGCCCCAGGGAACCGCATTCAATGACATCGACCGTGCCGGGTTCGCCACGGGCCTCGGAGACATCGGCGATGGTGCGGATCTCGAGGTCAGTTCCCGCTATCGCCTGATTGGCCTCCAGGATCGCCGCATTCCCGAAGGCGATTGGAACACAGAACTCCGGGATCGCCTTGTTGGCAAAGCATTTCAGCAGGATTTCCGGTCCGATCCCGGCCGCGTCGCCGATGGTCACCGCCACGGAGGGGCGTAGTTGAGTCATTTGCAGTCTTTCCCTGTCTGGTCAAAAGGCGCGGGGACGAGGAACGAACCGTCGCTTTGGCCGCCCCCTGCCGGTTGCTGATGTCTGGTCAGAGAGGCGACTCCCCGTCGCCGTCGAGATCGAAGGCGATGCGGGACATGTCGCCGGGCGAGAGGTCCATGACCCGGCGCACCCGGTTGACGCCCGTCATGCCGTGTTTCCACATGACATTGGCGGCATGCGTCGGATCGCCCGTCTTGAGGGCCTCGATGATTCCACGATGTTCGGCACAGGCCTCGCGGCGGTTCTGGGGGTTACCCAGACTGCGCCGCCGGAACATGTTCAGTTCGCGGTTCATGCTGTCGTAAAGCCGGACCAGCCGCCGGTATCCGGTGAATTCGACCAGGGCCGAATGGAACGCAAGGTTGCCCTCGTAGCACCCTTCGGCATCGTCCGCCTCGACGGAGCGCTCGACGTTCTCCATCAAACGGATCAGTTCCGCGAGTTGGGAATCGGTGAGACGCTTGGCAAGGATGCGCCCTGCGAAGGCGAACAGAGTGGCGCGAATCTGATAGATCTCGAGGGCGTCGTCGAGGGTGAGCGTCTTGACGAAAACGCCCTTGTTGACCACGAAATCGACCAACCCCGCTTCTTCCAACCGCCGACAGGCCTCGCGGACCGGGCCACGACTGACGCCCAAACGCTCGGCCACCGCCGTTTCGTTGATCCGGTCGCCAGGTTGCATCTCGCCGCGGAGGATGGCCTGTTCGAGGCTTTCGAACACCACGCCGGACAGTGACTTGGTACGGAGAATCTTTAGGTTTTCATCGGTTTCGGTGTTGTTTTGCATGTTTCGTAGGGCAGTCATCGTGATCTCCTGTGGTGGAAGACTATTCCATCAGCACAGCCTACTGTCAACTGTTAACAGTTTTATATTGACACGATCGCGTCGATGCGGGATTACACCAGAGTGGACTGTCGAACATGCGACTATCACAAACGGTTTGCCTGAGACTGTTACGACCTCGTCTAAGGGAGGGTCGGCTCGGCCTTCCCGCTTTTTCTTTTGGTTCATATGGTAAAGATTCTTTTTGAAGCATTTTCGAACGTCACCACGCGAAACCCAACGCCGATCCGGAGGATGAAGATGTCCGCACCCCTCACCGATGAAAACCTGGCCGCACTGCGCGCCCTCGACACCCCGACCGTCTGCAACTGCCTCGAGCTGCTGATCCCGCAGCGCCGCGGCTGGGGCTACACGGTCGACCCGCTGATCTGCTCGTACCCTGATCTCGAGCCGATGGTTGGCTATGCCCGCACCGCGACCATCCGCTCGATGAACCCGCAGAAGGGTGACCCGGCCGACCTCAAGGCGCACCGCCTGGCCTACTACGAGTATGTCGAGAGCGGCGGCCCACGCCCGAGCATCATCGTGCTGCAGGACATCGACCCGCTGCCGGGCTACGGCTCGTTCTGGGGCGAGGTCCAGTCCAACGTCCACAAGGGGCTGGGTGCGCTCGGCACCATCACCAACGGCTGCGTGCGCGACATCCCGGACTGCGCGCCGGGCTTCCAGTTCGTTTCCGGCTCGATCAAGCCGTCGCACGCCTTCGTGCACTGTGTCGCCTTCGACGTCGACGTGACAGTAGCCGGTATGGATGTCTGCTCCGGCGACCTGATCCACTGCGACCGTCACGGCGCCGTGGTCATCCCGATCGAGGTCGCGACCAAGATCCCCGAGACAGCGGCGATGATCTCGCGCAAGGAGGCGGTGGTCATCGGCGCCGCGCAGAAGCCCGGCTTCTCGGTCAAGGACCTGCGCAAGGCCTTCGAGGATCAGGAAGACATCCACTGAGCCCGGGGATGGTCGGGAACCGCCGGCATCCAGGCCCGTGCGGTTCCCTCCCCCAGCCGGTCACAGAGGAGAGAAAAATGAAGAAACTGGCACTGATCCATACCGCACCGTTCATGGTGGCGGAGTTCAAGAAGCTGTTGGCCAAGCGCTATCCGGATCTGGAAAGTTTCCACATGGTCGACGAGAGCCTGATCCAGGACGCACGCCAGGCAGGCGGCATGACCCCGGCCATCGTTCGGCGCATCGCCGGATTGTGCGGGCTGGCCCAGGATGCCGGAGCCGAGGTCATCCTGTTCACCTGCTCCTCCACCTCACCGGCGGTCGATCCGGTCCGCCCGCTGATGAACGTTCCCGTTCTGAAGATCGACGACGCCATGGCCGCCAAGGCCGTGAAGAGCGGCTCGAAGATCGGCCTGCTTTGCACCAGCAAGACGACGGTGGACCCGAGCACGCAGATTCTCCAGTCCCACGCGGCGCAGGCCGGCCGAGAAATCGAGATCGAACTTGTCGTCGACAACGATGCCTATTTCGCCATGCGGGGCGGTGACAAGGAAAGCCACGACCAGGCCGTCCGCGCGGCCGCCAAGGACCTCGCCGGCCGATGCGAGGTCATCGTGCTGGCCCAGGCCTCGATGGCTCACCTCGCAGCGGAGCTCTCGGAAACCCTCAAGATTCCGGTTCTCGAGAGCCCGTCCCACAGCGTCGAATCCCTGTCCGGACTGTTGGCGGACTGACACGCCGAAGGACGCTCCCCATATAGTCTAGTTTGGAACTGCAAAGAGTATTGGTATGCGCGCGCTACCCAGTGAACACATCGTTTTCCTCGACCGCCGGACGATCGCGCCGGAGATCGAGGTCCGGCGGCCCGGCTTCGAGCACAGCTGGCAGGAGTTCGAACAGACGACGCCGGAACAGGTCGTGGAACGGGCGCGCGACGCGACGATACTCATCGACAACAAGGTGCCGCTGCGGGCCGAGACGCTGGCGCAGCTTCCGAAGCTGAAGATGATCGCGGTGGCGGCCACCGGCACCGACTGCATCGACAAGGCGTGGTGCGCCGAGAACGACGTGGTGGTTTCGAACATCCGCGGCTACGCCACCGAGACGGTGCCGGAGCACACCTTCGCGCTGATCCTGGCGCTCAAGCGGGCGATCATCGGCTACCGCCAGGACGTGATCGACGGCGAGTGGCAGCGCTCGGGGCAGTTCTGCTTCTTCACCCATCCGATCTCGGCGCTGGCCGGGAACGTGCTGGGCATCATCGGCGAGGGCTCGATCGGCCAGTCGGTGGCCGAGATCGGCAAGGCCTTCGGGATGAAGCCCAAGTTCGCGGCGCACAAGGGGGTTTCCGGCCTGGGGCCGCTCTACACCCCGTTCGACGAGGTGATCGAGACGGCGGACGTGATCACGCTGCATTGCCCGCTGCTGCCGCAGACCGCGAACACCATCGCGCTGCCCGAGTTCAGGCGCATGAAGAAGACGGCCATCGTCGTCAACACGGCGCGCGGCGGGCTGGTCAACGAGGCCGACCTGGCGACGGCATTACGGGAAGGAATGATCGCCGGGGCCGGCTTCGACGTGGTGACGCCGCCGGAACCGCCGGCCGACGACAATCCGCTGCTGGGGCTGTTGGATCTTCCCAACTTCATCCTGACGCCGCACGTCGCCTGGGCCAGCCGCGAGGCGCAGCAGACCCTGGCCGACCAGCTGATCGACAACATCGAGGCCTTCGTCGCAGGCGAACCGGCCAATGTCGTGAGTGGAAGCTTCTAGGTTCCGGACTCATAAATCCGCGGCCTTGCTCGCTTCAAGCCGTCTACTGCTGTTTCGACCGTCCTCTATTCGTTTTCCAGTCCGACGGGTTGCCGGTGTTTGATCTGGCGCCGGACGGTAAAGACGATGGCGCCGGTGGCGAGCAACAGGAAAAACGCGGCGATCGGTTGCGTGAGGAAGATCATGACGCTGCCTTCGGATTTGACCAGGGCCTGGCGCATGCTCTCCTCGAAGGGTCGGCACAGGATGAAGGCAATCAGCAGCGGCGCTACCGGCACCCCGAAAAGTCGGAGCACGTAGCCGAGCAGGCCGGCCCCGAGCATCACGAAGACGTCGAAGACGCTGTTACGCATGGCGTAACTGCCGGCGACGCACATACTGAGGATGACCGGATAGAGCACCACCTTCGGCACCTTGAGTACCTGGACGATCGGCCGCATGGCCAGACCGCCGACCAGTCCGGTGAAGGCCAGGGCCGCGAACAGGGCGACGTAGATGGAATAGACCACGTCGGGATGGTTCATGAAGATGAGGGGGCCGGTGGTTACGCCGTGGATCATCAGGGCGCCGAGGAGGATCGCCGTCGGCGGATCGCCGGGAATGGCGAGTGCCAGCATCGGGATCATCGCCGAACCGGTAACCGCGTTGTTGGCGGCCTCCGAAGCCGCAACACCTTCGATGGCCCCCCTGCCGAACTTTTCCGGCCGTTTCGAGGCACGCTTGGCCTCGCCGTAGCCCAGAAAGGTGGCGACCGCCGCGCCAAGGCCGGGAAGCATGCCGATGAAGGACCCCAGGAAACCGGAGCGGATCATCGGAACGGCGCAAAGCCTCCATTCCTGCTTCTTGATCCGATTGGCTTCGCGGTCGGCCCCCTTGAGATCGATCATCTTGACGCCGGTGGTGAAGGATTGTTCGGCCTGCGCGAACATCTCGGCGATGGCGAACAGGCCGATCAGCAACGGAATGTAGGCAAACCCATCGAACAGCTCATAGGTTCCAAAGGTGAACCTTGGAACGCTCAGCATGGGGTCGGCGCCGACCGTCGCCATCAGCATGCCGATCCCCGCGGCCAGCAAGCCCTTCAGCATCGAATCGCCCGACAGGACCGCAACCACCGTAAGCGCGAAGATCAGCAGGCAGGCGATCTCGGCCGGCCCGAACTTGAGGGCGAACTGCGCCAGCTGCGGGGCGATCAGAATCAGCAGCACGATGCTGAACAGTCCCCCGTAAATGGACGCGTAAAGGGCCATCTTGAGCGCCTTGCCAGCCTGCCCCTGGCGCCCCAGCTCATATCCGTCGAGGCTGGTCGCCGCTGAGGCCGGGGTTCCGGGTGCGTTGAGCAGACAGGCCGAGATGCTGCCGCCATAGATGCCCGAACCATAGAGACCCAGAAGCATGAGCATGGCCGGCGTCGTTTCCATCCAGATGGTCAGGGGAACCGCCAGAGCCACGGCCATGGTCACCGTCAGACCGGGAATCGCGCCAACGATCACACCGACGACGGTCGAAGCGAGGAGGATCAGAAGGTTGATCGGCTCGACGACTTCGGCAACGGCATTGATAAAGAGATCCATGATTAAGAACTAAATCGGAAGGTTTTCGAAAATGCCCGGCGGCAGCTCGAGCATGAAGAACTTGAGAAAGACCAGCTTGGTCACGACCGGGACCAGAATCGCCATCGGCACGATAATCAGCCAGCGCCGTTCGCCGAAAACGACGAAGAACAGGAACAGCGCCAGGATCGACGTCAGGGTGAACCCAAGCAGATCAAGCAGAGCGGCATAGCCGAACGAAAGCCCCAATGCGAAAAACACCCGGCGACGTACGGCCGGGTCCCTGAGCCGTCCCAGTTTATGACCGTCGGCCGGATGCACGACGATCAAAGCTCCCATGAGCAGACAGATGCCACTGGCGATGTAGGGGAAGAGTTCGGGACCAACCGTGAAATATTCACTGCCGGCCGTCTTCTGCCAGTCGTCGGGAATCGACGGCACGGCCAGGACGAGGAAAAGCAAAGCCAGAACGCAGACACCTATTCCGAATGCACGGTCCACCTTCATTGGCCCTGCTCCTCCCCGCTGCCCGGTGTGTGTCCGTTGGACGGACGTTACTTGCTCAAGCTCTTAACGGCTTCGTTGATGTTGGCCGACATCGTCTTCATCGCCTGCATGAAGTCATCGCCGTTCAGATAGGCGGTTTCCATCAGCAGCTTGCCGGCCATCGAACCCCAGACCTTGCTTTCCAGACCCTTCTTGAAGTTGTCATGGATGTACTGGATCGCCTCGTCCGGCGTGCCGGCCGGCGCGACGATGCCCTTCTGGTTCTCGATGTAGACGTCGTAGCCGAGTTCCTGCATGGTCGGCACGTCTTTGAAGGTATCGAGACGCGACTGCGAGGCCAGAGCGAGCATATTAATGGTTCCGGCCTGATACTGCGCCGCCGCTTCCTCGGGTCCGGCGAGGGTGATGTCGATATGGCCGCCAAGAAGAGCCGCCATCATCGGCGCCCCGCCTTTGTACGGCACGTGACGCATGTCGATGCCCATCGCCTTGGTCGCAACCAGCATGGTCGAATGGTAAAGCGTGCCCTGCCCCGAAGAACCGTAGGCCAACTTGCCCGGGTTGGCTTCCGCCTTGGCTTTCAGGTCGGCGATCGTTTTGATGCCGCTGTCCTTGTGCGACACGATGTAGATGCGCGAGCGAATGCAGCGCAGAACGCCGCGGAAGTCGTCCAGCGAATAGCTGACCTCGCGATGGTTCGGCACCGATGTGCTCTCGCTGCCGCCGGCAACCAGAAGCGTGTAACCGTCGGCCTTGGATTTCGCCACGAAGTCGGCCGCCAGAGTGCCGCCAGCGCCAGGCTTGTTCACGACGACGAGCGGAACCGGGAAGAATTCCTGGCTCGATGCAACGAGATTGCGGGCGACCAGGTCGGTGCCGCCTCCCGGCGAGAACCCGACAATGATCTTGATCGGTTTTGTCGGCTCCCAAGCGGCGGCAGGACCGGCCACCGCGAATACGGCAACCGCCGTCAGTGCTGAAACGAGAATCTTCGTCTTCATCTCTATATCGCCTCCTTTGATGCAATTTATTGATTTTATTTGTTTTTATTTACGCACTTGTGCGCACTTCCGCGCCTGCTAGGGCAGCGCGCGCCAACTCAGCGAGTCCAACATCCTTTGCTTGCCTGCGAGCGTATGGTTCTCGAACGCCTCCGCGGCACCGCGTTCGTCTCCGTCGGCAATGCAGTTGAATATCTCGAGGTGCTCTCGGTTCGAGCGATCGGCCCGGCTCGGCCCCCCGACACCACGCCGCGTGAACAGTTTCAGTTCACGCTCGGTCATCTGGTAGCAATCGATTAGGCGCTGATTGCCGGTGCCTTCGACGATTGCGATGTGAAAATCCGTATTCAGCGAATGGTACAGGCGCACGTCCTGGGCCTCACGCGCGGCCTCCATGCGGTCCCAAAGATCACGAAGTCGGCCCAGCAGTTCGGAGGTTGCGCGCATTGCGACAATGCGCCCCGCCGAGCGGGCCAAGCCGGCGCGCACGTCGTAGATCTGCAGCACGTCTTCCAGGCTGACCTCGCGGACGAAAACACCGCGATTGTGAACCGTCTTGACGAGCCCGGCTTCCGCCAGAAGAAGGAGGGCCTCGCGGATCGGACCGCGGCTGACGCCGAATCGGGCGGCCAAAGTACTTTCGGTAAGCCGGGCTCCGACCTCGACCTCACCGCTCAGAATCATCTCTTCGAGCTGATCACGCACCATGATGAAGAGCGAGTCGTCGTTTCGCGCGGTTGTGTCTTTGGATGATCCCCGTTCGGCCATTTAGTGGCAGCTCCAATTTCCGTACTGTCTCCCCTGGATCAGGGACGTTTACGCCATCGTGTGCCAAACCCTTCAGCCATCACCACTGTCTTCAGAACAATATCGCTTGTCAATTATAAATCTAATTTTGTTGACAATTTGACTATCTTCGTTAACTTTTTGTCCGAGATGCAGGCTGTCGTCAATGGCCGTCTGTCAGCGGGGGACAAGCAGGAAAACACAGGAGAACCGGGATGGCTATCGTCGAGAACACCCTCAGACAACGCCTGGAGGCGGGCCAGATCGCCTATTCCCTCAGTGTCATGCACTGGCGCTCGGTCGGGTTGGCGGGCATTGCCAAGGAATGCGGATTCCATTGGCTTTTCATCGATATGGAACACAACACGATGGACGTGGATGCCGCGGTTCAGCTTTGCGTCGCGGCCCTGCCCACTGGTGTCACACCCATCGTGCGGGTCCCATCCCACGACCACTTCCACGCGACCCGGGTTCTGGACGGCGGCGCCATGGGCGTGGTGGTACCGCACGTCAACGATGCCGCTCAGGCCCGCCAGGTCGTCGAGAACTGCAAGTATCCGCCGATCGGCCATCGTTCCCTGACGGCTCCCCTGCCCCAGCTCGGCTACCAGGCCCTGTCGGTCGCCGATGCGATCGAGGCCATGAACCGCAACACCTTTGTCGTGGTCATGCTGGAAACACCGGCGGCCATCGACAAAGCCGAGGAGATCGCCGCGGTCGAGGGCGTGGACGCCCTGCTCATCGGCACCAACGACCTGGCCGCCGAGATGGGAATCCCCGGCCAGTTCGCTCATGAGAAGATCGAAGCCGCCTATGCCGCCATGATCGCGGCCTGCCAGAAGCACGGCCGGTTCGCCGGCATGGGAGGCGTCTATGATCACGCGTTGATGGAGAAGTTCATCAACATGGGCGTGCGACTGATGCTTGGCGGAAGCGATGTTTCCTTCCTGATGGCCGCAGCGAAGCAGCGCTCGGCCTTCCTGGAGGAAGTCGGAAAGAAGCTGAAATAAAGGGTTTCGGCCCCCAATCGCCATGTCCTGACCGGGATCCGCGGATCGTTCCGCTACCAATCCGTTGGCAACCGCGTTACGAAGGAAGTATCGGAATCACCACTATACGGAGGACCGTGCAATGGCAGCCTCTCCCGAAAACACGACCGTTGGGTTCATCGGCCTTGGCATCATGGGAAAGGCCATGGCCCGCAACATCCTCAAAGCCGGATTCAAACTGAACGTCTTCAACCGGACGCCGGAGAAGGCCGCCGAACTCGTGGACGAGGGTGCCGTTCTGGAGAAATCGCCGGCTGCCGTCGCCGCGGCTTCGGAGATCGTCTTCATCTGCGTTCCCGACACGCCGGATGTCGAGAAGGTCCTGTTCGGTCCTGACGGGATCGTCGAGGGCGCGAAGCCCGGCTTGGCGGTGATCGACTGCAGCACGATCTCGGCCACCGCGACCATCGATTTCGCCGCCCGCTTGAAGGAACACGGGATCGACATGATCGATTCGCCGGTCAGCGGCGGCCCCCAGGGTGCGATCAACGGAACCCTCTCCTGCATGATCGGCGGCGACGAAGCCGTGCTCGAACGCTGCATGCCCGCCTTCGAGGCCATCGGCAAGACCTTCGTCCATATCGGCCCGACCGGTGCCGGACAGATCACAAAGTCCTGCAACCAGTTGGTGATCTGCGCAACCATGATGGGCATGTCGGAGGCCGTGGCCCTCTGCAAGAAGCAGGGCATCGATCCGGAGAAGATGCGTCAGGCCCTGATCGGCGGCGCGGCGCGCAGTTTCGTCATGGAGAACCACTGCAAGCGCCTGGTCGACGAAACCCTGAACCCCGGATTCCGCGCGGCCCTTATGCTGAAGGACATGAAGCTGGCCATGACCGTCGGCCGGGACGCCGGCGTGTTCATGCCCTCCACCACCCTCGCAACGCAAATGTTGACGGCGCTGTGCGAGACCGAACGGGCCGGGTTGGACAGTGCCGCGGTGGGACTGGTGTTCCAGGAGTTGTCGGGAGTCCGGTGATCCCCTGGGGTGATGTCCGAAAACCTCTATGCCTTTTTCCGGTCGCGGTTCCTTGACGGAGAATCGCGGCCGGCCCTGCGGGTTCCCGGCGGGCAGCCCCTGACCTACGCCGATGTCGACCGAATCACCGCACAATACGGCAATGCCTTGCGCGGCAGGGGCCTCAAGCCCGGCGACCGGGTTGCCGTCGTCATCGAGAAGTCCGTCGAATCGGTCATTCTGTACCTCTCCTGCGTGCGGTCCGGCCTGATCTACGTCCCTCTCAACACCTCCTACAAGGTGGCCGAGGTGGGGCGCTTTCTGGCCGACTGCGAACCCGCCCTGACGATCGATCCGCCGACCCTCGGGACCCTGGCTGAACAGGCATCTTCCCAACTGGCGGCCCTGGACCCCGCAAGCGGCGGGATCGCCGTTCTGCTCTATACGTCGGGGACCACCGGCGCCCCCAAGGGCGCCATGATGAGCCATGCGCAACTCGCCGCCAAGGCGGCCGCCCTCGTCACCACCTGGGGCTGGTCCGGCGATGACGTTCTCCTTCACGCCACGCCCATTTTCCACACGCACGGGCTGTTCATGTCCCTGAGCGGCGCGTTGGCGGCCGGCGCCGAGACCCTTTTGCTCCCGCGCTTCACGGTCGAGGACGTGCTGGGACATCTTCCCGAATCGACCGTCTTCACCGGCGTTCCAACAATGTACAGCAGGCTCCTCACGGCCCCCGGCCTGGCCGAGGCGTGCCGCGGCATGCGTCTGTTCGTCTGCGGGTCCGCGGCACTACCGCCGGACCTGTTCCGGGACTTCGCCGCCGTCGCCGGCCACCAGATCGTCGAATGCTGGGGAATGACCGAGCTTCCGACATGCGCCTCCAACCCACTCGCCGGCGAAAGGCGGCCAGGAACGGTCGGTCTGCCCCTGCCGAACACGGAAATCCGCGTCGTCGATGAGCAGGGCCATTCGCTGCCACCCGGCACCGTCGGCCGGGTGGAAGTGCGAACTGAGCCTCCCTTCGCCGGATACTGGGGCGGTCAGGAGATCCCTGTCGGCCCGGACGGCTTCTTTTCGACCGGCGACCTCGGCACCCTGTCTGCGGACGGCTACCTGTCCATCGTCGGGCGGACCCGGGAGGTCATCATCAGCGGCGGCTACAATGTCTATCCCCGCGAGATCGAAGACGCGCTCCGGCGCATCGACGGCATCGAGGATGCCGCCGTCGTCGGACTTCCGCATCCGGATTTCGGCGAAGGAGTCACCGCCATCATCGAGGGCTCTGCGGTCCCGGACGAGGAGACGGTGCGCGCCATCCTCAAAGCCGAACTGGCCGACTTCAAGATCCCGAAGCGGATCGTCGCCGTCGATTGCCTTCCCCGAAACGCCACCGGCAAGGTGCGCAAGAACCAGCTCGCCGAGCGGTTCAGGGAACTCTACGCCTGACCTCCCGCCTTCCCTACAAATCCCTCAGAAACCGTAAAGCCTTGCCGGGTTGTCGACGAGTATGCGGCGTAGAACTCCCTCGTCACCGGTCCAGTCGAAGAGAACGTCCAGAAGCTCGGCTTCATCAGGGCGGTCGTCATCTGGAACGGACGGATGCGGCCAGTTGCTGGCCCACAGCATGCGCTCGGAAGCGGCCTCCACCAGGGCGCGGCCGCGCGCATTCAGTTTCGAGTAGTCGCGGGTGATGTGATAGGGGGCGGACAGCTTGATCCAAGTCCGGCCGCCCTCGAGCAGCCGCAGCAAGGCAACGACGGCGGGATGGTCGACGCCCCCTTCGAGAGGAATGCGCCCCATATGGTCGACGACGGCATCGACGGGCAATGCTTCCAGGCGTGGGGCGAGATCGGCAAGGCGTTCCCCTTCCGACTGGACGATCACGTGCCAGCCCCAATCCGCGATGCGGGCAGCCACCGGTTCGAGTACATCGTAGGACAGGCAGCCGGTTACGACATCATGGAACCGCACGCCGCGTACTCCCGCCGCATGCAGGTAATCGAGATGGGCGTCGGGTGCCTCCGGATCGATGACGGCGATCCCCCTGGCCCCCTCGCCATCGGTGGAAATGCATTTCAACAGGATCGAGTTATCGGTTCCAAAGATACTTGGCTGCACATAGACCGTGCGCGTGATGCCGAGGCGCTCGCGAAGCGCTAGATAATCGTCGAGGGTTCGGCCGGGCGTCCCATAGATATGCATGTGGGTGTCGCAAGCTCCTTCCGGCACGGTGAACCTCATGGCTGAGGCGCTCCCGCGACGATTCCGTCGGCGAGCAGTTTCTCGATCTCCTCGACGCCGATCCCGAACTCGCGGAGGACACCCTCCGTGTGCTGGCCGAACACCGGCGGCGGGCGGCGTATGGCGGGCGGCGTGTCGGCGAAACGGACCGGTGTGCGAAGGGTCTCGATCCGGCCCGCGCGCGGATGATCCTGCTCGACGATCATCTCCAGGTGTTTGACCTGGGGATCTTCGCGCAGCGCCTGATTCAGATCCTGGACCAAGGCCGCCGGCACGTTCCGTTCGCCGAGAACCTTGACCCAGTGGGCCGCAGGCCGGCCGGCGAATATGGCCTCCATCTCGGGGATCAGGTCGCCGCGGTTCTCGCAGCGCGACGGGTTGTCGCGGAAACGGGGATCGTCGATCCATTGCGGGCGGTCCACAACGTCACAAAGCGAGCGCCAGAAGCCGTCGGTGAAACACGACAGGAAAAACTCCGCTCCGTCCGATCCCCTGAAATTCTGGTAAGGCACGAAAACGGGATGTGCGGTTCCCATCCTCTGCGGCCCCTTACCGGTGACGAAGGTTTCACCGTCGCGGGGAATGGTACTGAACAACGCGCCTTCCAGAAGCGACGTCTCCACCTTGCCGCCTTCCCCGGTGCGCTCCCGGCGCAGTAGCGCGGCGCATATCGCGAACGCCATGAGGGCTGCGCCGCCAAAATCGGGATAGGGATTGCCGATCCGCGCCGGCCGTTCCGGTTCACCGGTCATCGCCATGAGGCCACTCAATGCCTGAACGACCGGTTCGTTGGCAGGCAGGTGGGCATAGGGCCCGGTCTGGCCGAAGGCCGAAAGACTGGCGTAGACGATGCGCGGATTGACTGTCCGAACCGCTTCGAAGCCCACGCCCAGCTTGTCGACGGTGCCGGGCCGGAAGTTCTCGGTCACGACATCGACTTGCGCCGCCAGCCGCAGGAACAGTTCCCGGCCTTCCGGCTTTTTCAGATCGAGGCGCAGGCTTCGCTTGTTGCGGTTCTGGGCCATGAACTGAGTGCATTCGCCGTTGGTGAAAACGGCGCCGAGGTTGCGGGAATAGTCACCGCGGCCGATCTCCTCGACCTTGATGACGTCGGCACCGAGATCGGCCAGCATCATGTTCCCGACCGGTCCGGCAGTCATGATCGACAGTTCGAGGATGCGTATTCCTTCGAGGGGCAGCGTCATGGCAAGCCTCCCTAGGCGTAACGGTGCGGAGTCAGAACCGGTCCCTCGTCGGACCGTTGAACGATGAAACTCTGCCCGAAACGGGCATCGTCGGCATCCGGAAAATCGATCCGGTTGTGGGAGCTGCGCGTTTCCTCGCGGTGAAGGCAGGCGGTCAGCACTACCTCGCTCGCCTGCGCCATATTGCGAATTCCGAGTGCCTCGACCAGGGTGTTCGGCCTCGCCGACAATGCCGTTTCGAGATCGGCCCGCGCGGCACGGACGGTTTCCAGCGTTGCGGACAGGCCGGTTGCGTCCTTCTCCACCAGACAGAAGCGCTGCATCTTCTCCTGGATCGCCTTGGCGATGGAACGAACATCACATCCGCTCGCACGGCCGAGGGCGGCCTCTACGAAATCGAGTGTTTCCGCCAGGGTTGCCGGATCGCCGGTTTCTCCGGATCGGGCCCGGCCCGCGGCCGCGAAGCCGGCCCGATGGCCAAACACCTGGCCCTCGGCCAAGGAGTTGCCGCCGGGCCGGTCCGGGCCGCGCACCCCGCCGGCGGTCTCGCCGATCACGTAGAGACCGGGAATGGTGCATTCGGCGCTTGTTTCGGTCATCCGAACGCCGCCGTTCATGCATTGGAAGGCGATCCCGACCTCCAGCGGATCGTTCTTCATGCTCAGTCCGTGATTGGCCAGCCATTGGAAGGTATTCGGCGCGCCCGCCTTCAGGGTCTCTTCCGGCACGTGGGCGAAGGAGAACCACACCGCACCGCGTTCGGTCCCCCGGCCTCCGTTTATTTCGCGGGCCATGGCGATGTCCAGGTAACGCGAGACGTTGCTGGTGGTGAACGGGAAAACCTTCTCGTCGAAAACGTCGCCCTCGGTCACACCGTTCGACAGATAGCGCGGCAGGAATGCCTCGCCCAGGGCGTTGGTCACCTTCGGCCTCATCACGGTAATGCTTTTGCTGAAAAGCTGGACATAGGGATGGACCATGGCCGGACCGAACTGATGGAACTCCATGTTCACCAGCTCGGCGCCATGCCGGTAGGCGATCGCCTGGCCATCGCCCATCATCTCGGAGGTCGAGACCTGCAGGCCGAATGCGCCGTGCATGCCCCCGGTACCGAGGATGACGGCCGGTGCCCGGTACAGGATCAAACGCTTCCTCCCGGAATCGTAGGCGAGTGCGCCACAGATCCGGCCGTCGGAATCGCGTACGACGTCGACCAGGGCCATGGGCGCGTCCACCGCCACCCCGGCCGCGGCGATGGCATCGGACAACGCCGCGACAAAGGCCTTTCCGGTTCGTCCCGCGACGCTCATGGCCCGCCCGTAGGTACCGAAGTCGCTGCGGATCAGGCGATAGGCCCCGCTGTCCAGACGGTCGAACCGGACTCCCAGGTCGATCAGATCTCGCACCCGATCCGGGGCGTCCTCCGCCAATACCCGGACAAGCTTCTCGTCGATGAAGCCGCGTGCCGGACCCATGGTGTCCTGGAAATGGATCTCCGGCTTGTCCCGCGCGTCACCGAACCCGGCCGCGGCCCCCATCCCCATCATCTCGCTGGCGCCGTGGACCGTGCTCCCTCCCTTTTGCGGAGGGGCCTTGCTGATCATGCGTACGGAAGCGCCGGCCTGAGCCGCCGACAGTGCGGCCCGCGAAGCTGCACCTCCCCCGCCGATTACGAGGACATCGGCCTGAATCGTGTCCATATCCATCATTGGTCGTTCCACCTCGGCTGGCGTTTCTCCAGGAAGGCTGAAATACCCTCGCCCGCATCCTCGGTTGCGCTGCTCAGGGCCATCGCGCGGCCCATGAAGCGCACCGCCTTTTCGAAGTCCAGATCCAGGGACTGCTGGAAGTAGCGCTTTCCCATCTGCACGGCGACGGCGCTGAACGAGGCGACCTTCTCGGCCATCGCCGCGACCTCCGCGTCGAAGGAAGCAGCCGGCACGACCTTGTTCACCAGACCGATGGCCTCGGCCCGGGCCGCGTCGTAGCGTTCGCCGAGCAGGGCCATCTCGTAGGCCCGGCGCGGTCCGATCGCCCGGACGATCGCCGGCGTGATGGTGCAGGGCCAGAACCCGACCTTGATTTCCGGCAACCCGAAAACGGCCCCCTCCTCGGCGATCGCCAGATCGCAGGACGCCGTCAGCCCGGTTCCTCCGCCCAGTGCGAATCCCTGGACCGCGGCGATTACCGGCGTGCCGATCCGCGACGGCGCCGTCACAAGATCGGCAACGAGCTGGAAATGGCGCTCGCGCTCAAGCGGTGTCCGGTCGCGAAAGCAGCTCACGTCCGAGCCCGACGTGAAGATCCCGCCTGATCCCCGGATCACGATGCAGCGCACGGCCGGATCGGCATCGAGATCGTGGAGCCATCCGGCCAATCCCCTGTACATCGCATCCGTGAAGGCATTGCGCCGTTCCGGCCGGGATACGCGGATTTCGGCCATGCCATCCGCCACCGTACAGGACAGGTGTTCGACCTTTTCCATCCACTCGCCTCCCCATGTGTCAGAGCCCCATCGCCCGTCCGATGACGATGCGCTGGATCTCGTTGGTTCCACCGAAGATCTGAAACAGTTTGGCTTCCCGGAAATGCCGCTGCATGGCGTATTCGGCGGCGTAGCCATTGGCGCCCATCACCTGCACGCCGTCCACCGCGGTCTTCATGTAGGAATCCGAGGCGAACACTTTGGCCTGGGATGCCTCACGATCGCAAGGATACCTGTTATCGAGCAACCAGGCGGCGCGGTAGGCCATCATGCGGGCGGCGTCGGTGCGCGTCTGGGCGTCCACCAGCGGATGGGAAACCGCCTGGAACGCCGTGATCTTGCGTCCGAACTGTTCGCGCTGTGTGGCGTATTCAACCGCGAGGTCGATGGCGGCCTGCGCACCGCCCACGCACATACAGGCCAGCGACGCACGTTCCTTGGCAACGACGCTCAAAGCCTGTTTCCAACCACCGTGTAACTCGCCGACCACCAGTTCCATCGGCACCTCGACGTCGACCAGATTGACCTCGCAGGTGCGTACCGCATGACCCCCGAGCATGGGTATGGGTGTGATCCCGACGCCCGGTGCCTCGGCCGGCACCAGAATCAGGCTGATCCCCTCATGCTTCTTCGAGGCCGGGTCGGTCCGGCAGGCGGTCAGGATGTAATCCGCGACCATGGCACCGCTGATCCACATCTTGGTTCCGTTGATTCGGATCGCATCGCCATCGACCTGCCCCTTGGTGCGCAGGGCTGCGGCATCGGACCCGGAGCCGTTTTCACTGAGTGCGAAGGCGAAACGCAAACGGCCTTCGGCCAAGCCCGGCAACATGCGTTCCTTGAGTTTGGGGGACGCGAAGCGGGCGATCGCGCCGCCGACCATGTTGACGTTGAGATTCCAGTGACGGGCCAGGGCGATCGAATGGTAGGCCGCCATTTCGACCATGGCCGCCATTTCCAGATAGCCCCCGATCCCGCCGTACTCCTCCGGAAGCGTGACCGCGAACCATCCCTGCTCGGCCACCTTCTCGAGCAGTTCTTCGGGCAGCTTCTTCTGCTCGTCGCATTCGCGCACGTATTCGGGAGAACAGTTCTTGGTCAGGAACCGGTTCACCGTGTCGCGCCATTGCAACTGGGACTCATCCAGGAACGGCTTCAACTCGTCGGTCATTCCAAACTCCTCCCCGCTCAGCGATGCGACCACTCGGGGTCACGCTTTTCGAAGAACGCCCGGTTCCCTTCGCGGGCATCCTCCGTCTGGTAGCAGGCCACGTAGGCATCGAGTTCCTCGCGCAGATAGGCCTCGAAGGATGCCAGGAATTCATGGTCGATCAGACGCTTGACGGTCGATACGGATTTCCCGGGCGCGGCCGCCAGGGCCGAGGNNCCGCGACCACTTCATCGACGGCGCCGATGGAGCGCAGGGAGTCGGCGCTACCGATGTCCCCCGTCATCACGAGCTTCTTGGCCCTGGCCGGCCCTACCAGACGAGCCAACAGATACATACCGCCGGTCCCCGGCCAGACGCCGCGCCGGATCTCAGGCAGACCAAGCTTCGCCGCCGCCGAAGCGATCCGCAAATCGCAGGCCAGTGCGATTTCCATCCCGCCGCCGAGACACACGCCCTCGATCGCCGCGAGTACCGGCTTCAAGCAGCGGACGATCGATAAAACCATCCTCTGGCCGTTCAGCCCGTGCGTTCGCGCCACCTGCGGATCGAACCTCGCGGGGAATTCCGACATGTCGGCACCGGCACAGAAGTGCTTTTCGCCGGATGCGAGGACTACGGCTCGCACGGAATCGTCAGCCGCCAGCCTTTCCATGGTGTCGGCCAGGGACCGCCGGACGTCCTGCGTCAGTAGATTGAGAGGCGGGTTGTCGATCGCGACTACCGTAACGGCTCCTCGCTGATCAACCTTCATACCCTTGCAATCCTGAAGATTTCCCACAGCCTACCTCCGCCAGGAGAGGTCCGTACAGAACCGGTTTCTTTTGATCCCAAGAGTTCTGTCGCCCAGTTGGGTCAGTAAGCACCCTATCGGCCAGACTGTCTTCATGTCAATGATATTTGTTAGCTAAATAAATCATATTGTTGACAATTATGTCCATTTGGTTAATCGTTTTGTCGTCGTGACAAGTGAGGACAGGTATGCGCGCGCTACCTAGTGAACACATCGTTTTCCTCG